>Ga0007801_10000737_pt1 | contig 10661 bp, 12 predicted proteins | sample CryBogmetaGMA2M_FD_60372 | JGI IMG/M metagenome (GOLD analysis project Ga0007801, IMG submission 60372) | Freshwater microbial communities from Crystal Bog, Wisconsin, USA - MA2M | ecosystem: Environmental > Aquatic > Freshwater > Lake | place: Crystal Bog, Wisconsin, USA | collected 2009-07-06
GCACATGCTGATTTTGCCGTCAGAGCCTTTGAGTTTGAGGCTGCGGATTATCTGGTGAAGCCGATCCGACCAGATCGTCTGGAACAGGCCGTGCGAAAAATCTTTTCCCGGGAAATAGAAGCAAACGAGATGTTGCCAACGGAGCGCTTTGATCGGAATGCGAGAATTTATCTGAAGCATCTCGACGCGAGTCGTTATGTTCCGATCGCAGAGATCTGCCTGATCGAATCGGAAGGCAATCACTCCAGAATCCATTATGGCAATGAATCCTCGCTGATTCATCGGGCGCTTTCCTCCATTGAGGAAAAACTTCCAACGGAGCTTTTTTTCAAGGCGACCCGGGCGCAGATCGTGAACTTGGAAGCGATCCAATCCCTCGAACCTTGGTTTAGCAATACGCTGCGCGCGACCCTTCGGAACGGTGTGATCGTGGAGTTCAGTAGACGGGCTTCTCTCGCATTCCGCGAGTCGCAGGGACTTTAAACCGACCACCCATCCCTTCGGAAGACCGCCTATCACCATTTAAAGGACGGATCATTCCCGTGCATGTAAAGGTAGGCGTCATGAATAAATCAATATTCCTCGGAACCGTCATATTCATGCCCCTGCTGCTCCTCAGCGGTTGTGCCTCCATCAGCGTCTGCAAGGTCAAGCCTGTGGCAAATCAGCCTTTCGTCGCTCCCAAGAAAATCTATGTTCGCGAATTCACCGGCGCTGATAATGTCTTTCGGGTGGATCGAAAGGGAGATTCCCTGAGCGAATTTCGATCCAAGACCGCAAACCAGCTTGCAGCAGATCTAGTCAAAAAGCTCAACGCATCAGTTCTCCCTGCGGAAGCGCTTGCTGCAAACTTGCAGCCTCCCAAGGGGAATTATTGGCTGATCACCGGAGCCTTTGATCGAGTCAATCAAGGAAGCCGTGCTCTGCGAACACTTTTTGGCTTTGGCTTTGGAGGCACCAAAATCGAAACTACGGTCCGTGTTGCCAGCCTCTCGACAGGAAAGGAGGTCGAAATCCTAAACTTCAATACCAGTGGCGGTTCCAACATGGAGCCGGGACCGGGCATCCTGATGGGGCCTCCTGATCCAACGACCCTTATTCCGCTGATCTGGGGAGTATCGATGCCGGGATTGAGCAAGGACACCAGGCGTACCTCGATGGTGATAGCAGCCGAGATCTCTGACTATCTCACCAAGCATGGGGTGTACCCAAAAGACCCTAACCTCAAAGTAAAATTGATGGGTAGCCCAAAGGCCTGAATCCACCGAACCAAATCCTACACCAATGAAAACCACCATCTTATCGTCCCTTATTGCTTCCCTGCTGATGAGTATTGCATTCACTGAAACACCGACACATTTTCCTCAAGTTTCGGGGAAAGATCTCAATAATAAACCTTGGACTGCACCTGCTGATTTTCCCGGAGAGAGAACACTTGTCGTGATCGCCTTCGAGGAAGTCCAGCAAGCCGATGTCGATACCTGGACGGAGGGGCTTGGGCTGAGTGCACCGGCCAACAACATCCCCTGGATCGAGATGCCCCTGATCAACAACCCCGGAATGTTGATGCGCTGGTTCATCAATACCGGGATGAAGGGCGGTATCCCTAACAAGGAATTGCGATCCCATGTCTGGACTGCATACACCGATAAAAAAGCATTCATGCAGGCCTGCGGTATGCCTTCAGAAAAAGTGATCTATGCCTTGGTGGTGGATCGCAAGGGGATGATTCTTGCCATGGAATCAGGTAATTATTCCAAATTGGCGGCGGTTCGTCTGGAGCGGTTCTTTCTTCCCTGAACGAGGAATTCAGAAGGAGTCGGTAAACTCGGGCTGGTGAAAATTCTTCAGACCCGCGATAAATGAGGTTTGCTTTAACAGCACCCATGGCATTCACCGATAAATTCTACCGCAAGCTCGTTCTTGACGCCTTTTCCCGCGCACGGCGCGGGGAGCTGAGAATCACCATGCCGGGAGGTTCGCGCCGCCTATTCGGCGGGCTTGGCAAGGAGCTTCATGCAGAGTTGACGGTGCAGGACGAGAACTTCTATCGTCGGTGTGTTCTCTTCGGACCGATTGGATTTGCCGAGGGATATCTCGCGGGGGAATGGGAAACGGAGGATCTGACCAAGACCATCGCCTGGTTCATTCTCAACGGGGATTACCTTTCGGGGGTTCGCTCCCGCGATGTCCGCCCTCCGGGAGTTTTTGATCTGCTGGGCTTCATCAACCGCCTCGGTCATGCCCTGCGGCCCAACAGCCATCGCAAGAGCCGTGATAATATCAGCGAGCATTACGATCTCGGAAACGACTTTTTCAAGCTCTGGCTCGATCCGACGATGACCTATTCGGCGGCCTACTACGACCAGCCAAGCCTCAGTCTGGAAGAAGCACAACGGAAGAAGTGGGATCAGCTTTGCAGGAAACTGCATCTTGGCCCGCATGACATGGTTCTTGAGATCGGCTGTGGTTGGGGTGGGTTCGCCATCCATGCAGCCAAGCATTACGGGTGCAGGATCACTGCCGCCACCATCAGCGAGGAGCAGTTCCGTGAGGCGGCCCTGAGGGTGGAGCAGGCGGGGGTCTCCGAACTGGTCGAAGTGATTTTCTGCGACTACCGCGATCTCACGGGCCGATTCGACAAGATTGTTTCCATTGAGATGCTGGAGGCGGTGGGGAACCGTTATGTGGAGACCTTTTTCAAGACAGTCTCCGAACTCCTTGCGCCGAGGGGTCTCTTGGGAATCCAGACCATTCTCTGTCCCGACAATCAGTTTCCCATCCTGCGCGATGGTGTCGACTTCATCCAGAAACACATCTTCCCAGGATCGCTCCTTCTCTCGATGCGTCGCATCACCGAGGCCATGAATGCGACCGGCGACCTGAACCTCCTCGATTACGAGGACATGACGCCTTTCTATGCACGGACGCTGAAGGAATGGCGCGCGGCGTTCACGGCTGCACTGCCCGAGATTCGTGAACTCGGTTACGACGAGGGCTTTATCCGCAAATGGTTCTACTATCTCTGCTACTGCGAGGCGGCCTTCGGGACGCGTCATATCTCGGTGGCGCAGATCGTTTATACACGCCCTGACAATCTGGATATTTTCTCCCCTGCCTACGATCTGGGACATCACAGGGATCATCCAGTGTCACAGGGAGCCCCCTTGGTTCCATGAGTCCCCTGCCGCTCTTTCTGATCGGACTCGCATTATCCAGCTTCCTGATGGTGGTTGTCTGGAAGATTGCGGTGGCGATACGGAATGCCGGAATTGTCGATATAGCTTGGGCTCTTGGATTTGCACCACTGGCCTTGATTTACCGGTTTTTCAGTGATGGCGAACCGGTACGTCAAAATCTGATTACAGTGATGGTTATCCTCTGGAGTCTGCGGCTGGGACTCCACCTCTGGAAGCGTGTGATGGGCCATCATCCCGAAGAGGATGGGCGCTATAAGGAACTCCGCCGCGCCGTCTCAGGCCATGAAAACTTTTTCTTCTTCTGGTTCTTTCAGGCTCAGGCGCTTCTCTTGGCCCTGCTCAGCATTCCGGTACTCCTTGCCAATTTCGATTCGCGCCTCGGCCTCTGCTTTTCAGATCTCCTGGGTTTTCTGATCTGGCTCCTCGCCATCTCGGGAGAATGGCTTGCAGATCAACAGCTTGCCCTCTTCAAGCGTGACCCAAGGAATCGCGGGAAAGTCTGCACCTCCGGACTCTGGCGCTTTTCCCGCCATCCCAATTATTTCTTTGAGTGGCTGATCTGGGTTGCCCTCTTCATTTTTGCAGCACCCGCCCCATGGGGCTGGATCACAATTTTCTGTCCCGCCGTGATGCTGTTCTTCTTGCTCCGAGTCACGGGGATTCCTTACACCGAGGAGCAGTCTCTCCGCACGCGCGGTGAGGCCTACCGCGATTATCAACGCACCACCAGCGCCTTTGTGCCCTGGTTTCCAAAAACCAATTCCTGATGAACGCGATCGACACGCTCCTTGCACGCGGTTTGATTCCCGATGCGGCGGTTCGTTCAGGCATCCGACACCTTCTCTCCGCCAAACTGCACGAGGAGGCACACGGTGATATTGAGGAGCGTGACCGGCGGTTTGCGGCATTTCGTGCGGGACTGGATGGCTCCCCCATCGCCATCAACACGGCCGATGCCAATGATCAGCACTACCAGGTGCCGACGGAGTTCTATCTTCAGGTTCTGGGGCCACGCCTCAAATACAGCAGCGGATACTGGCCCTCGAGACATACCACCTTTGCCGAATCGGAAGAGGCGATGCTGGAACTCACCTGTGCCAGAGCGCAGCTCAAGGACGGACAGAAGATCCTGGAACTCGGCTGCGGCTGGGGATCGCTCACGCTCTGGATGGCCGAGCACTTTCCGAATTCCTCCATTACGGCGGTTTCCAATTCCTATACGCAGCGGCTTCACATCGAGGCGGAGGCTCATCGCAGGGAGCTCTACAATGTCCGCATCATCACCTCGGATATGAACACCTTTTCCCCACCGGAGCCCGGAACCTACGACCGTGCGGTTTCGGTGGAAATGTTCGAGCACATGAAGAATTATCGCGAGCTGATGCGGCGTATCGCGGGTTGGCTCAATCAGGACGGCAAGCTCTTCGTCCATATTTTCACGCACCGTGATTATGCCTACCACTTTGAGGGGAAAGACCCTTCCGATTGGATCACCCGCTATTTCTTCTCGGGTGGTACCATGCCGTCTCACGATCTGCTGCTGTATTATCAGAACGACCTGAAGATCGAGCAGCATTGGCGGGTCAATGGCACGCATTATGCGCGCACCTCCGAGGCATGGCTTCATGCCATGGATGTGAACCGCAAAACCATCCAGCCCATTCTGGAAAAAACGTACGGCCGTGCCGAAGCGAGAAAATGGCGGGCCTATTGGCGCACCTTCTTCATGTCCTGTGCGGAACTCTGGGGTTACAGAGGCGGCGAGGAATGGATTGTCTCCCACTATCTTTTTACGAAGTAAGGGAGAAGAATCCTGAAACTTGAAACTTGAGACCTGAAGTAGTGATATGGAAGAAGTCCTGCTTGTGACGATGTGAAGATCGCTTCAATTCTGTAATTCAGGTCTCAAGTTTCATCCTTCCTTTTTCCATGTCCCGCATTCTCCTACTCACCGCCGGATTTGGCGAAGGGCACAACACTGCCGCCAATTGCATTGCCGAGGCGCTGCGGGAGCGGTCCGGAGTGGAGTGCCGTGTTGTGGATGTCTATCTGGAGACAGTCCCGCGTTTCACAAAGATCCTTCAGGCGGGTTATGGTTTGGCGATCAATAAATTTCCTTTCATCTGGGGTGCCATTTTCACGGCTCTCGATAAGCCGGGTGTTTTGGAAAAGACGCTGCCTCTCGCTGGAAACCTCCGCAGGGCATTGCATCATGTGCTCGATGAGTTTCAGCCCGATGTGCTCGTTTCCACTTATCCTCTCTATGCCTATCTGATACGGCAGCTTCGCAAGCAGGGGCATGGGCCCGCCCTTGCGCCTCTGCTGACCATGGTGACCGATTCCACAGCGATTAATTCCTCCTGGTATCGCGCAGGAAGCGAGGCCTTTCTGTTGGCCGACGAAGAGACCGCCGAGGTGCTGCGCCACGGAGGTGCCGATCCCTCGATTCTTCATGTGCTGGGCTTTCCGGTAGCCCCCCGCCTCGCTTCCTTGAAGCCCTCGGATTCCGTGATTCATGGTGCCAGAAGGGTTCTCTATCTTCCCTCTTCGAGATCGGGTCACACACTTGCCGTTATCCGGGAGTTGCAGAAACTTCCGCAGATCGAAATCACTATCGTCACCGGACGGCTCAAGGGGCTCCATCAGGCTATTGCCGCTTCCGGTGTGATTGACGGAGTCCGCACCCATCTTGTCGGATGGACGGATAAGATACCCGAACTACTCTGCTCTCATCATCTCTATATCGGCAAGGCGGGCGGCGCGATTGTGCATGAGGCGATGGCGGCCCGCTGCCCCATTCTGGTGAGTCATGTCGTTCCCGGTCAGGAGGAGGGAAATATCGAACTGATCGAACGGCACGATATCGGGCGTCTGGCAGCCCATTATCCGGCTCCCCTGGCGGCCTCCGTGGAGGAGGTCTTTGCCAATCATGAAACAACCTGGAAGCGCTGGAAAAAGAACCTGAATGCGCTTGCCCGTCCGGGAGCCAGTCGCGACATCGCGCACTTTGCACTCAAGATTGCAGACAACCGCTTGAAAAATCCGGATACTTTGGATTTCTGAATAGGTGGATTGATCACATGTGTATGAGCCAATTCATTTTGGCGCAAGATGCTGGCCGATAGGAGTTGCCAAGTTCGGAAGTTGAACACCGAGTACCGGGTGGCGCGGGCAGCCTTTGCAGAAGTCCGCAGGTCGAACCAAACACCCGGAAGGGTGGCACTGCTTTCCGGGAGGGATGTGGCATCAAACCATTGGAAGATGGCGCGGCCAATCGCCCTGCTCAAATTCGGAGTGCGGCTTTATCAACCATCAAGGAATCAATTGGTGGGGAGGCTTTGGATCGCGGATCAATCTTCGGATATCGTATCCGGACTTCACAGCCCTACCCGTGAGATCCCGGAGATTCCGATCGGACATCCCAATTGTTCTGCCCAATATCCAGAGATACTTGCGGTCCGAAGTGCCAACGATCGCCCGCTGATATCCTTCATCCACATAGAGAATCCAATAATTTCCCTCTTTGGGAATAGGAATCAAAGGGCCGAACCAGGTATTGAAGCGGACGGCGAGTTTTGTATTGTCCGGGGAATTCAGAATCGTGGCATAGCCACGTATGTCATGCTCACTCCCGTTGGGGCTAATGGCCCTATTATGCACGGATAGGGTGCCGTTCGGAGCAATGGCATACTCCGCGATAGCAGCCTCATCCGGTTTCTGAAACGGCATCGGCAACCGGGCAATCTCATACCATCGACCGGAGTAGCGGCTGACATCAATGCTCGCTGCTGTGGCCGGCGGATTGTTCACGACAGAGGAGCAACCCGAAAACAGGATGCAGAGGGATACCGGACTCAGCACAAGCACTGCACGAAGGAATATTTTTCGACCGTTCATTTGGGGGTTCATTCGGAGCATCTTACGCTCCTGAATAATCCCCACAAGAACGACTGCGAAGGACATTACGAACAGGAAAAGTGTCGGCACCTGCTGCTGCCCATGAATCCTCAACCTTTGAAGCAGTGGGGGCAGCACTGTTCATAAACATACCGGCGATCGAGAAGCTCATCTGGCTTGAGCGGTTCCTGGCAGGCAAAGCAGAGCTCACTGCCTGTCTCCTGCAATGCCGGATCGACACCGACCCTCTTGTCGAAAACAAAGCACTCCCCCTCATAGTGGGCCCCTCCGCATTCCTCGAAATATTTGAGAATGCCCCCCTCGAGTTGGAGGACATGTTGAAATCCCTCACGCTCGAGAAACGGCGCGGCCTTTTCGCAACGAATGCCACCGGTGCAGAAGCTGACAACAGGCATCTGTTTCAACTTTTCTGGAAGCTGACGGACCGCCTCGGGGAATTTCCTGAAATGTCGGATCGGGAGGGTGGTAGCTCCGGCGAAGGTGCCGAGCTTCACCTCGTAGGTATTGCGAGTATCGAGCAGCGTGAACTCGCGCCCTTCATCAATCCACTGTTTCAGCTCCTTTGCCGCAATCCTCGGTGAGGTGTGGCGCGCCGGATTGATCCCCTCGACTCCAAAGGCAATGATCTCCTGCTTGATCTTGACCAGCATCCGGTTGAAGGGCTGCTCCTTGCTCTCGCTGATCTTCGGATCCAGGACCTTTAGTCCCGGGATCGAACGAAGTCTGCCGAGCAGCCATTCAACGGCGGGGCTATCTCCGGCAATGAAGAGATTGATCCCCTCGGGACTCAGCAAGATGCTGCCCTTGAGTCCCCGCTCACGACATCCGGAGCGGAGTTGCCCGCGCAGCTCTTCGAGATTCTGCAACTCTGCAAACTTATAGGCGGCAATGTTGAGGATTGGAAGCTGTGATGAGGAACGAGAATCCACGGGAATATCTAATCTGGAACTCAGGAAAGCAAGAAGGGAAAGGAGCCTCTCAGTTGATCGGATTCTTGAGTTCCATATTATCATCCTGCTTTCTTACTGCCTAATAATTGAAGAGATCGGTGAAGGCGTAGCTTTTCCCTGAAGCGGCATTGAGGGCGCGCAAGATCTTCCCCTGAATATTTTTTGTAAGCCGCCGCCCCTTGCAGCCGCGCGACACCATCTTGTGGGTGATCTGCTCGGTCGAGGCAGCCACCAGATCGGGGGATTTAAGCCCCAGTTCCGTCAGGAGTCGGGCCAGCGACTGCTCGCCGAGATCACGTTCTTGATCGGGAATCACCGGAAATCAGATGGTCTTGAGCAGATCGCCGTGCGGGAAGCGCACCTTGGCGAGGCCCGCATACTTGTCCTCTGCGCTCCGGTAGCCGAGCGCACAGCAGACCACGGCGGCAAGTCCCTGTTCCTTGAGCCCCAGAATGGAGTCGTATTCCGCAGGGGCAAATCCCTCGATCGCACAGGTGTCGATACCGATCAGGGAGGCCGAGGTCATGAGATTCCCTAGGGCGATGTAGGCCTGAAGCGCAGCCCAATGAGATATGCGCCCTTCGGAACCGGGACTCAGGAGACTGCCATACATCATTCCGCGATACCCTTCAAGCGATTCGCGGGGAACGCCGCGCACCTCGACAACGCGGTCAAGAAAGAGATCTATTTCCGCCTCGGTGATCGCCGTGCGGGCGGCAAAGACGATGTAGTGGGAGGCATCGACGACCTGCGTCTGATTCCAGGAATGAGGCTGGATCCTCGCCCGGAGAGCAGGATCGCTCACCACAAGGAAACGGTAAGGCTGGAGTCCGAATGAAGAGGGAGAGAGGACAAGGGTCTCCTCCAGACTCTTCCAGGTGGCTGCCGAAATTTTCTTCGAGGCGTCAAAGGTCTTGGTGGCGTAGCGCCAGTTCAAAGCGTCGAGCAGTTGGGCTTCGGGAATGGTGTGGCTCATGAAAAGTGGGATTTTGGTTTGTATCAAGAAAGGCTTGGGAGTGCGAATTTGGAAGAAGAAAGAGCATTTATCTATTTGCAAAGTTCTCTTTCCCGGCGATTCGGAAACCGATCACCCGATCCAGCGAAACGGCACCCCCACCCTGAATCAGGACGATAAGCGCAAGTCCGATGGCCAGAAGATGGTATTCAAATCCCTCTCCCGCCTGCTTGCCAAACCAGTTCATGAAAAATCCGTTCGCCGAGTGAACCATCAGGATTGCAACGACCATGTTCACGGCGATGCCCAAGGCGGCAACGCGGCTGAACAAGCCAACAATGAGACCAAGGGAACCGAGGAACTCTGCGAGAATTGCAAGCAGGGCAAACAATGCCGGAATGTGCATCATGCCCGTGAAGAAACCCATCGTGCCGGTGAAGCCGTAGCCGCCGAACCAGCCGAGCATTTTCTGGGCTCCGTGCGGGAACATGACGAGGCCGAGAGTAAGTCGGGCGATCAGGGCGGCGATGCCGCCGTGTGTGGAGAGGATACGTTGGATGATGTTCATGGTGATATAGTGGTGGATTGTGTGGTTGTGTTTAGGGAAGCGCTGATTTAATCGCATTCAGACTGTTGTGGTATGAATGGGCCGCAGGCAAGGCGGCTTAGTGCGTGCATCCCCATGCGGGCTGTACCCGGTGCCACATGGTCGTCATTGATCACGCGAAGGCTGCGAAAGCCCATCCACTGGGGATCATGGTATTCGCCGAAACTGAAAGAATGCCATGAATCGAGCCATCCATGGTTGGCATATCCCCGGGAAGAGGAGGGTCTCAAAGTGATCATCCATGGAACGCTATCCCCGTTCCCCTCCATAAGGGAAAGACCTTGTTCCTTTACTGAGAATACCCCATGAGTATGCTGAATTGATGGAGTTGCGCCATCTCCGCTATTTTATTGCCGTTGCCGAGGAGGAGAATGTGACCAGGGCAGCCGAACGGTTGCATCTCTCCCAACCTCCGCTCAGTCGGCAGATCCGCGATCTCGAGGAAGAACTGAGCGTCACACTATTTGAACGAACCGCGCGGACGGTTCGCCTGACAACCTCGGGAAAACTGTTTTTGAAAGAGGCCGTGGCCGTTCTTCAGCGTGTCGAGGAGGCAGTGCTGTCGGTCAAGGCCTCGGCTGGCGGCATCCGGGGGGAACTCTCCATCGGCTTCGCTCCTTCACTGAGTGTCGAGATCCTGCCGGAGGCGTTGCGTCTGTTTCAACCGGCTTTCCCGGGAGTCAAGGTGACCCTTCACGATATGAGCTCGGAAGAGATGCTCTCGGGTGTCGAAAAGGGAACCCTTCAACTCGCCCTGATGGCACTTCCCGGACCGAAAAGACTCAAGGGATTGGGCGGGCTTTCGTTTGAAAAGCTGCGGGACTACGAACTCAGTGTGGCATTGCCTCCAAATCATCCACTGGCATCCCGCAAGACACTCCGCTTTGAGGATCTCAAGGACGAGTTGCTGATCGGCTATTCCCGCTCGGGCTATCCGGAATATCATGAATATCTCGTCGGGCGTCTCGGCGGCGGGCAGAAAAACCCATCGAGAAGTTCCCCCATCAATGAAGAGCATGAAAGCGTGACCC
>Ga0007801_10000739_pt1 | contig 10645 bp, 11 predicted proteins | sample CryBogmetaGMA2M_FD_60372 | JGI IMG/M metagenome (GOLD analysis project Ga0007801, IMG submission 60372) | Freshwater microbial communities from Crystal Bog, Wisconsin, USA - MA2M | ecosystem: Environmental > Aquatic > Freshwater > Lake | place: Crystal Bog, Wisconsin, USA | collected 2009-07-06
ACCCAATGCCGCTTGTGCTTGGGCGGCACGGGCTTCGGCCACGTGTACGGCATTTTGGCGGCGCTCGGCATTGGGCTGACTAGTTAATTCTTTCGCCAACAAGTTGCTGGCATGCAGCAAGTCGTTCCGGGCTTGACTGAGTTCAGCTTGTGCGGCGTTCAATTGCGCGGCAGCCTCGGCTTCGCTGAGCCGGTAGTCGGTAGGGTCCAGCGTGGCAAGCAGTTGGCCCGGTTTCACCACCGTACCCACATCGACCAGACGCTTGGTAATCTTACCCGGTACTTGGAAGGAAAGGGCAGGCTCGTGGCGCACCCTCACCTCACCAGAATAGTTGGCGGTGCCCAAGGATTTTGCATAATCGACAACCACCACTTGCACAGGCCGGGTGGGTTCCTCGACAGGTTTAGGTTTGGAGCAAGCAATAAGGGAGAGTGTAAAACAGCCATAAGCAAGGTGTTTCAACATATGTCATCCCGATCAACCATGGGATAAGTCCTTTCTCTGCAAACCATTTATCATAGCCTCGGTAATCAAAGTGGCGGTATCTTGCAATGGCCGCCAATCTACCCAAGGATCTCCATGCTTGGCCAGATGGAGTGCGACAACCCCGTGTCCGGCTGCCCAAAATGCCTGGGCCACTAAATCTGGGTCTTGCAAATCCTCGCGCAACAACTTTTTGCTGATCGCCTCTGACATTGTAGCGACTAGAAAGGCATAACCGTCCTCTTCCAGTTTGCCATGCCCCATATGAACCAAATCATCTTGATTGAGCTTGCTCTCGGTCATGAACATCAGACGGTAGCTATTAGGGTGTTTGATGCCGAAATCGACATAAGCCGTTGCAATTTTCTTTAGCCGTTCAAGGGGGGCGGTTTCTTTGGCGATAAAGTGGAAGGCTTTGGCTAGAGAAACGGAATCCTCCCGGCAGAGTTCGCGGATCAGGGTTTCCTTGTCTTTGAAGTGGAAATAAATGGCGGTGGGGGAATACTCAATGGTCTCGGCAATACGGCGCATGGTCACTGCATCGTAGCCTTCGGCTACGAATAGTTCTCGAGCCGCATCAAGAATTTTCTTTCTAACTGCTTTTCGTTCGCGCTCACGCCGTTCAGTGACACCCATGAAAACACCTAAAGTTAATTAACGGTGTTAAGTTTATGAACATTGTTATTAAAAGTAAAGTGGTAAAGAAGATTTTCAGGTGAGATTAAGGGCATTTCCGAAAATTTTATCGTCCCCACGCTCCCGCGCTCTTCCTTATACACAAGTGTGGAGGTACCTGTCAGAACATATGAATGTTCGACAATTGCAAAGAGCAAGTTTCACGCAAAGGCGCAAAGAAAAGAACTCTTCTTTGCGTGAGACTTTTTTTCCAGTAACGATGGTAAAACCCTTATCTCACGGAATATTTCCACTCGGGCGGACTTGTGTATAACGTCGAGCGCAGAGCGTGGGAATGATACAAATCGTCAATCATAAAAAAACCGCCCCGAGGGGCGGTTTTGCGCTCGGTCAGGCCAATGGTTCAGGCTTGCAAACTTTTGTTATCGGATGATTTGAACAAGTGAATCGTCACTCCTATACGGTTGCCTTTCATTGCATTATGCAAATCCAATTGCATTTTGCATCGCAACATTCCGTTTGCAAAAATCCCGCATCCACTCTTACACTATCTTCATAAAAACCAACTTGGATGCCTTGCCCATGCGCTATTTACCCCTTACCGATGCCGACCGTAGCCTGATGCTAAAGCGCATCGGCGTTGATTCCGTGGACGACCTTTTCTTAGACGTTCCTGCCTCTGCCCGGCTACCTGGCCCTTTGCCTGGATTGACTAATCACCTGCCCGAATTCGAAGTGGAACGAATCATTGGCGGGTTGGCGGCGAAAAACTTGACTGCCGGTTCCTGCCCCTCTTTCCTAGGTGCAGGTGCTTACCGCCATCATGTGCCGGCCAGTGTTGACCAACTGTTGCTACGTGGCGAGTTTCTGACTTCCTACACACCCTACCAGCCGGAGGTCAGCCAAGGAACCTTGCAAAGCCTGTTCGAGTTTCAAACCCAAGTCGCTTTGTTGACCGGAATGGAGGTTGCCAATGCTTCCATGTACGATGGGGCAACCGCCTGTGTCGAAGCAGTGATGATGGCCAACCGGATTACCCGCCGCGAAAAGGCACTAGTGTCCGGCGGACTGCACCCACATTACCGTGAAGTCGTGCAGACGATGGCCCACTGCACAGGGTTTAACGTCGAAGCCTTGCCACCCGATATTGCCCGGTATGAAGAGTTAGCCGAATGTATCGACGGGGAAACCTCGTGTGTGGTGGTGCAAAACCCCGATTTTTTTGGCCGTTTGCGCGACTTCACCGAGTTGGCGGACGTTTGCCACTCAGAAGGCGTACTGTTGGTGGTTGTCGTCACCGAAGTCGTGTCACTCGGGCTGGTGAATCCGCCGGGGGCGATGGGGGCGGACATCGTCGTGGCAGAGGGGCAAGGCATCGGTAATGGTTTAGGGTTTGGTGGGCCTCATGTCGGACTGTTTGCTTGCAAGGAAAAACATATCCGCCAAATGCCGGGGCGTTTGTGCGGGCAAACGGTGGACGCAGACGGTCGGCGCGGCTATGTGTTGACCTTGTCCACACGCGAACAACATATCCGCCGCGAGAAAGCCACCAGCAATATTTGCACGAATTCCGGGTTGTGTGCTTTGGCGTTCACGATGCATTTAAGCTTGCTTGGCGAGCAAGGGCTAACCCGGCTTGCCGAGTTGAACCATGCCCTGGCGACGAAGTTTGCTGATTTAATTACCCAGGTTCCCGGTTGCAGGGTTGTCAATCAAAGCTTTTTCAATGAATTTACCGTCGAACTGCCGATCCCGGCGGTGGAACTGGTCGAGAAAATGCTCACCGTGCCGATTCTGTCCGGCGTGCCGGTGAGTAGGTTCTACCCAGACAACCCGGAACTGGAAAACCTGCTGCTGGTGGCAGTAACCGAACTTAACACTATCCATGAGATGGAAGTGTTTAAAAATGCCATTGAAAAAGCGCGATGACACTCTATTTGGTTAGGATATAGTCGAAAAAAACTTCCCTAAAATAAGTCTGGCAGGTTCTCAAGCTCCGGCTTGGGAACCCTTTTCTTGCAAGCTCCAGCTTGGCCGTTCTTTGGGAAGCAGGAGCTTCAAAAACCCCATTCCCAAGCGGGAGCTTGGGAACGAGCAAACCACCTATGAGTTACGACTTGTAGATCCGCCGAATGCTGGCGACCGACCCATAACATTCGGCGGAACCCGTCCATGGTTTCGCCCTACGGACCTGCTTGTTTTTGTTTGGTGATCTCGGAGTCGGGATAACCAATAAACTGCGCTACACCATCACGAAAAGACCAATCAATATCATGGTTTTCGGTAATTGTTATCACTACATTTTCTGGTGGAATACCTGGATTAGCCGCTAGATTCTCCACAACTTTTTTGTAAAACGCCTGTTTTGATTCATTCGAGCGGCCAGCACGCATCACTAAATGCATCATTACCCTGTCACCATCACGCCCTTGAATCTGTAAGCTGTCAGAATCGATCTGATGAATAATCTGATAACGGTCGTCCTGTGGAAATCCCATAGTTTCAATGACGGCTGAATTGATGCCATCACCAACCGCTTTAATGTATTCTGGCGATTTTCCAGAAAGTATCGAAATATTAACGAGCGGCATGTTAATCCTCTGTTCTAGTGAATACTTTTAATGGAGTGGCTCCAGTTTTTAATATCAAATATTTACTTGTTACGTTATATTATTCTGCAAGCCCATTCACACAATTGATGGTTTGATTGAGTGTTCTTTACTATTTTTATTTGTTAAGATAAAAACGCTGTAAATAGCGATCTTCCATGACTTATAGACTACTACAATCCATGACTTAATGACAGCATTGCATTTCAGCTATTTTTAGACTTTTTGGCTGGTTCCCAAGCTCCGGCTTGGGAATCCTTTTCTTGCAAGCTCCTGCTTGGCCGTTCTTCGGGAAGCAGGAGCTTCAAAAACCCCATTCCCAAGCGGGAGCTTGGGAACGAGCAAGCGGGGAGCTTGGGAACGAGCAAACTACCTATGAGTTACGACTTGTAGGGCGGATACAGGGACGTGATCCGCCGAATGCTGGCGACCGACCCGTAACATTCGGCGGAACCCGTCCATGGTTCCGCCCTTGGACCTCAACTTGTCATTTTTTCCCATATCCCTTCTTTACGTTGCGTCGTTGCGCCGTTGCGTGAGACCTTCTTTTACCTCACCCAAACCTCGGAATCCGATTCCCCAACCCCATCGCATATTGCGCCAGTAAACGTTTACCCGGCTGGAAGCGGTCCAACGCCAACAAGCCGGCGTTGCGGGCCAAGGCCACGGGGGCGAAGCCGGTGGAAAATATTCTCACCGTGCTGTCGGTGAAGCGGATGACCCTGTCCAAATCGGCCTGACGGGCTTGCGCATAGCGTTCAAGAAACGCGCGTTCGCCAATGTCCTCACCAAACGCCAAGCGGGCGACCAACATTTCTGCCAACATTGCGACATCCCTAAGTCCAAGGTTAAGCCCCTGCCCTGCCACCGGATGCAACTGATGCATGGCATTGCCGATTAGCACGACACGTTCGTCCGCCATACGCTCGGCACGGATTAACTTGAGGGGGAAAGCCTGTCGCCGCGAAGCCAAGGCGATTTTACCGAGCCAATACCCAAACGCAGATTGCAAACGGTCGGTGAATGCACTGTCAGACATAGCCAGCAACTCGGCGGCATCGTCGGCTTTTTGCGTCCACACCACCGAATAGCGTTTTTTGGCAACCGGTAGGAATGCCAAAGGCCCAACCGGCGTGAATCGCTCATAGGCTGTAAAATCGCCACTTTTGCCCGTATTCACCTCGGTGACAATGGCGGTTTGGCCGTAATCCCGAATCGACTGGCCAATTTCCAACAATTTGCGGACGGTGGAATTGCCACCGTCTGCTGCCACGAGTAAGCGGGCAGTGAGGTTTATGCTTTCATTCCCTTCTCTGAGGCTCACATGGACAGCTTCGCTTCCCGCCTTAAGGCCAATGACACTTGCGGGGCAAATCATCGTGACGGGGCTTTGGCTAAGCCTTACGGCGACTTCTTCTTCCAAGGTGCGGGCGGTGGCGACATAGCCCAAGGCGGGTACACTCTCGCGTTCCGCACTCATACGCAATTTGCCGAAATAGCCTTGGTCCGAGACGTGTATATGCCGAATGGGCGCGGCTTTCTTCTCTGCCCCTTGCCATACGCCGACTTGGCCGAGAATCTGCGCGGAACCCCAAGCCAAAGCCAAGGCGCGGTCCCCTGCACTGGAGGCGATCCTCTTGTCCTCGGGAACGGCTTCGATGACACCAATGCGCAAAGCCGTGTCGGCTAGGGCCAAAGCCAAACTGCCGCCGACCAGCCCACCACCGACAATCAGTACGTCATAATCGTAATTCATCGCCCTGCCTCCATAAAAGCTTCGATTTCAGCCACCGTCTTAGGCATGGCTGCGCTCAGAACCTCGCAGCCTTTTTGGGTCACCAGCACGTCGTCTTCTATCCTGATGCCGATTCCCCGCCATTTTTCGTCCACGTCCATGCAAGCGGGCGGGACATATAAGCCCGGCTCGACGGTCAACACCATGCCCGGCTCAAGTTTTCGCCACTTGTCGTCAATTTTGTAATCGCCCACATCATGCACATCCATACCCAACCAGTGGCCGGTCCTGTGCATGAAAAAGGGTTTGTAAGCTTCGTCTCTTATAAGTTTGTAAACGCGGCCTTGCAATAGGCCCAACTTGACCAAACCCTTTACGAGGACACGAACGGCCTCTTCATGGGGTTGTATCCAGGTATTCCCCGGACGGATTTTAGCGATGGCTGCCAATTGGGCATCCAGCACCAGATCGTAAAGCAAGCGTTGTGGCTCGCTGTACCGGCCATTGACGGGAAAGGTGCGGGTAATGTCGGCGGCGTAATTGCCAAACTCTGCCCCCGCGTCGATTAACAACAAATCGCCGTCGCGCAACTGTTCGGCGTTCTCGGTGTAATGCAACACGCAGGCATTGTGACCGCCGGCGACGATGGAAGGGTAAGCGGAATGCCGCAAGCCGTGGCGCATGCACTCATGTGACATTTCAGCTTCGATCTGGTATTCATGCATCCCAGGGCGGCAAACCTGCATCGCCCTCTTGTGGGCATGGACTGACACCTCGACCGCTCTGCGCATTGTTTGAATCTCGTCTGGACTCTTAAACAAACGCATTTCATGCACTAGCCGGTCCAATGCGACGAATTCCTCGGGTGGCTTAGCCCCTGTGCGCGTCTTGCCTCGCAAGGTGTTGACTGCTGCCATCACTTGGCGGTCCAGTTCCTTGTCAACGCCAATGGGATAATTGACCGTTTGCTTACCGTCGAGCAAGGTAGGCAGGGTTTCGGCAAAATCTTCAATGGGTAAAGCCTCATCCGCCCCAAATTTTTCTTTCGCGCCTTCCAGCCCAGCGTGTTTACCCGTCCAAATCGCCTTGGTTTCGTCGTATTTGCGGCAGAACAGGATGAATTCGCCTTGTTCGCGTCCCGGCGCGAACACCGCCACCGCTTCCGGCTCGTCGAACCCAGTCAGGTAGTGAAAATCACTATCCTGACGGTATGGGTATTCCACATCCCTGTTCCGTACCTGGGCTGGCGCACTCGCCAACAGGGCAATGGCATTTTTTTTCATATGCCGCATCAAGGCTTTGCGCCGTTGTTTGAATTCTCCAAGAGTGATCATGCGGTGACTCGTTTGAGTGGATATGCGATATTTTGCATGAAAGTGCCTTGTGGACCGTTTATTTATTATTTATGCTACCACTTCGGCTGGACTAGCCGAAAGCAAACTTTGAAACATCTGGGGCTACTAACATAATGAATGAAATTAAATCGCCGATCAAAGTCCACCTCCTTGGCAAGGAATATCCTATTGTCTGCCCGCAAAACGAGGAGCATGAGCTTTTGATCGCGGCACGCTATCTGGACGACAAAATGCGACAGATTCGGGACACGGGCCGTGTTTTCGGCGCCGAGCGCATCGCGGTAATGGCTGCACTCAACATAACGCACGAATTCATTCAGTTGCAGCAGCAAAACCGACTGCTTGCCGCCGGACTGAGTGAACAGGCACCTACCAAGCATGAAAACTGAAATTGTTGATGATTTGGGTTGCACTCAATTGGCAACCAAGTAAAATAGCAAGCTTAAGGTGTTCCCTGCGGCGTTTGAAGTTCGCTGGGTTTTTTCTTGAGCCTAATTCCTAAGCCAGGGACAGAAACGGTCATTGATGTGAGCATGTCCGCAACTCGCGGAAAGCCTAATTCCTTGACCAGCACGTCCCACCTGAACCTCCGGTTCAAGGGCGAAAGCGTACTACGGCGCAGGCGGAGGACACCTCCCCCAACCCCAACATCATATGGCTTTTATTAATTGCCAAGGCGCAAACTGCATAAAGCAATGAAACATTGGCTAATGAAATCCGAACCGGGAGAATTCGGCATAGATGACTTGGAAAGCCGCCCCGGCCAAATCGAAGCTTGGGATGGTGTGCGGAATTACCAAGCGCGTAACATGATGCGCGACGATATGAAAACCGGCGATCTGGTTTTTTTCTACCATTCCAATTGCGAAACCCCCGGCATCGTTGGCATTGCCCGCATTGTCCGTGAAGCATACCCAGACCCTACCGCCTACGACCCTAACAACAAGCATTTCGACCCTTCCAGCAAACCGGATGATCCACGGTGGTTCATGGTGGATGTGCAATTCGTCCGCAAATTGAAACGCACCATTGCGCTCTCGGAGCTAAAAAACAAACCTGAATTAGAGGGTTTGGCTTTAATACGCAGGGGCAACCGCCTCTCCGTCATGCCGGTGGAGGAAAAGATGTGGAATTTCATCCTGACGCTTGAATAGAGACTTCCCGATTAGTTCCCGTAAAACCCTCTAACCCCTTTTTGCAACAGTAATTGTCATTTTGGCAAAGATTGAATAAGAGCGGGGTTTGTTCAACATGAGAATTGCTGCTTTTGCAATTGGGGCGTATATAAACACTCAAAAATCCCCGGCCGCAGAGACCGGGGAATGTTGGAAAAAAAATAGCTTTTACTTCGGTGCTGCGGCTCTCTTGCTGCTAACGAAAGCGTAAAGCTTATCGATGCCCTCAGAAACATTCTTGTTGGCCTTGAACGACGGCATTGCGCCCTTGCCTTCCAAGACGATAGTTGAGAACAGTGCCTTGTCGGCAGTCTTTGGGCTGGTCAGCAGGTTGGGGAACGCGGCGGAACCCTGTAGATTTCCACCGTGGCAAGTTTCGCAACGTTCGCGCTTGTAGAGCTTTTCACCTGCGGCAATATTAGGATCTTCTTCGGCCAATGCCGATTGGGCGATGCCAGCAAGAAATGCACCAGCCACTAAGGCTCCGATTAAAGATATTTTCTTGTTCATTGTATTTCCTCTTTATTTTCAATATGTTGGTTAGCGAGTTCCCGGTGCAGAGTTGTCATTCCCATTAAACCGCGACCGGGTTTGGTTAGTAATTCCGTCGCCTTGCCGGCAACCGTTGAATTATATTATTGCCGAGCCTTCACTGCCAATGTTGCTTTGCTTATTCAGCGATTCTCACTAGGCCTAGGCCTAGAACGGACGCAAGAGCAGGGCATTTCATGTTACGATAAGCAACTGTAAAAACTTTACCCTTAGAGGTAGCGAATACCATGAGCGAACAAAAAATCAACGACGCGCTGGATGCTTTGCGTGAGGAAGGAGACCGTCTCGACAGCTCGGAAGCCAAGGAAAGGCTAACGAACCTGGTTGACAACATAGAGCAAAACGTGGATTACACTGGCTTAAGTGTAGACCACCAAGACTTAGTCGAAGACGTGAAGGATGCCATTACACACTTTGAAGTCGAGCACCCCAGCATTACCGGCCTACTCAACGAAGTCATGATGACTCTTGGCAACATAGGGATATAGAACCGTTACATTTCGCTACTTCGCTGGGTGAAGTTCGGTTGGATAATACTCTTCCCCCAACTGTCGCATCTGCCTTAGTATCCATTCCCGCCGTTTGAGCACATAGGCAGATGGGTTGTCGGCTCTTAGCTTCAGCGGGTTTGGCAATACCGCAGCCAACAGGGCGGCCTCGCTGGGTTCTAGCCGGGCGGCGGACTTTTTGAAAAAAGCCTGGCTAGCCGCTTCTACGCCGTAAATCCCATCCCCAAACTGGACAATATTCAGATAAACCTCAAGGATGCGTGGTTTATCCCACAACAGTTCAAGCAGGATGGTCAAACCAGCCTCCAGCGACTTGCGGAAGAAATTACGCTGCGGGTAAAGGAATAAGTTCTTTGCCGTTTGCTGGGAAATAGTGCTACCTCCGCGAATGCGCTTACTGTTTTGGTTACGTTTGAACGCTTGCGCAATGGCTTTGAAATTGAAACCATGATGGCGGACGAATGACTGGTCTTCGGCTGCGAGCACAGCCTGGCCCGCTGCCGGGGAAATTTTCGATAAACCTACCCACTGCTGGCGTAAATTAAAATCCACCCTGCCCTCACGCCACGCTTCAAACTCAGCCCTGAGCATAAACGCACTGGTGGGCGGTGGGTACCAACGCATCGCCAAGACTGCCCCTGAAACTGACAGCAAAATGACCAGAGCCATTTTGACAATGAACCCACCGATTGAAAACCCCTTATGCGCGTGATTCCTCGCCATTAGAAAATCAGCTGGAAGGATGGGTTTCCCGCCAGTAACTGCTGCCCCAAACTTGCACATAAATGCCCCCACTGACTAGACTGGTTCCAAGCACGATTGCAATCAGAATTCCAAGCAGCGCGTCTGGCAACGGGAAGACGCTTTTACTAAACAACACCGAAACAACTAGTAGCAGTTGGAAAAACGTATTGACCTTGCTTGTCCAATGGGGCTGGCCCTCAAAGGGCCTAAGCAAGAAATAATAGGCAATAGCCCCTGAAAGGATGATCATGTCGCGCAATATCACGGCAACGGTCAACCAGAAGGGAACCAAGCCCATCCAAGACAAACTTAGAAAGGTTGACACAAGCAACAATTTGTCGGCCAACGGATCCAAATAGGATCCTAAACGGCTTTGCCAGTGATAATGCTTGGCTAGAAAACCATCCAATCCATCGGATAACCCTGCCAAGACAAACAAGCCCAAAGCAAGGCTGAAGCTTCGCTCCAACAAAAAATAATTTACCGGATAAACAAGTAAAATACGAAACACCGTAATAATGTTAGGAATATGTCTGGCATCCACGATCACTCACCTTTTCGCAAGCCGTTAAAGCATTAGCACGGTACAATAGCACAACGCAGTTGAAAGGCGTTATAGTCCTTTCAGGGGCAGCAATTCTCAGTTTGGGCCAAAAACGATAAATATAACACCGTCATTTCGGCAGGGATGCCGAAATTCAGCGACCATGGATGGCAACACGTTGATTATGATGGGCTTAAATCCGTTGGTTTGTTACCGTCCTTGGCCTGGATTTCGGCATCCCTGCCGAAATGACGAGGCTTTGAGCCAAACTAAGAATTGCTGACTCAGGGGACTGCTACAAAC
>Ga0007801_10000741_pt1 | contig 10637 bp, 9 predicted proteins | sample CryBogmetaGMA2M_FD_60372 | JGI IMG/M metagenome (GOLD analysis project Ga0007801, IMG submission 60372) | Freshwater microbial communities from Crystal Bog, Wisconsin, USA - MA2M | ecosystem: Environmental > Aquatic > Freshwater > Lake | place: Crystal Bog, Wisconsin, USA | collected 2009-07-06
ATATTCCCCTCTGGCCGCAGCCGGGATTAATCCCCCGCGACCCCACACGCGGAGAGCGGTTTGAAAATGTCGTCTTTTATGGAGACCCTCCCAATCTCGCTCCTGAAATAAGAGACTCTTCCTTCGGCAAGTTGCTGAAAAATCGTTTTGACCTGGACTTTCAGCTTGCGGGAGCTGATCGCTGGCATGACTACTCCGAAACGGATTGTGTCATGGCAATTCGGGAATTTGGCTCAAAGCCTTTTCTCAGGAAACCGGCCACAAAACTTTACAACGCCTGGATGGCCGGCGCGCCGATGATCGGGGGAATGGACTCGGCATTTAGCGCCGATGGAAGGGCCGGGATCGACTACATGCAATGCGACACGCTTGAGAGCCTCTGGAGAGCCGTGGCACGTTTAAAAGACGATCCCGATTTTCGAGGGCGGATGGTTGCCGAAGGAGGGCGCTCAGCTCAGCGATTTACGCCCGAGGCAATTACAGGACGATGGCAGGATCTCCTCCACTCACTGGTCGCGGGAGAGGCTCCGTTGCAGTTAAAAAAAACGTCCGCCATGAAAACACTCGGTCAGTGGATGCAACGACTGCACCTCACCAGCGACGGGCTGAAGGGTGGTTACTAGTGTACCGGGCAGACTTTCAGCACCCCAGCGTAATCCATGAACCATTCTTCTTCGGGCGCTTCCAGAAAAGCAGCGGCCATCACAGCATATCTGCTGCCATTCCTGCCATTATGTCTGATAGGGCTGATAGCCGTCGCGCATGCAGCCATCAAACCCTTCTGGTATGATGAACTGGCCACATTCTACCCGGCAAGTTTGCCGACATGGAAAGCCTGTTGGAATTTCTATGCGGCAGGATTGGATACGCCCAGTCCTCTTCCCGCACTTCTTGTGCATGGCATGATGGGATTTCATGGCCCCGCCGAGATCATTGACCGCCTTCCCATGATCGTCGGTTTTTTAGTGATGTGTCTCAGCCTCTACGGATTCACATCCCGACGCTACGGACGCGGTTACTCCCTCGCCGCACTCATCCTGCCTTCTCTGATGGGAGTTTTTTACTATTCCACGGAAATGCGTGCCTATGCCATCGTGCTTGGCTCGGTGGCATTTGCCCTCTGGTGCTGGCAATCGGCGCAGAGAGAGCGTTGCTCTTGGTGCTATCAATTCGGCGTCCTGCTCGGTCTGGCAATGGCGATCGGATGCCATATCTTTGCGGTTTTTGTCATTCCCGCATTTCTCGTGGGACAATGGCTTCATGAGCGGATCACCAAAAACAGATCGCTTGGAATGTGGGCCGCCATCCTTCTCTCGCCATGTTCACTCTTCCCGCAGCTCGATGGGATTTTCCACGCGCATAGGTTTTACGGGGCGATCTTCTGGTCAAAGCCCGATCTTGGCCTGCTCTTTCATTCCTATGACTTTATCTTTGCTTTCGGATGGTTCATCCCGGTTGTCGCCGTCCTTTTCATTGGATTCCTACTTGCTCGGCTAGGTCTGCTTCCCCAAAGGGGTGAGATTGACACGGGCTACACTCAGGCAGAATGGGCCCTGGCAGGAATGCTTGCCCTGAAGCCCTTTCTTGCACTTCCCTTTTCCTATCTGATCGGTGCCTACTGCCCGCGGTATGTGCTGGCCGCCAATCTGGGAATCACACTACTGCTCGTTGGCGGGACGGCTGAGGCATTGAAAAGAAACCGTTTTGCAGGAGGACTTTTGGCAACTTTCCTTATCACAATGTTTCTGGCGTTGAATCTGCCAAAAATTTCCAAGGTGCTCTCTTCGGGCATCAATCTGCCGGAGGCCATTGCATCACAGGAAGAGTGGTTACGGATCCTGGAGGCCAGGAAAGATCCCGTGGTCATAGTGCCGGATGCCAATCTATTCCTCGTCATCCAACACTACGGATCACCTGAACTACGGAAACGCCTCTACTATGTGAGAGGCACCGGATGCACCCCTCTTCAAAACAACAATGACGATCTGAATATCCTATTATTTTCCCAACGGTTTCCTTTTTTAACAATGGATTACCCGACCTTTCGTCAGGCACATAGTCAGTTCCTCGTAGTGGTGTATCACTTTTTGGAAGACAAAACCGCAGCGGATTTGGGGCTTCATCTTTCCGGGCATTTCCGCTCAAAATACCTGAACAACCATGCCCCCCAGTCTGTTTCCATCTACGAGGAAAATGAAACCGGCAAAATCTTAAGACCCCAATAAAAAGGGCTTGGCATCGATCGTCCCGATCGGTCCCATCCGGTAATATTCCTGCTTCCAGCGGGATGAAGTCTTCCGTTGCCAGAGACGGTTGACGAACCGGCGGATTTTTCCGGGAATCCCTCCACCGTAGATCTCCTGAATGTTCTCGCGCTGGGTTGGGTGCGCCCGCCCGGCATCCCTGCTGCTTCGTGGCAGAAAGCAGAGGTGCAGACAGCGGAAGGGAGTTTCATTCCAACCTATCGACTCGTGAAAATTCTTCTTCACCAGATCGTGAAAGCCCGTTTTGAAGCGAATGGTACCGCCATGCAACCGTTCGACCACATCCCCATCCCATGCAGTGATGGCCCCGAAGTTATAGAGCTTTGTCATACTCCTGCTGGGAGGGGACATGAAGCCAGAGGCAGTGGAGTAATCAGGAGCGATGGCGGTGCAATGGAGCACATTCCCCTTCATTCTCCAGATGTCGTCAAACTCCCCAGTCAGAATTCGCGCACGGAATCCCTGAAGCCGTTCCGGATCGTAAATCTCATCGCCATCGACGGCAAAGATCCAGGTACGCGTCCCGGCAAAGTGCTTCAGCAGATCATGCGATTCCGAGGGATGCTTGATCCGATGAAGTTCCGCGTGGGGAAGAGCCCTCACCAAATTCTCAAGAATTTCCGGAGTCCCATCGGTGGATCCGTGCTCGCACAGAATCAGGGAGTCACAGAACACGGCGATATTCCGGACGGCACGCTCGACAAAGAGATCCTCATTCCGCACAAGCACGATCCCGACAATCCGGGGAGAAGCAGAGTCCTTCTCCAATGGCTCGATGAACCCTGGGATATTCATGAATCAGAACGTTTTTTTGGAAACAGGGATTGCCACCAGAAGGTCGTCGCTCCCTCAACGAAGAGAGCATCGTTTTTGAATGGCCCCACATAATGGCGGCATACAGCGCCACGGCGGCGAAAATTCGTCCAACTGATCTCGTATTCCTTCGGCAGCTTTCCTCCCCTTCCCCAAGCCGAGCCTGCCACGGCAAAAAATGTCTGTTCTAGAAAACAATACTCTCTAGCCATCGGGGCGCAGCGTTCGAGAAATTTCTCGGCCAGCGCAAGATCCACCGCAGGACGCACCATCAGGTCGAGTCCGCTGTTCACCCTCTCCCAGAGTGGAAAACCGATCACCTTCTCGATTCCGGAACGCTCCGAAGAATATTTTTCCCTGGTGTCTTCCATGAACCAGAAGGTCTCCGGACGTTCCCTTATCCATTTCATCACAAAATCGGGCCGTTGAAAAAAAACAATGTCGCTATCGAGGACGATGTAGCGGTCATGCGATGTGAAATGCCGCGTGTCAAAAACCTTCAGAAACCAGGGATGCTTTTCCCGATTTTCCCTGCATACAGGGAACTCAGCGAGCGCTTCGCGCAGGGAGGCATCGGCATCGGAGCGCCGGATGACCTTGGCATCAGGAAAGTTTTTTTGAATCTCCTGCACATCGCGATCAGTCAATGTTCCGTCGTCGTGAAGAACAGGCGCCCAGGAGCAGCCCGAATGAAATTCCAGACTCCGCAGCGTGAGCTGTCCCATCAGCAGTCCGGAACGGGAAAGCACCATATGAAGCGAGACCGGCTCTCCATGATGGGGCAATGCCTCTCGGCGACTGACGGCTCTGCGTGCAAGGTGATCGCGACAGAAGGCGATTCCCCACTGGCGAATGGAGGAAGGAAGGATTTTCAAGATTTACATCCTTTCCTTTGCAGCACTGATCAACTCGGCGAAATCAGGATCTTTTGAAGTCTCCAAATACCGGACAAAAAACGGATTGACCCGTCCTGCCGCCATCACCCCCGAATAAAACATCGGGAACGGTCCATTATAGAAAAAATTATCAAACCCGACTGTTCTGAAAAACCAGGATCCAAAACCATACTTATTAGCCAGCGGCATCAGACTCATGACCCGGTGATGGAACCAATCCCGCAACAACGCAGCCAGATCGGCAATCTTCCCAGGACGCCTCAGTGCCATTCTACTTCCACAGATCTGATAGCAGCTTTGTTTGAATTCCTCTGGTAAAGGTGCACCGTGCTTATCGCAGAGTTTTTCAAACCCCCAAGGATTCGGTTTGTCATGCTGTTTCAGAGCGGTGAGGCAGGCGACCAGTGCATTCATCCGAAACAGCGACGGGTGAAGATGAAACCGGGGAGCCCGTTCGGTTGTCAAATGCCTCAGCTTGTGTTGATCCTCCGGAAGGAGAGGCCCCGACCTGGTTGCAAACCTCTTATTATCCCACCCCATGAGGCCGATATAGGAGGCAGGCAAAGTGTTGAGCAACTCAGGGAGAAGATTTTTCAAATTATCCACATGGCAGTGATCCAGCGGCATATGATCCTCGAGAAAAAAATAAGCCGCTTCAAAACCATCGGCTTGAAGTTTGGTGGCCGCATCCCAAGCAAAATCAGCCCAAACGCGCGGCAATGCGGCATCCTTCACCGGAATGTGCGGGAGATCTCCAGCCTCCGCGGATGTCAGACCGCAAAAATAGAGAGGCGGATGATCCGGCCAGAACTTCTCAATCATCTTCCATGTGAATGGAGCCGTCCATCTATACGGATGATAGACCGTGATGAGAATGCAAAGCTGATCCGTCCGGATCGGGGGAAGCCCTGATCTCATGATCGTCCCGCCGTCCGCAGCATCCCGGCAGCCCTCATCTCCTTGAGCGACTTTCTGAATGCGCTGTTTGTTGCCTGCGGGAGCTTTTGTTCGACAACCCAGGAAGTAAACTCTCTCACGCCACTCTCCATGGGCTTGAAATCAATCCTGCCAAGGGTTTTGACAAGCTGCGTTGTATCGGCCACGGCATGACGAATATCGCCCAGTCGGAAATCACCAGTGACTGTATAGCGAGGCTCCACTCCGAGGGCTTTTCCGATGGCATTGATGAGATCAAATATCGTCCTCCTTTCTCCAGTGCCCACATTCAGGAGAACCGACTCCTCAAGTTCCGCCGTCAAAGCCCTGCAATTATATTCCACCACATCATCCACATGAACGAAGTCCCGTGTTGGCAAACCATCTTCAAAGACATTGATTGCCTCTCCTGAGAGGAGAAGTTGGGTAAAAATTGAGAGAATGCCGGTGTAGGGATTTCTGAGCGACTGCCCCGGTCCGTAAACATTCTGGTAACGGAAGACAACCGAGGGGATCCCGGCTGACCCGGCTATATTGGCGACAAGCATTTCCTGGGCAAGCTTGGTGATGCCATAGATCGAAACAGGGCCGGGTATATCATCCTCAAGGGAGGGAAGCGGAGTTGCGGAATTTCCACAATGAGAGCAGATCGTCTCGAAGCGCCCGGCATCAAGATCAGAAGCCTTCCTTCCCCGGGGAAAGACACGACCATGCTCGGTGCACCGGGAGGCACCCTCTCCATAGACTGCCCGGGAAGAACTCACCACCACACGGGAAATCCGCGAACGGTATTTCAACAGCACGTCGGAAAAAATACCGGCCCCGTGGACATTCACATCACTGTATTCACCGACCCGGTACATCGACTGTCCTGTCCCGGTGGAGGCGGGGAAATAATAGACGGCATCAGCCTCCTTCAGGTATCGCTCCAATGCTTCCCTATCCCGCGTATCCCCCCTGATGACCGGCATGTTCGTTTTGAGTTCCGGCAAATTCTCCAGACCGGTTTCCCCGTGGATTTGAGGGTCAAAGGAGTCAAACACCACAGGTGCATGACCGTCCGCCAGCAGCCTCATGGCCGTCCTTGAGCCAATGAATCCGGCCCCTCCGATCAGTAGAACATTCATGGATAATTATTTGTCCACCAAAGTGGAATAGACCACTGGATATTTCCTGGAGTCAGAAGGGAGTTTTCCCAGAATTCCAAGCATGCGTGAGATAAGCAGTGCTCGCCAATACCATAACGAACGCACTCCCATCTCCCTTGCCTGCCCCAGAACCTGATCCAGAATCCCCCATGCCCGTTCATGCTCGATACGCTTGAGCGCATGATTCACCATCATCGCGGGAGTCACTTTCAGAAACGAGGTGTCGATGCCTCTTGTTTTGCACCAGAGGAGGAACTTCCTCTGGAGCTGGAGTCGATACCAGATACTCCCCTCCGTCTGCTGGCCAAGAGAAGAGGGAATGAAGGTCTTGTCCAGCACTACGGTATTACAGTGGGCAAACGGAGCCGTCACTCCGCAGCGGAGCCAATATTCTGCATCCTCCACCTGACGGAAGTTTTCATCGAACCCACCAACCCTATCGTTGAGGGATCGGCTGATCAGGGCACATCCCGCAGTCGGGATCGGCGTCCACCAAAAGTGGGCCTTGGCCGGTGCCGGCGGTTCGCCCACAGCATAGGGACGACCATGGAGTTTGGCCTCCGTGGAATGGGCCTGGCGCTGGAGAACAAATCCATAGACGACACCCGCATCCGAAGCGTCGGCAGTCGAGGTAAGTGATGCCAAGGCACCGGGCAGCAGAATGTCGTCGGCATCGAGAAAGAGAAGCCACTCGCCGGTTGTGTTTTCCACACCCGTATTCCTGGCAGCGGCAAGACCGCCATTCTCGCGCCGCACATAGCGCACATCCGGTCCAAACTCACGGCAAAGAGCATCCGTCCCATCCGTACTGCCATCATCAACGATAATGATCTCATCGGCGGGACGTGTCTGGGCACACACGCTGGCCACGGCTGACGGCAGCCACTTGGCGACATTAAAGGAGGGAATGATAACGCTGATGGTCATTTCTTTTGCACACTCGAAACCAATCGGGAAAGGAGGGGAAGATAGGCTTGGTACACACTATTACAATCGTAGGCCTGGATGAATTCCCATCCTGAAACCGCAAGAATTGCCCGTTCGTCGGGATTCTCAGCCAGATGACGAAGCGCCGCGGGAAACTCCTTCGGATTATTCAATATGATCGCCTCCCGACCGGAAACCAAAGGATACCCTCGCGCTCCGACAGTGGTGGTAAGCAACACTTTTTTCCGGGCAAGGGCCTCGATGGTTTTCAGAGAGGCACCCGTGCCATTAATCAGGGGAACCATGGCAATGTCACAGAGAGCGTAGATTTGTTCCAAACCGGCTTCGGTCACAGGGCCAAGGTGGATTTCATTTCTTGCACGCACACAGGGTGCGCAGCACGAACCGGCGGCAACAAAGAGAAAGCGGCGGTCATGGCGCAACTCGGCCGCGATCACCGAGAGAGCATCGAGCGCCTCGCGGTTTGGCTGATGGCTACTGCCGACAAAAAAACAGACCAACGCACCTTCGGCATGACGGGAGTCAATGATCTTCAAGAGATTATTTTGCGGTATTGCAACCGATGTCTCACTCCCGGATGGAAGAGTGATACCATGGGGCACAATTTCCGGTGCAAAGCCGTGCGCTCGCAGAAACCGTGCGTCTGCATCGTTGCAGCAAACGATCTCCGCAGCCCTACGGCAGGATTCCAATTCCTCGTGAAGAACCCTCTTCCTCAACCACGACAGGGAGATCCCTTCGGACAGAATATCATGGAGCGTCAGCACAAATGGCGGTGCAGGAGGTTCCGAAGGCAACACGGACACCCAAAAAGGGTACTCCATCAGAATCAGATCACTCCGCCCGCAGAGCTCACTGATTGCGGCTTTCAGCGAGGGTAGCAGGCGGGGCTGAATATAATGCCACCACTGCCTGCGCTCGCGTACCGGAACATTTCCCTTCCAGAGATAATGAGTGATCCCGTCGAAGAGTCGGAATGCGGTATCGACCAAGACTTTCTCGGCAGGTCTTTCCCGATGATAACGGAAAGTGATCCCGTCCTGATCGAACTCCGGGCCATTTCCCGGACTTAGCACCTCGACGGATCTGCAATGCGAACTAAGCAATGAAATCAGCGGCCCCAGCCTCCGGGCCGATCCCCTGTCCATGGAAGGAAATCCGGACCAGGGATAGAGCACGCCCACCCTGGCTTCAGAAAGTTGCATAATTCACAATCTCCATGAGCCCACGGATAAAGGTGTCAGCGCTGAAATGGGCCTTGTACCCCGGGACACGCTCACGACATCCGGAAGAAAGCGAAGCAAATTCCTGATGCGCTGTCTGAATTGTCCCGGCCAACTTGGCGGGATTCCGCTCCGGTACCAACCACCCGCCGCCTGTTCTTGAGATTTCACCACTCATCCACGACCCCTCCGTCGTAATCACCGCCTTTCCCGCCACAAGAGCCTCGCAGAAGACACCACTCGTTCTCAGGGCGTATTTGTCGAGGTGATAGGGCAGCAGCACCACATCGGCAGAAACCAGCAGTGAAAGATACTCTTTCTCTCCAAGATTCTCCCGGATCAAATGTACTCTTGGCAGGCTCCTCTGAACCAACCGCTCAACTGCCTCCATGCATTTCCGATCGGGCTGGTGGCACTGAATTGTGAATTTTATTTCCTTCCCAAGCAGGTCTTTATCGAGCATCAGAATCGCCTCGGCAAGATCCCAAAACCCTTTCTCCTCACGGGCGTTTCCTAGGCTTACAAAATGAAGCGGTTCGTTCCCGTTGGAAGTTGAGGGACCCTCAATGTCAGCGGCAACCACATGAGGGAGCACCCGGACATCAAATTTCAGAATTTTTGCGTATTCGGCAGCCAGGCTTTCGCTGTCGGAAATGAAATAAATGCGCTTATCAAGCTCCCGCTTACGCAATCTATTCAGCGCCTTATGCAGACCCTCATGAGCGCCAAACCGGGATGCATCATAACCGAGATGGAAAACAAGTGCCGGTGCCAGCGAAGCATCAAAATTTGCAAACCAGCGAAGCCAGCACTCGAGGTGCCTGGGCGCCAGCATTTGTGCAAAAATAATATCCCCTTTCCCAATCTTCTCCTGATTGAAACCGTGCTTCAGGTCCTCGGCAAAGCGCCCGGTTGAAAGCGACTCCAGAATCTTTAGTCCTGTGCGCGAGGAACTCAGAAACGAAGGAGGGGAGGCTCGCCAGTCATTGCGAAACATCCGCTCTACCCGATGTTCCGAAACCGAGTCCTGCGGAAACTCACGGTGCGTTAAAAGCACCGTATCCCACCCGGCGCTTCTAGCCGCATCAGCGAGCAGCAGATTGTATCCAAAATGGTGCCCAAGCCGGTCTCTCAGGAGATGATCTGCCAACCAGATCCTGCCAAGTGGAGCACTATGAGAACTCATATATTCTCTTCCGGAAGATCCAAAAAGCGCCTGACCGCAGGCCAACGGGATTCTAAGGTATGTCCAGTCGCCATGACATCAAGCGCCCTGCGGCTCATTTCCTCCAGACACCCCGGCGTCCCGTAAATTTTCAGAAGAGCCTCCGCCATCAGTTCCGGACGTATTTCCTCGGTAATGATCCCATTGTAATTCTGCTGAATCAGCTCCCAAGCCCCCTTCAGGTCGAAGCAGATGGGCACAGTCCCGCAGGCCATCGCCTCCCAGGGTGTCAGCGGACCTCCCTCACCCCAGGCACTCTTGCCAATATTCAGAACCAGACAGACCGCACATGTCTGCATTTGGGAGATAATTTCGTTTTCCAAACCCTCCAGTCGAAAGAACTCAAGATCCAATCCTCTCTCACGGGTTAGCTCCGCGATGATCCTAATGAATTCCGCACCATGCTCCCCCTCGTCAAAATAACCGACGCGATTGCGGATACGAGGGGTAGGGTCATGGCGCCAATGATGCTCATCGACAAGCTGACGGATGATATGGGTCTCCCGGCCAAATACTGTCGTATGCCAGGTCTGCACGACCCGATTAACTCCGGCCGTCTGCACAATCCTTCCTTCGGAAATGAGACGGGCTAGTTCCGGAAACTGACTCCTCGCGGATGATCCAAGTTCCTGATCCCAGAAATAAAATTGAGGAGATTGATCCAGGAACGCCTTGGCCTTAACCCATGAGGTCACGCACCGAAATGAAGCGGAATTTTTCTTCCGTGAGATGAATTCCTCTAATGAAAGGCAGGGTGCGTGCTCCGCCAACCAGCCCGACTGTTTCCCGTCAAGCGTCACCATGAAGGCCTCGTAGCGATGTCGGCGCAAAAGCAGGACGAGATTATTAAGCACCTTTTCCCCCCCGCAGTAATTGTGGCTTCCCTTGAGCGTCTCATCGGTTGCATAGGAAACATAGATTTCCGGGCGTGTATGGGTTCCAGCCTCCCATGATGCACCCTTCACAAAACGGCTTTGTTCAAGTTGCTTGAGAATCTGTTTCGGCAGCATGGGACGCAGAAAATCATTGGTGAAATCAAGGCGTAGACTCGCAACAAAGCGGCTCAACGCCACCTTCAGTCGCGCCCAATCAATGATTGCCTGTTTGAACTTCATTTTTTTACTAGAGCATCTTGCATTTAATCTTTCGATGAAGAAGAGACTGCATGATCAATATGGAACTCA
>Ga0007801_10000746_pt1 | contig 10614 bp, 12 predicted proteins | sample CryBogmetaGMA2M_FD_60372 | JGI IMG/M metagenome (GOLD analysis project Ga0007801, IMG submission 60372) | Freshwater microbial communities from Crystal Bog, Wisconsin, USA - MA2M | ecosystem: Environmental > Aquatic > Freshwater > Lake | place: Crystal Bog, Wisconsin, USA | collected 2009-07-06
AGGCGTTTGCGTCCGCTTACCGGAACCTATTGAACCAAAGACGCGCTTCCGGAACGAGGGGATATCGCCATAATTAAAAATGTGGGCGCCCGACACCGCTCCCCCGAGACATTGCCGGGCACCCGACCGTTGAAAGCATAGACACTCCAACGGTTTATCCTGGCCTGGCTTTTGACCATCCAGGATCACGAATTTGACATTTCGGAGCTGTAGTTTCATTGATCATTCGCAACCGCAGTCCCCCGAATGTTACGGACGTAACGTGCCTATCAGCACCCTTTTTCATGGCACATACGCTGATCAGCTCAAGCGTCCCGGACAATATTGGACGGTGCTGGCGGCAGTCCTTGGCGGTGGAGTCGGGTGGTGGTTTGCTATTCCCGCGCCTTGGCTCACCGGCGCTATGGCGGCCACAATTGCGCTAGCTGCCACGGGGCGAGGGGGCGCCCTTTCCTCGCCATTGCGTGATGTAGGGATGCTTTTTTCCGGCTTAACACTCGGTGCAGCCGTGACACCTGAAACGCTTCAAGCCTTTGTCACTGTTCCTTTAAGCCTGCTTGGTCTTGCCGTTACAAGTCTCACCGTCATGATCGTGACGTCGGCCGTGTTGATTAAATTTTCTGGCTGGGAGCGGCGCGATGCCGTTTTGGCGGCAACGCCCGGAGCGTTGTCTGCCGTTATGGCGGTCGCGGTGGACGAGGGCGCGGATGTTCCTCGCATTGCCATTGTGCAACTGTTTCGTCTTGTGATGCTGGTCGCGGTTTTGCCGTCTTTATTGGTATTGGCGGGCCTATCTGGCAGCCCACAAAGCATGACGCAGCCTGCGATGAATGGGCTAACTTTATTGCTTATTGTCGGATTAGGATTGGCTGGCGGTATAGGCTTTCGGATGCTGAACATGTCAGCGCCCTTCGTCTTGGGGCCGCTGGTGGTTGTCGGGCTCTTGCGCGGAGCCGGCCTTTTTCCGGGCCAGTATCCAATGGCGCTGGCAACGCTCGGCTTTGTGCTCATCGGTGCTTTAATTGGTGGTCGCTTCGAGGGGATGCGCGCCCGCGAGATTGCGGCCATCGGGCCCGCAGCCCTGCTTTCCTTCTTCGTTTCAACCGTGATTGCCTTCATCGGCGCGCTTCTTGTGGCGTATAGTGTGGGCTTTCCGGTCCCTGAAGCGCTTATCGCCTTTGCGCCTGGAGCCTTAGAAGCGATGACAGCTCTGGCCTTTTCGCTGCATATTGACCCCGTCATTGTCGGCGTCCACCATATTGCCCGGTTCATGCTGATTGGTATCGGACTGCCATTGGCGATGAAAATCAAACCAGATTGGGTCCGAGGGAAGGCTCCGTAACCGTTCGGGCTATTTGGCCGGAACCAGCTGATAGCCTTTGCTGAACAGGCAGGACTCCACCGCCTGATTGCGCGGCGTTTCGTTTAAATCGCGGGTTGAATAGGTTGGCGGCACATAGATGGGCGGCTGAGCATAGCACATGCTAAACCCGTCGAAATGGCGGCGACAACGTGGAAAATCATCATAAATATAGCCGCCGCCCTGTACCGTCGTCACCGGTGTCACGGGATAAAGCCGGGACGCGCGTTCCTCGCAGGCAAATTTCTCGCGACCGAATTGTTCGAGCGATTTTGTCGGATGAACCCATTCATAGCGCTGACAGGCCGTCAGCCCGAGAAGGGCGATCCATAAAACACCGACTCGCTTCAGAGAAACCTTCGACATAGGAGCGACCATTTTAGCAACTCTACCCATTTGAAGCCCATTCGGATTGACGATACCCGATGATAAAGAGCAAAACATCTTGCGTATGAATAGCTACTGAATGCACCGGGCGGGCTTATGAAGGTTATCGGCGTGATGAGCGGCACCTCGATGGATGGCATTGATGTCGCACTTCTTGAAACGGATGGAGAGGCGTCGATCATCCGGGGTCCATCCTCGATGAGCGCCTATCCCGCCTCGCTTCGCGGTGAACTCATTCAACTGATCGGGGATTCGCGCCGCGCGGAAAGCGCCGATCTTTTGGACTTGGCGGACGCCATAACAGACGCGCATTGTGCGGCAGTCGAGCAGTTTTTGATCCAAAACGAGATCAAGCGCGAAAGCATTGACCTCGTTGGATTTCATGGCCAAACGGTGTTTCATGCACCCGAACGCGGCCTCACCCGGCAATTGTTTAACGGTCTGCGGGCAGCATCGCTGCTTGGGATTGATGCCGTAAGCCAATTCCGTTCAGCCGATGTCGCGGCAGGTGGTCAGGGTGCACCGCTCGCGCCGCTCTATCATCGCGCCTTGGTGCAAGCGGGCGGCTTTGCGATGCCGCTGATGGTGCTCAATCTCGGCGGCGTCGCCAATGTGACATCGATCAGTCATGATCAGGTTGTTGCATTCGACACAGGTCCCGCTTCTGCCCTGTTGGATGATTTTCTAAGGGAACGAAGGGGCCAAGCCTTTGACCGGGATGGCACGCTTGCCGCGTCCGGCCAAGTCCATCAGTCCGTAGTCGAGAAGTTTCTAACCCAAGATTATTTCCGAAAATCGCCGCCGAAATCGCTGGATCGCAACGCATTTCACGGCTGGATGACGCTCGTGGCACCCTTGTCCGATGCCGATGGTGCTGCAACGCTGTTAGCCTTCACGATCGAGTCAATTGCCGCCGCTCTGCACCATGCTCCCGAAACCCCGTTGCGCTGGCTCGTGGGTGGCGGAGGGCGGCACAACCGGTTCCTGATGGAACGGTTAAGGCAAAGGCTTGGCGTTCCGGTTGATCCGGTTGAAACGGTTGGCTGGGACGGTGACACGCTCGAGGCGGAATGCTTTGCTTGGCTTGCGGTGCGATGCGTAAAGGGCCTACCCCTCAGCCTGCCCTCAACAACGGGCGTGCCCTATCCGATGACAGGCGGTGAGGTTTCGCTTGCGGCTAAGGACTTCACACCATGAGCCTTCTCGAACACATCGATGAGATTTTCGCACCAACGCAAAAAGCGCTGGCCGAGGCACGAATTCCCGGCGCCGCTTTGGGCATCGTCACGCGGGACGGGGAGCGTGCGGTGCGTTTCGCGGGCTTCGCACAGATCGAGCCGGAGCGTGTACCCCTCACACGCAACATGTGGTTTGATTTGGCCTCCCTGACCAAAGTCATGTTAACGGTCCAATGCATCATGCGGCTTGTCGATGAGGGCAAGCTCGCGCTCGACGAGCCTTTGAGGCGTTATATCCCGGACTTGCGCCAATATGATAGCGCCGCCCACGAACGCGCCCTCACCACCCGCCAGCTTCTGGCGCACCAAACGCATTTGCCCGCCGTTGAGCCCCTCTATACGCTGGGCCTAACGCCAGAGACCCTGCGGGCCTATGTGTTGCAACGCGTTTGGAAAGCCGGACCACCGGTCTATTCCGATATCAATTATATTCTGCTGGGCATTGTGATCGAACGTGTCACCGGCCTCGCCCTCGCTGAACAACCGCTTGCGGATGGGCTCAGCTTTTTCCCGCCCAAGCTCGAAAGCGTTGCGACCGAGCAGTGCGCTTGGCGAGGACGGGTCATTCGGGGCGAGGTGCATGACGAAAATGCCTTCGCGCTTGGCGGACCCGCCGGCCATGCAGGGCTTTTTGGCATGGTGGATGGCGTTCTTGACCATGCCTTATATCTCATGAACGGCGCAGGCTTATCGCCTGACCTCTTTGAGGAAATGATCACGCCTGTTGCAGGCAATCGGGCCCTTGGCTGGGAGGTGTCGGAAGCTGGCTGGCATGGCGGTGCTGATCATTCACCGCGTACCATTGGTCATTTAGGCTTTACCGGCACGGGGGTCTGGATCGATTTGAATCGGGGGATCGGCTGGACGCTGTTGACCAACCGCGTGCATCCTTCCCGCCACACCGATACCGGCATTATGGCGCTCAGGCGTGAAACCGGATCGCTGATTGGCGCGCTCAGTCTTTGAGATAAAGCCCCTCGTTACCCCGATGAATCGCCTCAGCGCGCGGCGCGAAGCCACCATCGGGTCGATGCAATACCAAGCCCGTCAAAAGCGTGAGCGGCGCGCGGCTGCCCTTGATGGCTGCTATCAGAATACGCGTGGCCGGTGCTCCTTGATGAGGGTAGACCGGTAAAATAGAAACACCACCAAATCGCCCTTCAAGCGCTTCTAAAATCTCAGGCAATGCATCGGCGCGATGAATGAGGCTCAACGCGCCATGGGGCTTTAGCATTGCATGGCAGGCCACGAGCCAGCGCTCCAGACCGCCTTCTGGCATGGTATGCGCGCGTTGCCGATGGCTATCTGGCGAGGGCCGAGTTTTTCCCTCCGCCAGATAAGGCGGATTGGTGATCACAAGGTCTGCATCCGCTTTCGTCAGCCCCATGGCCTCGCGTGCTTTAAAGTCCGCCAGAAGATCGGCTTCCACAACCCTCGCCCGGCTCTGCCAACGATTGGCCAAAATATTCGCACGGGCCAAATCAGCCTCTGAGGGATCAATTTCAATAAAGTACAGATTGGCATCTTTTGCACGAGCCGCGGCACAGAGTCCCGCCGCCCCGCTTGCCGATCCTGCATCGACCACCAAACCCGCAAAGCTCTCGGATACAGTCGCCGCCAGAAGAATAGCATCCGTCCCCGCGCGGTGGCCGGTCTCCGATTGTGCCAACTGAACTTTGCCACCCAGAAATTGCGTTTCTTTCATAAAGGCCTCAACTCGGCACCAAATCCAGCCTCGTTCAGCAAGCGCCTCGCGCGGGTGGAATCCTCCTCCGGCACGAGCATACGGCGTGGAATAGCTCCAATGGAGCCCTCCATCGAACTTGCAAAATAATCGGCCACAAACACCGAAATGCCCGCAGATTTCAGCAAAGCTTCAATCGCCGAGATTAAAACCAGATCATTGCTGCGCAAAATTTCCGACATTTGAGCTCTTTTCATTGGGTCTTATCGATGTATCGATGCCAGCGACCGTTTGGCAAGTTGCGAAGTAGGCTCTCGCGTGGCATTTTGCGCCAAAATTCGGGCGGCGTGCCGTCTTTATCAGAAAGGAAGCGTCAGTGGGTGTTGTTGTTTCTCTCGATGGCAAGGCCGCATCGGGCCCGAGTCTCGATCCGCTTCTCTTGTTGACGAAATCCGGCATGGAAGGCGTTAACCGGATGATTTTGTCGCGCGTCGGTTCCGATGTCGAGATGATCCCGGAAATCGCCAAGCATCTCATCGAGTCGGGCGGCAAGCGGCTGCGCCCCATGCTGACGCTCGCGACCGCCGAGCTGTGCGGTTATTCGGGCGAGGGCGACGTCAAACTCGCCGCCGCCGTTGAATTCATGCATACCGCCACGCTGCTGCACGATGATGTCGTCGATGACAGCGAAATGCGGCGCGGCAAGCTCGCAGCCCGTATGCTGTGGGGTAATGAAGCCAGCGTCCTGGTGGGCGATTTTCTCTTGGGCCAAGCGTTCAAAATGATGGTCGAAGTCGGCTCGCTGCACGCGCTTGACGTGCTCTCAACGGCCGCTACCGTGATCGCCGAGGGCGAAGTATTCCAATTGGCGGTCGCCAAAAACACGGCCACGACCGAGGATGAATATCTCTCCGTGGTGCGCGGCAAAACGGCTGCTTTGTTTGCGGCTGCTTGCGAGGTTGGTCCCATCATCGCCGGCTTCGGCAAAGCCGAGCAAGCGGCCTGCCGCTCTTATGGCGCCAATCTCGGTATTGCTTTTCAGCTCATCGACGATGCGTTGGATTATGGCGGCGTGTCGTCCAAGCTGGGCAAGAACCTCGGCGATGATTTCCGCGAGGGTAAAATCACGCTGCCGGTGGTGCTGTCTTTCCGTCGCGGGACGGAGACCGAACGCGCCTTCTGGAAACGAGCGCTTGAACAAGGCCAAACTGGCGACTCTGAATTGGCGGAAGCCATTGCCATCATGAAAAAGCACCGCGCCATCGAGGACACCATCGAACGCGCCCGCCATTACGGCGCTATGGCGCGTGACGCGCTGGCGCTCTTTGCCGATACGCCGATGAAAAAGGCGATGTTGGAGGCGGTTGATTTCTGTATTTCACGGGCGCATTGAGCAAAAATAGCGATATTTAAGCCGCTTTGTTTTTGACCGAAGGTGCCTTTGACGGGCGTTTGGATTTTCCAGCCGCTTGTTTGGGTGGAGTTGCTTTTTTCAAAGCCGGTACAACCCTCTCGCCCGTGCCTGCCGTTCCGCTCGCAAGTCGGTAAAGGATATATTGATTAAGGCTTACATCTTCGCGTTTAGCCTCATCCGCCAAGAGTTGATGCAATGTCTTTGGCATGCGGAGCAACAAGCGACCGCTATAGTCTTGCGGCTTCGTCAGATCGGTGGGTTGGGGAATGGGGTTTCCGACGGATTCCGCGGCCTCAATCCATGCGTCAATAGCGTCGCGCAACTGTCGAACGGCCTCAGCCTCGGTTTCACCGAAGGCTGACGAGCCGGGAAGATCGGGCGCAATGGCAATGAAACCGCCATCATCATCACTCCAGAACACCGTTGCGGGATATACGATCGGCTTGCTCATTACTCGGTCCCATATTTATCGATCATGTGGAGCAGTTGTTGGGCTTGATAGGATAAAATCTTACCCTGCCGGTTCTGGAAATTAAGTTTTTCTTTTTCATCAGGTCGGGCAAATGTCGTGTGAGACCCCTTCCCGCCTTTACCGATAAATCCCAACCAGAGCGCCACCTTGCAGGCATCATCGAACCGAACATCCGCCGGGTTGTTTCTGATAGCCGCCAATAACTTCTCACGCTTTGTCATTTTCGATACCATATATGATATCAAATGTCACGCCGTTAATCTGCAACATTCGATAAAATGACCTAACGTCACTTTATCGTCAAAGGGGACTTAGACAAGAGTGGAAACCGTTGAAGAATAACACCTCAAATCGGCACCTCACCCTCTTGGCGAGCCGTGATGCTGCGCGATGCGCCAATTCCCGTTCTGCTTCACTAACATCCAAGTCAGTCGATAGGGCATCGGCGTATCGCCATCGGCGAAGTCGACATGCGCAGCGGTTGCGGCCACGTCGTCCTTTAGCATCACAACGTGTGGAAACGGGTATTTCGCCACATGCACTTTGGGTCCCCGCCCGCCGAAATAGGTCTTAATTGCGTCTCGACCTAACACCAGCTCGGGAATAGCCCCGAACATCATCGCGTCTTCGGTGTAGAGCGCGGCATGGGCGTCGAGATCATGGCTGTTAAACACTTCGATCCATCTTTGATGCAGAGAGTCGATGGTTGGTGTCGCGGACATGGCATTCTCCCTGATGTTTTTTAGGCTGGCGGGACCATAGGCGGATGGCCTATCACCTGTCCATCGTCTGCGCGGTGAATAGAATTGCTACCGCATTGACTACTTGATCCTCAAGCCTTTCCCGATTACGTCCCCTTGATCGGATATGCCCCGTGTCCGCGCCTATCGTGTATTGAAAGCCTCATGACCTCGCCCACGCCCGCCTCCCGCCGCCGCACCTTCGCGATCATCTCGCATCCGGATGCCGGTAAAACGACGCTCACCGAGAAGCTGCTCTTGATGGGCGGCGCTATCCAGCTCGCGGGCGAAGTCAAGGCGAAGAAAAGCGGCACGCAAACGCGCTCGGACTGGATGGGCATTGAGCGGGAGCGCGGCATTTCCGTTGTCACCTCGGTGATGACGTTCGAATATGGCGATTGCGTTTTTAATCTCCTTGATACGCCTGGCCATGAAGACTTTTCGGAAGACACGTATCGGACACTCACGGCAGTTGATTCGGCCGTCATGGTGATTGACGCCGCCAAGGGCATTGAGGCGCGTACGCGTAAGCTTTTCGAAGTCTGCCGGTTGCGTGATATCCCCATCGTGACGTTCATTAACAAGATGGACCGTGAGGCCCGCGACCCGTTTGACCTTCTGGACGAGATTGAAAAGACGCTGGCGCTCGATACGGCTCCTGTTAATTGGCCGATCGGCCAAGGACGCAGTTTTGCAGGAACCTACGATCTTCGAGGCAACCGCGTTCGCCGAATTGATACCGATGAAGCGCCCTTTACCGTCAACGGCCCCGAGGATTCCCGCGTCGAAGCCTTGTTACCGAACCATGAATGGCCTGCTTTTCTCGACCAAATCTCGCTGGCGCGTGAAGCCTGTCGCCCGTTTGACCTTGCCTCCTTCCGCGAAGGGCATCTTACGCCGGTGTTTTTTGGCTCGGCGCTTCGAAATTTTGGCGTGCGCGACCTGATCGACGCCATGGCCGAAATCGCCCCGCCGCCGCGTGCGCAGGAGGCTGATACGCGCATGGTGACGGCGGATGAGCCGAAAATGACCGGCTTTGTCTTTAAAATTCAAGCCAATATGGACCCTAACCACCGCGATCGTATCGCTTTTATCCGAGTATGTTCAGGTAAATTAGAACGCGGCATGAAGGCGAAGCTCATTCGCACGGGAAAGCCGCTGCCGATCAATGCACCGCAATTCTTCTTTGCGCGTAATCGTGCGTTGGCGGAGGAGGCCTATGCGGGCGATGTCGTGGGCATCCCGAACCACGGCACGCTCCGCATCGGCGATACGCTCACCGAGGGCGAGGAACTGGTCTTCCGCGGCGTGCCAAGCTTCGCACCCGAAATCTTGCGACGCGTTCGGCTGAAAGACGCCATGAAGGCCAAAAAGCTGCGTGAAGCGCTCGAACAGCTTGGTGAAGAAGGTGTGGTTCAGCTCTTTATCCCGGCTGACGGGTCCAGTGCGATTGTTGGCGTTGTCGGTGCGCTCCAGCTCGATGTGCTGCTTGAGCGGTTACAATCGGAATATGGCGTATTGGTCGAATTCGAACCTTCGCGTTTTTCGATTTGCCGCTGGATCGCATCAGACGATAAAGTCGAACTGCAAAAATTCATCGATTCCCACTCGTCTTCGATCGCACATGATTTGGACGGCGCACCGGTGTTTTTGGCCCCTTCCGCCTTCACGTTAAATTATGAGCATGAGCGTTGGCCCGCCATTCAGGTCACCGATATTAAGGACTATCAAATCCGCGAAAAGACGGCTTAAAAATGGGGTGGCTCGCATGACATCAGCGCAGGAAATCATCATCGGTTCGGATGCCCTTAAACAGGTCGTCAAAACGATTTTTCGTGCCGCAGGTTCGAACGAGCGTGAATGCGGTCTTTTGGCGGATCATCTGGTTGAGGCAAACCTCAAGGGCCATGATTCCCATGGCGTAGGGATGATTCCTGCCTATGTGACGTCGCTCAAGGCAGACGAACTTATGCTGAATACGGCTCCCACCATCCTGCGCGATACCGGCGGAGCCTTGGTGCTTGATGGAGGCCTAGGGCTTGGCCAATCCATCGCCTATGATGCGATGGCGCTGGGTATTCAAAGAACGCGCGAAACAGGTTCGGCGATGATTGCCCTTCGCAACAGCCATCATATTGGTCGCATCGGCCATTGGGCGGAGCAATGCGCGCGGGAAGGCTTCGTCTCCGTCCATTTCGTCAATGTGGTTTCCGAACCCGTAGTGGCTCCTTTTGGTGGTAAATTACCCAAACTCGTCACCAATCCTGTCGCAATTGGTATTCCACGGGCTGAGGCAGAGCCGGTGATTGTGGATTTTGCAACGAGCAAGCTGGCCCATGGCAAAATTCGGGTCGCCTATAACAAGGGTGTCACGGTGCCGGACGGCACTTTGATCGATTCCGACGGCCGGCCGACCAATCATCCGGCGGCAATGTTTGAGGCACCCACAGGCGCAATACTCCCCTTCGGCGAGCATAAAGGCTGGGCCCTCGCCTTTGCCTGCGAGGCGCTGGCCGGTGCCTTAACAGGCGGCCTTGCGATGAAGGGTCCCGTTACCCAGAAAGCCATCGTTAATAATATGTTCTCGATCATCGTCTCGCCCGAAGCCTTGGGAACTGAAGCAAGCTACCTTTCCGAACTCGAAGCATTTGTCCGCTGGGTGCAATTGCCCGCCCAAGGCGAAGTGCCAACCGTTCTCTTACCGGGTGATCCGGAACGCGCCACGAAAGCCAGGCGATTGGCAAATGGTATTCCGGTGGATGCCAATAGTTGGGCGCAGATTATGGCGTCCGGAGTCTCGCTCGGTGTCGCTGCGGCGGACCTTCAGACGCTCGTCGCATGATTGGCTCAACACGGCTTGCGTCCGCCGTTTTGAAAGGCCATATAAGAGTTCAAGTGTCGGCGCCCTTCAGGCGCGGCGTATTATTGACCTGAAGGGCCTCATGACGGACACCGCCAAAAAACGCATGTCCGCGCCGGATCAAAAAAAGCCGGAGCATCCCTTGTCGCGCTGGCTCGGCCCCTTGCTGAGTTTGGCCCTTATTGTTGGCTCAATCTTCGTTCTGCATGCGCAGCTGGCCGATGTGACTTTGGCCGATGTTTTCGATGGTTTTCACAAAGCGAGTTTCGGGCAGCTCGCCTTGGCGATAGGCTTCACCGTTCTAAGCTATGTCTTATTGGCAGGGTATGATTCCCTTGCCATGCGGCAATTGGGGATCAAGATCCGCGCCGCGATTGTAATTTTTGCCTCGTTCACCAGCTATGCGATCTCGTTTACGTTGGGCTTTCCGCTTTTAACCGCAGGCACCGTTCGGTTCCG
>Ga0007801_10000748_pt1 | contig 10604 bp, 11 predicted proteins | sample CryBogmetaGMA2M_FD_60372 | JGI IMG/M metagenome (GOLD analysis project Ga0007801, IMG submission 60372) | Freshwater microbial communities from Crystal Bog, Wisconsin, USA - MA2M | ecosystem: Environmental > Aquatic > Freshwater > Lake | place: Crystal Bog, Wisconsin, USA | collected 2009-07-06
GTATGATATGCATGGCAATGTGTGGGAATGGACCTGTTCGGCCTATACTGAGCAGTATGACGGCAGCGAATTAATATGCAATAAAGACGCCATAAATAGCCGGGTGGTTCGGGGCGGCTCTTGGGTCGGCCTCCCGCAGGGCCTGCGTTCGGGTGACCGTAACAGGGGCAATCGGGCCGGCGGCGGCCTCGGCTTTCGTCTTGCCAGGGATTTTTAGCCCTTTGTTCTTTGTGCTTTATCCCTTTGCTGCTTTGGCTCTTTGATTTTTTTTTGTTTGTGGGGGCGTAGCCCCGACGCGGTTTTTTTTTCGGAGATAAGTTTGACAATGGCAGAAAAACAAAACGAAATGCCAAAAGCCGTCGAGGATTGCCATACCCTACTGGCTTGGATCATCCCGCATTTGGATGGGTTTTCCCGCGCTCGGCGATTTACCTTGGGCGAGAGGATTGAAACCAGACTGTTGCAGGTGTTGGAGCGGCTGATCGAAGCCGCTTATGTGCGTGACCGTAGCGAACTGCTAAAATCAGCCAATTTACATTTAGACGTGGTGCGGCATTTGTGGCGGTTAAGCCATACCCTGCGGGCAATCTCCGATAAGAATTATGGTCAGGGGGCTGAACGCATGACCGAGCTAGGGCGACAAATTGGCGGATGGCGAAAATTTACAAGGAATGAGGTTGTCACATGAGCCAAAATGAAACCCTATGGAAGCAGGTGCTAGACTGGTCCAACTTACTGCTGGCTTGGCGCAAGGCTCGAAAGGGTAAAACCAACCATGATGCAGTACGGGCTTTCGGTTTTAATCTTGAATACGAACTGGCGGATATTCGCCGGGAGTTGCGGGAGCATACCTATCTGCCCGGCCCTTTTCGGCAGTTTACAGTGCGAGACCGCAAAATCCGTCTCATTTCCGCCGCCCCTTTTCGCGACAGAGTCGTACAGCACGCTTTGTTAAATGTGGTGGGGCCGATTTTGAACCGTCGATTTATCAGGGACAGTTACGCTAGCCAGGTAGGCAAGGGGGTGCATTTGGCTGTGCGACGCTATCAGCATTGGGCCAATCGCTATACCTATGCCCTAAAATTGGATGTTCAGCGTTATTTCGATAGTATGGATCATCGTTTGCTGCATGAAAAACTGGCCCGTGCCTTGGATGACGCAGACGTGCTTTGGCTATTCGACTGTATCATAGACAGTAGCCCGGAGCCTTTAAGGCCTTGCCCGGTTCCCGGCCCTGGCGAGGACTTAGTAGACCTTATGGAACGTCGCACAGGCTTACCATTGGGCAACCTGACCAGCCAGTTCTTCGGCAACCTCTACTTGGATGATTTCGACCATAAGCTGAAGGAAACCCTCGGCATATCAGCTTATTTACGTTATGTAGATGATTTTATCGTGTTGGGTGACGATAAGGCGCAGCTTAGGTCGTGGGGTGAGTCTATCGAGCGGCTATTGGCGAAAGAAAGGCTAAAAATCCATCCCTCCAAGAAACTGCTAATCCCTGTGCGATGTGGTTTGGATGTTCTGGGCTACCGGGTATTCCCCCACAGCATAAGGCTCAGCAGGGGGAGCGGCTACCGTTTCCAGCGGCGGCTCAAAGCTTGGGCGCTTGAGTACGGCAAAGGTAACTTGGAACTTGCCGATGTCGAGCCCCGCATAGCCGGTTGGATTGGCCATGCCGTCCAAGCCGACAGTCTGCAATTGCGTCGGAAGATTCTGAATAAGGTATACTTTGTTCGAGGGGGCGCGGCCAGATGATCGCCGGGTGGTTCGGGGCGGCTCTTGGAACAACAACCCGCAGAACCTGCGTTCGGGTAACCGTAACAGGAACAATCAAGCCAACAACAACCTCGGCTTTCGTCTTGCCAGTTTGCCCGCATCTATGCCAGAGCCGGCCGGTTCATGGACCGGTCGGGCGTGCCGCGGGCACCCAGAAGCCGCGCCTCCTGACAGCACAGGCAGTGCCGCCGAAGACAATGCCAAGGCGGGCGGGCGGTAGCCACGGGATTTTGTTCCGTGGTTGCCGCCAACTCATGGTTTTTTTCGCCCTAATCCTGTTCACGCTTAATTCCTTTGGCGCAGCAGCCCACTCTACAAAACCAATTGGCACTGTCAGCAGCACCGTTATGCCGACTAAGCCACCGCTACCCAATCAATCAGGGATGAAAGCCAACGCTTCCGGTCAGCCAAGCCCGATATTGCCCACCCCCGAACGCGACCCTGCCGCCTGCATCGACCAACATAGCGACTTGGCCCCGGCGATGGTCGTGTTGCCGCCGGGGCATTTTCGCATGGGTACCCCAAAAGATGAGCCGGGGCGGTTTGGTGACGAAGGGCCGCAACACTGGGTCACCCTTCGCAAGCCCTTCGCCATGGGCCGCTGTGAAATCACCGTAGCGCAGTTCCGCCGCTTTGTCGAAGAAACCGGCTATGTGACCGAGGCGGAAAAGCCCGATGCCAAGGGTTGCAATGTTTGGAATTCGGCCTTGAAAAAATATGAACCGCACATGGGTAGCCACTGGCGGCAACCGGGGTTTCCGCAAACCGACAATCACCCGGTCGTGTGCGTCACCCATGCCGATGCCTTGGCCTATGTCCATTGGCTTTCACGATGCACCGGAAGCCGCTATCGCCTGCCCACTGAGGCGGAATGGGAATATGCCGTCCGGGCCACGCCGGTCATCGACCGTCATCGCACCACCGCCCGCTATTGGGGGGACGATTCCGAGGGCAAGCAACAGTGCGATTATGCCAACGGCGCAGACCAAACGGCCAAGGCCGAGTTGGGGGCTGATTGGAGCTATGCATTATGCACAGACAAGTATGCCTTTACTGCACCTGTGGCGAGTTTCCGCCCCACGCTGCTGGGCCTTTACGATATGCTGGGCAATGTCTCGGAATGGACGGCGGACTGCTGGCACGGTGATTATAAAGGCGCACCGGTGGATGGCTCGGATTGGTTGGAAGCCAGTCAGGGTGATTGCAAGCTCAGGGTGGTTCGGGGCGGCTCTTGGGACGACGGCCCGCTGCTCCTGCGTTCGGGTGACCGTGGCAGGCTCATTCTAGCCCTCTACATCCTCGGCTTTCGTCTTGCCAGGGATTTATAGCCCTTTGTTCTTTGTGCTTTGGCTCTTTGCTGCTTTTGGGGTCCGGGGCGTAGCCCCGGCGCGATTTTTTTTTTGACTCTCGCAAAGGCCCAACAACGCAACAAAAAAAAACGTGGGCATCAATATATCGCAGCCTAAAATGAATTATGCGTAAGCCACGATTTACCCTCCATGGCCTGGTTTTCGGCATCCCTGCCGAAATGACGGGCCTCGGTCTACTTAGGGTTATCTATGCGACTCCCTTGACTTCCACTTTGCAACCCCGTCGCTTACGTTTTGTGCGTGGAACCCTGCCTGCCAAACGACAAAACGTTACGGACGGGATTACAAGTCCCGTCCGGCTGTGGGCTATGCGACTCCCTTGGCTTCCACTCCGCCAGCCGGTTCTTTGATCACAGCGGAAGCCAGCCGATAACGCCGGTCAGCCACGGAACACAAGCCACCCGCCATCATGAACAGCCCACCTAGCCAAATGCAGCGGATGAAGGGTTTCACATAGACCCGCACACTCCACGCGCCTTTGTCCATGGGTTCACCCAAAGCGACATACAAATCACGCAACAGCCCTGGATCAATCGCCGCCTCGGTCATGGTATTGCGCTGGACCTTGTAAATGCGCTTTTGCGGCTTGAGTTCGGCTACTTGCTTTTCCCCTTTGAATACTTGGAAACTGCCCTCTTTGGCACGGTAGTTGGGTCCGGGCACTTCGGTCACACCCTCGAATTTGAAGCGATATCCGCCAAGTTCAGTGGACTCCCCTGGTGCAAGGCGGACGATACTTTCCACGCTGTATTGATTGGACAGCACCGCGCCGACCAAAAACACCGCCGCGCCCAGATGGGCCAAGGTCATGCCATAAACGCTAAGCGATTGGCTACGCAAGCCGTCCCAGAAATTTGCCCGCAGGCTCACGCGGGAATAGAGCGACAACAACGCCCCGGCAGCCAGCCAGATCGCCATGCCCAAACCGGCCATGGCCTTGATATCGTCGGCTTTGAAAAACACTGTAACCAAGCCTATGCCCACGACCCAAGAGGCCACAAAAACCGGCCACATCCGCTTGAAAATGCGCACTGGGTCGGCTTGCCTCCAAGCGAACATCGGCGCAATGCCGGCCAGCAAAAACATTGGGGCCATGACGGGCGCAAACACGGCGGTGAAATACGGAGAGCCCACTGAAATCTTGCCTAGCCCGAGTGCATCCAGCACCAGAGGGTAAAGCGTCCCCAGTAAAATACTGGCTGAGGCCGTGACCAACAAAATGTTGTTGAGCAATAGCAGATTTTCTTTGGATACAAAATCATAACGGGCGTTGTCCTTCACCATGGGTGCGCGGAGGGCATAAAGCAATAGCGACCCGCCGACCACCACACCGAGGAATACTAGGATGAACAATCCACGGGTAGGGTCGGAGGCGAAGGCATGGACCGAGGTCAACACGCCGGACCGAACCAGGAAGGTGCCCAACAGACTCAAAGAGAAGGCAAACAGGGCAAGCAGCACCGTCCAAACCTTGAACGCACCCCGCTTTTCCGTGACCGCCAAGGAATGCAAAAGGGCGGTTGCCACCAACCATGGCATGAACGAGGCGTTTTCCACCGGGTCCCAAAACCACCAACCGCCCCAGCCGAGTTCATAATAGGCCCACCAGGAACCTAGCGTGATGCCGAAAGTCAGGAATATCCACGCCACCAAAGTCCAAGGGCGGGACCAGCGCGCCCAAGCCGAATCCAAAGACCCGCCGAGTAGGGCTGCAATGGCAAAACTGAATGCCACGCTGAGGCCCACATACCCCATGTACAGCATCGGCGGGTGTATAGTCATGCCGAAGTCTTGCAACAACGGATTCATGTCATTGCCATCCACCGGGGCAGGCACGATGCGGTCAAACGGGTTGGAGGTGAACAGGATGAACAACTCAATGCCGATGCTTATCAATGCCATCACACCCAAGACCCGTGCCAGCATTTCCTCGTTCAAACTGCGACTGAACAAGGTCACAGCGAAAGTCCACAAACCTAGGATAAAAGCCCACAGCAACATGGAACCCTCATGCGCCCCCCACACCGCCGTGATGCGGTAATACAAAGGCAGCGAACTATTGGAATGCTCGGCCACGTACAGCACGGAAAAATCATTGTTGATGAAGGAAACCGTCAGGCACACAAAAGCCGTCAGCAAAAATAAAAACTGCGACTGTGCCAAGGGTCTTGCCATCGCCATCCACAGGGCCACGCCGCGCTGTGCGCCCCACAGCGGGAAAATGGCTTGCAGCAAGGCCATCATCAAGGCCATGACCAAAGAAAAATGTCCAAGTTCGGCGATCATTTGCGGTAATCCTTGTAGGTCGTAGGTGGCATTTTGCCAGTTTTCTTCAGGGCTTCACCCACTTCCGGCGGCATGTAGTTTTCATCATGTTTGGCTAACACCTCCGAGGCTTCAAATACACCCTGGCCGTTCATTTTGCCAATCGAAATAATACCCTGGCCCTCGCGGAACAGGTCTGGCAGAATGCCGGTGTAAGTCACCGGCACGGTGGCTGCTCCGTCAGTGACATCAAAACGCACAGTGACACCTTCCGAGCGTTTTACGCTGCCTTGGACGACCAAGCCACCGACGCGGAATGTATAGTCTTTGGGTGCCTCGCCCGAAGCCACTTGGCTGGGCGTGTAAAAATACAGCAGATTCTTTTGGAAGGCGGTGAGGGCTAAAAAGACCGCTCCCGCCACTCCGGCCAAAATCAACCCGACTAAAACCATGCGTTTTTGGCGTGGCGTCATGGTCTGGGCCTCTCAAGCTTAAACAAACGTTCGATGCTTTTCAGCACCTCGGCTTTACGGCGCAGGGGCAGGACTAGGTTGAAAACAAGGACAGCAAAGGCTACAGCATAAGCGGTCCAAACATAAAAGGCGTAACCGCCCATGGCAAAAAATTGTTCTAGGGACATGGTTTGAAGTGACCTCGTTCCCACGCTCCAGCGTGAGAAAGCTGATTTAGGCGCTTTAGCGCCGCATACCCGCTGGAGCAGGGCAAAGACGGTCTCCCTCCTTGGGCGAGGGGACAGGAACAAAAAAACATCGTATTGTTGAAGGCTTTTCCACGATTGCCATTTTATATAGGCATTTTAACTAATTTTGCGGCGCAAGGCACATCACTTCATCACCAGTGGCGTGGTCGGGTTGCCATGAAACCACGGTAAACGGCAACCCACGGATAACATCCCTCCCAGGGATGTTATCCGTACTCTCATGGCAACCCGACCTACCGTATTTTGCAAAACTGAAATTGCCGACATAAACCCCATCCCGCATCTTCTCCTACGAATCTTGTTAGAATACACTCCTTTCACTAACCTTAGGTATCTAAGCTGTATGGATGTCATTGCACGTATCGCGGAAGAGTTGGGTGTACGGGAGCGGCAAGTCCAAGCCGCCGTGGATTTGCTGGACGAGGGGGCGACGGTTCCGTTCATCTCCCGCTACCGCAAAGAAGCCACGGAGGGGCTGGACGACACCCAGTTGCGCACCTTGGAACAGCGGCTGGGCTATTTGCGCGAACTAAACGAACGCCGTGACGCTATCCTTGCCAGTATTAGGGAGCAAGGAAAACTAACCCCGGAACTGGAGCAAGACATTCTTGCCGCCGATAGCAAGACCCTACTGGAAGACCTTTACTTACCTTATAAACCGAAGCGCCGCACCAAAGCGCAAACCGCCCGCGAAGCCGGGTTGGAACCCTTGGCGGACAATCTACTCGCCAATCCCACCCTAACACCGCAAACTGAAGCCCTAGCCTTCATCAATGCCGAAAAAGGTGTGCCGGATGTGGCCTCTGCACTGGAAGGCGCGAAGCAGATACTGATGGAGCGTTTTGCCGAAAATGCCGCCGTGCTAGCCGAATTGCGCGAGCGCATCTGGAACGAGGGCATCCTCGCTTCAACAGTAGTCGAGGGCAAGGAAAACGAGGGCGCTAAATTTAGGGATTATTTCGACTTTGCCGAGCCGATTGCGAAAATCCCCTCCCACCGCGCACTGGCGCTGTTGCGGGGCCGCAACGAGGATGTGCTTAACATCCACCTCCACATCGCCAAGGATGAGGAAGCAGGGCATTCGGTCTGTGAGTCTATCATCGCCCGTGCATTTGGCGTTCAGGACCAAGGCCGTCCGGCTGATCGCTGGCTATTGGACGCGGTGCATTTTTCGTGGAAAGTCAAAACCCTGACCCGCATCGACTTGGATTTGAAACAGCGTCTACGCGAAGCATCCGAGGAGGAAGCCATCCGCGTCTTTGCGAAAAATTTGCAAGATTTGTTGCTGGCTGCGCCTGCCGGGCCGAAAGCGACCATGGGCCTAGACCCTGGCATCCGCACCGGCGTGAAAGTCGCCATCGTCGATGCCACCGGCAAGCTGTTGGACACGGCAACGGTATACCCACACCAGCCGAAAAACCAATGGGACCAGTCCATCGCCATCCTGGCCCATTTCATCAAGTTGCATGGGGTGCAGTTAGTCAGCATCGGCAACGGCACCGCGTCACGGGAAACCGACCAGTTAGTTGCCGATTTGATGAAACGCCATCCCGAATTGAGCATCACCAAGATTACGGTCTCGGAGGCCGGTGCTTCGGTCTATTCGGCTTCGGAACTGGCAGCGAAAGAATTCCCTGATTTGGATGTGTCCTTGCGCGGAGCGGTATCTATTGCCCGCCGCCTGCAAGACCCGCTGGCGGAATTGGTGAAGATCGACCCCAAGTCGATTGGCGTTGGCCAATATCAACACGACGTGAACCAGTCGCAACTGGCCCGCAGCCTGGATGCGGTGGTGGAGGATTGCGTCAACGCCGTCGGCGTGGACGTGAACACCGCTTCCGTTGCACTGCTTAAATATATTTCTGGCCTATCGCAAACCATCGCCAGCAATATCGTTGAATTCCGCAATCAACACGGGTCGTTTAAAAACCGCGAGCAATTAAAAAAAGTCTCCCGTCTTGGCGAGAAGACCTTCGAGCAAGCAGCGGGCTTTTTGCGCGTCATGGACGGCGACAATCCGCTGGATGCCTCCGCCGTTCACCCCGAGGCTTATCCTGTGGTGCTAAAAATCGTCGGCACGATGGGCAAGGATATCCGCGAACTAATCGGCAACGCAGGCTATCTGCGCGGCATCAACGCCTCGAACTTCGTCGATGAGCGTTTCGGCTTGCCTACAGTGACCGACATTTTGAAAGAACTGGAAAAGCCGGGCCGCGACCCGCGCCCCGAGTTCAAGTCGGTCAAGTTCATGGAAGGCGTGGAGAAAATCACCGACCTGAAACCCGGTATGATGTTGGAAGGGGTCGTCACCAATGTCGCCAATTTTGGTGCGTTCGTTGACATCGGCGTTCACCAGGACGGCTTGGTGCATATCTCGCATCTGGCCGACAAATTCATCAAAGACCCCCGCGAAGTGGTTAAAACCGGCGATATGGTGCGGGTCAAAGTGTTGGAGGTGGATGTGCAACGCCAGCGCATCGCCTTGAGCATGAAGAAAGATGCCGAAGTGCCACGCGAAAACGCCACTTCTTCCACTGCTTCCGCTCAAACGCGCACGGTTGGCAGCGGGAAAAAAGACAAACGAGCGGCGGAAACGCCCAAGCCGCAAGGGGCGTTTGCCGATGCGTTTGCGAAGGCGATGAAGAAATAGCCGAATTTGGATAGGGTTCAATGGTTTTCAAACAAGCCCGTAGCGCCGAATGAGAGACATCCGGCGCAATACGCGGAGTACTGCTATTGCGCCCTTGGTCCTTGATACTATGCACCCATCGGGGTTATCATAACTATAAGCTTGTGAACAAGACCTTAATATGCGTGGCTTAAAAAGTCTTCATTTGATTAATATCAGGAGAATAAGATGTGTCGTAAATGGCAACTTCACCTTGGCAAAGCTTTGATTATTCCTAGGAAGAATTTTGCCGATGATTTCCCTTTGGAACTCTTGGATCGATATACATTACAGAACGGAATTTCTCTCGTATCTCCGATGATCGAGGCTGCTCTTGAGGGACTTCAGGAAGTAAAGAATCCTTCATCCGATGTGGAAATAGGGAAAAAGACGGGAGGGAGAATACAGTCACAGCAAAAAGTACTTGAAGTGCAGGATGCCCTAGCGAAGTATTTTAACTTGGTGCCGACGGATTTCAGATTTTCAAGATACGTTGACGGCATAATCGAAGTTTATAAAAAGATCCATATCGGATTGTCCAACGCGTATGAGATTGTGATTTTTCACCCGGCTAGTAATAAGCATGGAAAGTCAATGACAAGTACCAGGGGATTTGTTTCGCCAAAGAGGGGGGTTGAACCGGATATAAGAGTAGTCGGCCCGATCCGACAATTGTTCAACTTCCCCGTTGAATGGAATCACATAGAATGGGTAGGCCACGACGTGGGCGATATTGGTAGGATGCATCTCAGTTACGCGTATGTAAACGGCCATATGGCAGATAGGGAAGAACATGTGGCCCGCACAATAATTCATGAGGCATCACATAAATTTGCGAGAACTACTGATGTTCTTTACAAGTCCGAATCTTTCGGAAAACAAGGGATTTCCGACGAAGACTTGACTCTAATGCAGTGGAAGCAACCCGTTATAGCAAGAATGGCGGGTGATAAGCAAAAGCCCTTGAAGGCGATGGCCGGATTGCAAGGTGTTGACCAGATCAATCCGATACGTTTCTTGGAAAACGCTGATAGCTATGCTTGGACCGCCCGACGTCTTTGGAAACGATTTCGCAAATATAAGTATTGAGCCCAAGGGCGCAATAGGCGAAGCCGTATTGCGCCGCATAAAAACCTCAACCGGCGCAATAGGCGGCAAGCCGCTATTGCGCCCTTACGGTCAGACCGTGAACGGCATCAACTAATCGCCAAAGCATGAAACGGAAAAACCCATGCGCCCATCCGAAGCCTTACAAATTCACCGTATCTTAGTCCGGCAGATCGTCGAATCCCATCATGCGCAAAACCCCCGCGTGTTTGGGTCTGTCTTGCACGGCGATGATAGCGAAGAGAGCGACCTAGATCTATTGATAGAACCCACCCATGAAACCACATTGATGGATATTGGTGCCATCCGCTTGGAATTGAGGAAATTGCTAGGCGTTCCAGTCGATGTCTTGACACCCAAAGCATTACCAGACCGTTTCAAGGATCAGGTTCTTGCGACGGCGGTTGCAATATGAGCAAGGCTGATATTTTGAGACTAACGGATTACCTTGAACACATTTCCAAGGCAATTCAACGGATTGAACGATACACAGATGACATGGACGAAGTGGCATTTCTGGAAAATGAGCGGACTCAAGATGCTGTGATCCGCAATTCTGGCTGGTTCCCAAGCTCCGGCTCTCATCGTTATACACAAGTCCGGGCAAGCCAGAAAAGCCGTCATTTCGGCATGGATGCCGAAATCCAGGCCAAGGACGGTAGCCAGTCGGTTGTGCAAGTGCTTGATTCAGGTA
>Ga0007801_10000749_pt1 | contig 10603 bp, 8 predicted proteins | sample CryBogmetaGMA2M_FD_60372 | JGI IMG/M metagenome (GOLD analysis project Ga0007801, IMG submission 60372) | Freshwater microbial communities from Crystal Bog, Wisconsin, USA - MA2M | ecosystem: Environmental > Aquatic > Freshwater > Lake | place: Crystal Bog, Wisconsin, USA | collected 2009-07-06
TGTTGCCTCGACTTCCCCTGAATCCCTTGTTCTTGCGTATATTTTATCTTCCGTTCCACCACTTTCTCCATTGGGCGGGTGCCCACCTGGAAGGCAAGTAGAGCATTGCGGAGAGAGCCACGATCCAGAACAGGACGCCGAGGATCAGGCAGAGGGAGTACCAAGCCGGAGCCTTAAATCGGAACTGTATCTCATGGGAGCCTGGCGGCACATAGGTTGAGAGAAGCGCGGCTTCGGCACGGTGGACTGCTGCGGGGTGACCGTCGATTGTCACCGTCCAATCGGGATGATAGGCCTCGGAAACTACCAACCATCCCGAGACCGTCGGCGGTAGCTGATAGGTCATCCGCTGGTAGTCATCCATACGGTTGCCCACGAGAGGCACACGGGCAAAGGGTTGGCCAGCCCTCCCCTGATACTGTCCTAGCAACTGGATCTGGTTTGGCCCTTTGGCCATCCCAGCAAAGCCCGGCATCGACTGATCCGCACCGGCCATCTCGACAGTCACCAGGTTCTGGGGTGCGAGTTGCAGGGCTGCCGGAGCCATCGCGTAGCTATTCGGCGGCAGGACCACAAAATCATGCGCCAGAAAGGCCGGATACAGAGTTCCCGGATTTTCCAACACCGCAAAGTATTTATTCTCGAAGGCCACCGGATAGATCGAGCGGAAGAAATCCTGCATCTGCTTAGGAGAGAAGGGATCCGTTTTGTCGAGCAGAATGTAGGCAACGCCTGCCAGATTCATATAAGTTCGGAGCGAATCACCGCTGGCATTGCCAGCCATCTCCAAATGCCGCACCCATTTGAGTTGAAAGTGGCGGATCAGGGACTCGGAATCAATCGCGCGACCAGACTTCTCTGGAATTGTCAGGTAGAAATAGCGCCCACTCAGCGGGTGAACCCGCCCTTGAATGGGGGCCGTCTTCAGAAAAGCCGCCGCCTGATCATACTCCGTGAAGAGCTGTCGATCCATGCCGCGCCTCCAATAGGCGGAATGAATCGGGTAGAGTTCCACGAGTAGCAATACACCCACGATGATCGCAACCAACCTGCGCCATTCGTCGCCGACCATATCGGTGAAGAGCACCCAAAAGGCCATTCCGACTGCGGCGGAGAGGCAGCAGAATCCCCCAACACTCCAGAAGGACTCGGGGGCCCGGATGTCATTGAAGAGGGGGAGGAGTTCCGCAATACGGAAGACAGGAAGGGCCAGCACCAGCAGAGTGATCAGTGCCGATGAAATGAGCTGCTTCCCGAGCAACTGAAATGCCGTCTGGTAGATCAGCCATCCGATCCAGATCAGCGAAAGCCAGAGAATGGGTATCGAGGAATCAGGCAGTCCCTGCGCTGTCTTGAGCACATGAAGATGCCCCAGCAAGATGCCGTCCGGCCCCGAGGCAAACCAGATGGAGCTAAGCCAGCAGGCCGAGAGAATTAGGAACCATCGACCAAGTTGTGATGAGCGCCATTCCGCAAGCGATGGCAGTCCGAGTGCCAAAGAGAGGGCGGCGAGAGGAACCATGCCGATCTGGAACATCTGGGCGTCCCCCATCAGTTCGGGATTCCCCTGGGTCAGGAATCCCCAGATGTCAATCCAGAGCAATGGAGTCTTGAATGCATAGTGATGTTTCCAGCCATCCAAAGGGCCAAAGAGAAATCCTGCGGCAAATCCGAATTCACGGGTTGCAGGCAGGAGGAAAATAATGGCAGTGAGCGCGGCCACCAGGACACTGAATCCATAACCCACGAGTGTCCGACGGAGATTGGGGCGGTTCTGCCTCAGCACCTCCAGCGTCCAGAGCAGGAGAATCGGGGACATCACGATCGCAATTTTGGTATAGCTCAGAGCCAGAGCTGAGGCAGCAAGTCCCAGAGTGACAATTTCCCGGGGCGATTTCTCCTCAGCCACCGCCACAATTCCGCGTAATATCAACGGGATAAAAACGAAACAAAGCCCCACTCCCATGTGCTCATAAATGGCCATCGCCACATTGATCGACGGAAGCGTTATGTATAGCAGCGCTCCCAGCAGGGCCATGGATCTTTCCGCTTTTAGCTTCAGAAGCAGCAGATACATCGTTGCTCCACTCGCGGCGATGAAGGCAATGGAAAGAAGTTTGAGGGATGAGAGAACTCCTATTAGTGGTCCAAGCAGAACCTCCGAGAGAAGTGACAGAAGAATTCCCCAACCCGACACCTGCAGTGTCATCAGGCTGTGCCCGAGCATATAGTTGGGAGTCCATCCACCCACCGCTCCCTGGAGAAGATCCCAGTGCTTGCCCGTATCTCCGAAAGCCTCTTCCCGCGAAGGGGCTTGGGAGAGCCATGCCACCGTGATGATGAGCAGAAAAATTACCCCGATCCAAATGGGCCAGCGATGAAGCTTTGTCGTGGGAGAGGTTTGCGAATTCGTCGATGCCATAAAATCAGAAAATGGGTGTAATGCCATCCACCGCAAAAGGCTAGAGTTTTAGGGAAGCCCTTCCTCCCTAATCATGAAGAACATGAAGCCATAGAAGGGATAAAAGGGAGTAAATGAAGCATCGGGCAATCCAACTACTCTCCCCTTGATGCTCTTCATGATAGAAATTTCAGAAATCGACCCGATCCTTTTCCACCACCGGCGGCAACTCTTGAAGGGATTAAGGGGAGCGCCGAGTATGTCGGCGCTCCCCTGTTAAATCAGCCAGCCGCAGCGACTTCCTTCTCGTATTTTCCCATGCCAATGCCGGTGTTGACATCAACGGGTGGCCAGGTTCCCTCGATGAAATCCTCGGGACCAAACGCTTCCGACCAATGGATCGGCAGCCTCTGACCATAGGACTTGGCCATGTAGTTCTTGATGAAGTTCCGATCTTCGCTGGAGAGGCAGAGGCGGCTGTAGTTTTTGAAATGCTTGATGCTCTGCCCCAACTTGATCGCGTCCGCAAGGGTGCCGGTGAAAATATTGCCGATTCCGATGTGGATATACACACAGGGCATGATGTCGCCATGCTGCGTGATGTGCAGCGTGGAATGAACAGCTCCACACCCTTTGTCCATGCCGTAGGCGGGCCATACGTCCCGGTGAAGGCAGGGATACTCCTGATGGAGCGCGAAGAGGTAGTCCTCGTCCTCCGGGGTGATCAGCACATCGTATCTGCCTTCCCAGGAACCTGTGGGACGGGCTGCCAGGATATCGACCGTGTAGTCGTTCTCCGTGGCAAATTTTGCCATGTCAAGCATCTGTCCGGTCTGGCAGTTCTGGTGGGTCACACAGGACTGCACCACGACACCGAGGCCGACCTCCCTGGCATTCTCCATCGCCCGCAGCGCCTTGTCGTAGGCACCGTCACTGTGACGGTTCGCATCGTGCATCTTGGGATCGAAATCATCCAGGCTGATCTTCACCTTATCCAAGCCGAGATCCTTGTAGTGCTTCGCCTTTTCCTTGGTTAGGAAGTGTCCGTGCGTGCTCATCGTGAGATGAAACTTATCGGGTTGAAGCGCGAGAATAACCTCGTCAATGTCCTTGAAAACGGTCGGTTCACCGCCGGAGATGCAGAACTGCGCCAGTCCGAGTTCGTGAGCTTCATCGCTCATCCTGCGGAGATCCTGGGGTGTCAGGATGCGTTCGGTCTTGGGACGGGTCCATCGACCGCGCCACGCCGTGCAATGATCGCAGCTCAGATTGCAAAGGTAGCTGTAGGCAATGTCGATGATCGGAGTGGCTATGCCTTGCTCGTGCCTCTCCTTGATCTTCAGGATCTTGTCAAAGACCAAGGGCTTTTCTTTCTTAAGCTTATCTCTTTTGGCCTGCTCGATTTGTTGAAGGGTTGGCTTCATATTTTAGGGTGGAGTTTGTGTCCGCTATTGTTGGGTTGAAATTAGGGCAGGATGTCCAAAGTATCCGAGATAAGTTATCCGTCAAGGGCTTAACTTTCCCTTGATTTGAATACCGCCAGCTTCGGAGTTCGGGTTCAGTTTTCTTATTATATCCCCACCGATCTGACCCGCAGTGAGTCAATTGTGAGATTGAGTGATTTCTCGGCTATCCGCAGGAAGCCCTCCGAGGAGTCGGAGAGCAGCACATCAAGCCTGGAGTTTCCTTCTCGTCCACTCTCGATTGTCTCACCGATTCCTGCCGGTTTGATGTCACCTCCCTCCCGGAAAGTCGCGACGCCCTTTCCGGTGGCGATTTCATAGATGGCTTCCGCACACCCTTCAAGCTGGTTGGTTTTCCCCATCGGGGGTGCTCCGTGGGCAACATCGTGCAGCAGGGCAGCCGATGTTCTCGACCCCTCTCCTTGTCCGGTAGTAGTGATGAGGACGCTCACTGCCAGGGCGCAATTCTCGGCTGAGTCCACAAGGGTTACCTGTTCGCCGCATATCCTGCCGATGAGTTGCTTAAGAAGTGGATAGTGGGTGCAGCCGAGCACAAGAGTGTCGATTTCCGCGCGCAGGAGTGGCTCCAGATAGCGGCGCAGCATGGTGTGGGTGATTTCATCCTCAAAGAGTCCCTCTTCTATCAGGGGGACAAGCAAGGGGCAGGCGACGGCAGTCACGCTGAGTTCCGGATTGAGGACCCGGATGGCTTTGCCATAGGCATTGCTCGCCACGGTGGCCTTGGTGCCGATGATGCCGATCCTGCCATTGCGGGTTGCAAGCACGGCAGCGGCAGCCCCCGGTTCGATCACGCCGACAAGCGGGACAGGATAGGAAAGGGAGAGAGAGGGGACGGCCAGAGCCGAGGCTGTATTGCATGCCACGACAACCATCCTGGCTCCCTCCGATACGAGTATGTCGGCGATCTCCTTGCTGTAGCGTGCGACGGTCTCGGGGCTCTTGCCACCGTAGGGAACACGGGCCGTGTCTCCTAGATAGAGGATATTTTCCGCAGGAAGGGTGCGGCGCAACGCAGCCACTACGGTGAGTCCTCCGATGCCGGAGTCAAAGACTCCAATCGGACTGCCGGAACCAACGCGATGCACGGAACTCATGGAAGGAAAAGAATAAAGGCTGAAGACTGAAGACTAAAGGCTGAAGTGGCGAGGGGCGTGGAAGCGCGAGATAGCCCCCCCTTTGGCAGCCTTCTCGCGAGTTGAGTGGGCGGGAGTAATCGATCCATTTCACTTTTCAACCCAAATTTTGCAATAGTGTCATGACAACAGGGAGAAAAGTTGCAGCATCAAGGTGAGTTCTTCAAAAGGTATTCCGGAACTTTTCGGACAGCCTCCAGGAACATGATGAGTTGGTTCTTTTCAGAAGCAGCAAGCTCCATCAAAATCCCTATCGATGTTTCTTCCTGGCCAAGCCGTTGTCTGTGTTAATGATGCCTTTCCCCTCGGGATACAGGCTCTTTACAACCAACTCCCCAAGAAGGGGAATACCTACCATATACGCGACTTGGTTCCGGGGTGTGACTTCAACGCAAACCCCGGGGAAATGGCCGTCTATTTGACCGAACTCCGCAATCCCTGCAACAAGGTCGGGATCGAAAGGGGGTTCAAGGCCGAACGTTTCGTGCCTCTGGAAACGGATGAAACCGAAGAAGAAGCCGTTTTTAACTTTGATGAGGTTCTCCCTTCTCCCAACCAAAAGCCACCCAGAAAACCAGAGCTCATTCCAGCTTGAAGGGCCTCGATTGGCCAAGGTGCCGAGGTAGGGGGTGATCGATGAGTCACTGGAGAATGACGCTATGATTTCAAACGCTCCAGTCTCTTTTTCCGCTTGTATGCGGTCGTGAAAATTACACCGACGATAATGATTGAGAGACTGATTGCGAAGTAGATCTGATCGGTGGCCTGCGGCGCGGAGGTGCGACGGTAGGCTGAGACGCCAACGGACAGGGAGATAAGAACCGCCCAGACGAGTGTGATAAACCTGCATCCAGCAATGAGGCTGGGATCATTCCATCGTTCTTGAGGTAATCCTTTGCGGGCATATTGAAGGGCGAATGGTTGGCCGATAATCAGGGTGGCCCAGACAATGGATGCCAGGGAGAGATTCGCCAGCAAGTCCATCTGTTTGGCAACCCAAGTCACATGAAGGAAGTTCACCAAGAGGATACAGGAAGCAAAGAAGACAAGAGTCCCCCACTGCAAAATGAATCCGCTCCGGAGTTCGGAAAATCCGAAAGTCAGGGACGAAGCGAAGCAGAGCCACGAGACTCTTTCCAAACTCCCCAGTGAATGCCCTGAAAAAAACAGGAACAGAAGCCATGGGAGAAATCCCAGCAAAAGATTTCCCATATCCTTCAGTTCACGCATGGAGAGATTTTTATCTGAATACGAGGGTTTTACAATCCTCCGGAGTGAGGATTAAACCCTCTATTTGCTCTCCGACAAGTCCGCGCCCGGCGAGCAGGGAGAAATTGGGGATGCGGACATGATTTTCTCTCGGATTAAAAAATCCGGGGGGATTTTGGGATTTGTGGCAATTCAATTGGTGAGGGAAATTTTCCTTCCTCGAAAACTCCACCGCCACCCTACGCCATCATGAAAACACTCATCTCCTCGCTTCCACTCCTCGCCCTTCTGATGCTCGGCGCCGTCACGGTTGCCCGCGCCAATTCCTACCCGATTACCACATGTGTTGTCTCCGGTGAAAAACTCGATGAGATGGGCAAACCGGTTGTCCTGAATTATCAGGGCACGGAGGTGCGCTTTTGCTGCAAGGATTGTATCGCGAAATTTCAAAAGGATCCGGCTCAATATTTAGCAAAGCTCAAGAGTGCCTCGGCAGCTCACTAGCGAGCTTGCTGAAACGCTGAAAAATCCCCAAATCATCAAAGGAAGTGCTGAAGTTATCGCAGCCAGCATCCATGCGATTTCTTCCGCGCTTTCTGGTAGGAGGATTTCTTTTATTGGCTACTGTTCTGCTGCTGGCAGTCTCTCCGGCAAGTTCCGCCGTTACGGAGAACGGGTTTCAAACCTGGCAGCAGCTTCAGGTTTCGCAGGGGCTCGATTACAATCTGACGGCGATTCTGGAAGCGGAGAACCGCATGGCCTTCCAGTCCCCTTCCTGGAGATATTCGGAGATCGTTCCCCAGTTGATGTGGCGCTACTCGCCGCGCTATGACTTCGCCACGGGACTGGAATGGTCGGCATCCAGGGTGCCGGGAATGTCCGAAATCCTCGGCTATCAGCCATTCCTGGAAACCAGAATCAAATGGCAGCGGGCCAGATGGGATGTCTCCAGCCGCCAGCGATTCCAAACGGGTGGTGATACCGAGGGATTCGTCGCCATGTTCCGGCAGTTGTCGCGCGCCCAATACCGGTTGCAGGGGTTTGGCGACCGGTTGAGCCTCTATGCGGCCGACGAATGGTTCCTGAATTTGCTTCAAGGGCAGATTCAGGAAAACCGGGCGGAATTAGGAACCTCCTATGCTTTCAACTCCCACATGACTCTTGAGGTCTATGGGATGCTTCAGAATCTTTGGAATGTGAACGGTGTCTCGGGAGCCATTCCCGTGATCGGCTGCAAAGCCATTTTAGACTTTTAAAAATCAATCATGAAAAACCACCGCGCCCTTTGGATCTCCGGAAGATTTTTCTTCTGCGCCACATTGATTGCCCTTCCTCTGTTCGGAGCCGGATGCTCCCGGCCACCGCAGCAGACAGAGGATGCGGGAAAAAAATCGTCCAAGGGCAAGGTGATCTGGACCTGCTCAATGCATCCGCAGATCAGGGAGGAGCATCCCGGCAGTTGCCCGATCTGCGGGATGGCGCTCGTGCCACTCCATTCTCAGGAAGGGGCTCAATCAACCAATCCGATCGTTGCTCTTGCAGAAGCTCCCGCCATCAATCTGGCAACAAACCAGCAGCCTCAACCCGAGATGAGCGCCTCCGCGGAGGCTGTGATCCATCTTGATGAGGCGAGGAGTTCCGTGGCAAGTCTCCAGACCACGCCCGTGGAAAACCGGATTGTCCATAGGAAAGTCGAGCTGTTCGGGGAGATTGCCTACATTTCGGACAGGCATCTCGACTTTACCTGGTATTTCGGCGGACGGGTTCAGAAGGTTCTCATTGATTATAACACCACGGAGGTTTCCGCAGGGGAGCCGGTCATGAAGGTCTATAGCGAGGAGGCCATCGCAGAGCAGCGTGCCTACCTCGAGACTCTTCGTCAGCGGTGGCTTGCGACATTTTACGAACGGAAGAACTTCGATGCCCAACTCACCTCCATCCGCGATCGACTAGCTCAGATCGGCATGACGGATGCCGATTTCAAGAACCTCGAAAAGTCGGGGCGCGTGCAAGGCGAATTCGTCATCCATGCTCCGAAAGCAGGGAGTATCCTGGGGGCGCTTCCTCATGCAGGGGAACGATTCACACCTGACAAGGTGCTTTTTCATCTGGCTCCGCTGGATGATGTCTGGTTTGTCGCCGATGTCTATGAGCAGGATCTGGCGCTCCTGAAACTGGGCCAACAGATCACCATCAAGTGCCCGGCGCATCCCGATGAGTCCTTCAAGGGGAGGTTGGTCTTCATTGACCGGGAGGTCGATCCGCAGAAACGGACGATCAAGGCGCGATTCCTCGTTCCCAATCCAAAACGGATGCTTCTGCCGCAGCTTTCCGCAACCGGCATTCTGGAGTTGGGTGGGCAAATGTCCCTGCTGGCGATTCCAGCCTCCGCAGTGATTGACACGGGTAAGCGTCAGCTTGTCTATGTGGAGACTTCTCCGCACACCTATGAACTCCGTCCCGTCTCGATCGGACCCGAGGGAGAGATTCCCAGTGAGGGAAGTACCCGCTGGGTTTCGGTGAACAAGGGGCTGAAGGCCGGGGAACGGGTTGTCAGTTCCGGAGCCTTTCTCATTGATGCCGAGGCCCAAATGCAGGGACTGCCGGCCTCGCGGGGAGAGGCCTCTCCTGTCATGCCAGCCGATCACAAACCTTAGGGAACCGCCGATGCACGGAAACCAACGATCATGATTGAGCGACTCGTCAGATGGTGTTTGGAGAACCGGGCGCTTGTCCTCATTGCGACGCTGCTGATCGGGGTTGCCGGTATCGAGGCGATCCCGCATACGCCGGTCGATGCGATCCCGGATCTGAGTGAAAATCAGGTGATCGTTCTCACCGACTGGGCAGGACGCTCTGCTCAGGAGGTGGAAGATCAGATTACCTACCCGCTTTCCACTTCATTAGAAGGGCTGCCGGGAGTCCGTGAAGTGAGGGCTCAGTCGGCCTTTGGGTTTTCCATGCTGACAGTGATCTTTCGTGATGATGTCGATGTCTATTTTGCCAGAACACGGGTGCTGGAGCGCCTGAATTCCCTTCCTTTCAAGTTGCCGGAGGGAGTCATTGCCAAACTGGGGCCGGATGCCACGAGTATCGGCTGGATTTACGAATACTACCTCGATGATTCGAGCGCCCGGGCTCAGGGAAAGGGATACGATCTCGGGCAGTTACGCTCCATTCAGGATTGGTATGTGCGGCTGCAACTCAATGCCGTGCTAGGAGTCGCCGAAGTGGCGAGTGTCGGGGGATTCATCCGCCAGTATCAGATTGATGTGAATCCCAACGGACTGCGTTCCTATGGTCTCTCCCTGTCGAGCGTTGTGGAGAAGGTGAGGGGAGCCAGCAAGAATGTGGGAGGGGGAAATATCGAGGTGGCCGGGAGGGACATCACCCTGCGCGGACTGGCTTTGGTCCATTCCGCCGAGGATCTGAAGTCCATACCGGTCGGATATTTTGAAGGGCGCCCCGTGCTTCTGGAACAGGTGGCCACTATCAGCATGGGGCCCGAACCCCGACGAGGTGTTCTCGATTCAGGGGGTAAGGAGGTTGTCGGCGGGATTGTTGTGATGCGCTATGGGGAGAGCACGAGGGATGTCATCGGGCGACTCAAGGAAAAGATCACGGAAATCAGCAAGGGACTGCCGCCGGGTGTCACGATCAAGGCGTTCTATGATCGAAGCGAACTCATCGACCGGGCGATAGGCACACTTCGGATTACGCTGATTGAAGAGATGATCCTGGTCACACTGGCCCATCTCATTTTCCTGGGACACATCCGAAGCGTGGTGATTGTCACCATGCCATTGCCGCTCTCAATTCTGATCGCCTTCATCATGATGAAGCTCACGGGAGTGACTTCCAACATCATGTCGCTCAGCGGCATTGCCATTGCCATCGGCGTGCTGGTTGACGCTGGAGTTGTGGTCACGGAAGCCGTCATTCGTGAGGCCCATTCCGTTCAGGAAGGAAAAGTGCCGGGGCTCTCCTATCCGAAGGACATGGCGAAGATCGTTTTGCGGGCAACCAATCTGGTGATACGACCCATATTCTTTGCGATGGTCATCATCGTGCTGGCCTTCATTCCGGTCTTTGCGCTTGGTGGTGAGGCAGGGAAGCTGTTTCACCCGCTGGCCTTTACCAAGACCTTTGCGATGGCCGGAGCCACGGCGCTGGCCCTCACGCTGGTGCCGGTGCTGGCCTCACTGTTTGTCCGGGGAAAACTGCATGATGAGAACGAGAACCCTATCATGCGTGTTCTCCTTGGGATCTACCGCCCGATTCTCAATTGGGCATTGGGCCACCGGAAAACGGTGATCGTCTGTGCAGTCGTGGTTCTTGGTGGCGCGCTCTTTTTAGGAAGTGGCATCGGATGGGAC
>Ga0007801_10000753_pt1 | contig 10597 bp, 4 predicted proteins | sample CryBogmetaGMA2M_FD_60372 | JGI IMG/M metagenome (GOLD analysis project Ga0007801, IMG submission 60372) | Freshwater microbial communities from Crystal Bog, Wisconsin, USA - MA2M | ecosystem: Environmental > Aquatic > Freshwater > Lake | place: Crystal Bog, Wisconsin, USA | collected 2009-07-06
TGCGCGCACCGGTGCCTCTTATGCTCGGCCTTGCCTAGCCCGACAAGAACGACCAAGTGCCATTCGTGCCTCCAACCCTTGGATGTGCGACACTTTGTCACACCCCCTTCCGCTTGTCAAGCAACAAAGTGCAATTTCTGAAAAAAACTATTTCATGGCAAGTTTGTGCACTGTATCGAATCATGCTTGGCACAAACATTAATCATGTCTAGGCTTAAGACAATTCCCTCGCCAATTTTGTGAGAGACCCCAGATGGGCATAGAACCGCCTAACCAAGGGCCAAGCTGGTGCTTGGCAGAGTGATTGGCGAAGGTATTGTATTGCATCGGCAACCCAAGAGTCATTGCTGCCTACGAGATGCTGGGAATGGCCTACGGAGCGGAAAAAAAGTGGGCCGATGCCGTCGAGGTGTATCGCAAGGGCTTGGTTGAACAGCCGGATAGTATTTCCTCAAGGATGGATTTGGCGCAACACTATGCTACAGATCATGATGTTGACTCGGCGATTGTCTTATTGAGCGATACCGTTGAAAAATATCCTGATAACGATTTGGCAACCAATAGCCTAAGCTGGCTTGTGGCCATGCACCGCACAGACAGAGAGAGTCTGGATCGTGCATCCAAGCTTGTCGAGCAGTTTAGAACATCGTCCGATCCCCACCTATTCGACACTTATGCTTGGGTGTCCCTACTTGCTGGAAATAAAGACAAGGCCGTCCCTGCAAGGTGTTGGGGCCAATGGGTCCGGCGCTTCCATTACCAGTCCCCTAGTCCTAGCAACCAACCGCTCCATTTGTAGCATTGGATGCCCGGCGCAATGACGGCCTAATCCTTTTACTATCCATCCTAGTACTAATCGTTGAACAAATTTGGAGGAACACCCGCTGACCCTGTCCCAATACTTGCCCAAGTCTACCCCTAACGCTATTAACGCATCAAACATGCAATAAATTGTGACACCCAAACCCTTATGATATTCTTGAAATTATTACTATTCGTCGTCATCATAATGACCCAGAGTTGCAATTTGCATTGCATGCTGCATATCATTTCGCAAATTGCAACTAGCCTTGTGCCTGTTGACAATTTAATCAAACATTATAAAGTGATGATGCGTTAGGATTGCACGGATATAATTGGATGAAAACTTGAGCAACAAAATGAAAACTCCAAGTTCGCCTTCCCGCACACCCGTGTTGACGCAGGACCAAATGGTTGTCAATTTCCCCATCGTCGGCATTGGCGCTTCGGCGGGCGGACTGGCCGCATTCGAGGCGTTCTTCTCCGGCATGCCCGCTGACATCGAACCCGGCATGGCCTTTGTTTTGGTTCAGCACCTCGCCCCGGACCATAAAAGCATTCTCTCCGATTTGCTGAAGCGTTATACCCGGATGCAGGTCTTCGAGGTCGAAGATGGCATGGAGGTCAAGGCGAATTGCGCTTACATCATCCCCCCTAACCGTGACATGGCCTTGCTGAATGGTTCGTTGCAATTGCTGGAACCCGTTGCGAAACGTGGCCAACGCCTGCCCATCGACTTTTTCTTCCGCTCCCTGGCTTTGGACCAGCATGAACGGGCTATCTGCATCGTGCTGTCCGGCACCGGCAGCGATGGCTCACTAGGCGTTCGGGCGGTCAAGGGCGAGGGCGGCATGGCGATGGCGCAAAACCCCGAGTCCACCGAATATGACGGCATGCCACGCAGTGCCATCGCCACAGGGATGGTTGATTTCGTGCTGACACCGGCCGAGATGGTGGCTCAACTGATTCAATACGCCGAACACACGTTCGGTAAAGCCATCCCCCCAATGCCATCACTAGGGCCTCCCAACGAAGATTTGTTAAAAAAAATCTTCGTGTTGTTGCGAGTCCAGACTAACCATGACTTTTCCCATTACAAGCGCAACACCATCGTCCGCCGTATCGATCGGCGCATGGCCGTCCACCAGATCAAGGCGTTGGATGACTATGTCCGCTATTGCCAGCAAACGCCGGACGAGGTCCGGGCGTTGTTTCGCGACTTGCTGATCGGTGTCACCCAATTCTTCCGCGACCCTGAGAGTTTTAAGGTAGTCCAGGAGCAGGCCATCCCCCGCCTGTTCGACCACGTTGGGGACGAAGCCTTGATCCGCGTCTGGGTGCCAGGATGCTCCACGGGCGAGGAAGCCTATTCGCTCGCCATGCTACTGCAAGAACAGATGGACGCGATCAAGAAATATCCCAAGGTTCAGGTGTTCGCCACCGACATAGACGGCAAAGCCATCGAAGTGGCCCGCAACGGCACTTATCCCACCAGCATTGCCGCCGACCTGACACCCGAACGGCTGGCGCGTTTTTTTTCAAAGGTTTCCGATGGCAATACCTATCGCATTCAGAAGGGGCTGCGCGACCTTCTGATATTTTCCGAGCAAAATGTCATCAAAGACCCTCCCTTCTCCAAGCTCGACCTGCTGAGTTGCCGGAACCTGCTGATTTACCTAGACGTGGAATTGCAAAAAAAGCTCATTCCGCTGTTCCATTATGCGCTGAACCCCGGCGGCTTTCTGTTTCTAGGCAGTTCGGAGACTGTCAGCGAGTTTGGCAACCTGTTTGACGCGCTTGACCGTAAAGCTAAGCTCTATCGACGCAAACAGGACATTGGGGAGGTGCTCTCCATCGGCAAGTTTTTGCCGCTTCCCGCGCAAGGCATGATGGTCCCACAACCTGTTTTCAATGGACAAGGCGAACTCAAGATTCCGCTGTGCGAACTGACCGAACGGGTGTTGCTCGAACATTTTGAAGCCGTCGGCGCACTGGTCAGCGAGAGGGGCGACATCCATTATTTGCATGGACGCACCGGACGCTTTCTGGAATTGGCTCCCGGTGAACCGGACATGAATATTCTAAAGATGGCCCGTGAAGGACTGAAGCCTGCCATGACCACCGCATTGCATAAGGCCATCGCGCATCTCGGGCCGGTATTTCTGAAGGGTCTGCAAGTCAAAACCAACGGCGACATGAGTACGGTCAACCTGACGGTGAGACCGGCGACGACAAGTTCCATGACGACTGCCCTGCCAAAATTATTCTTAGTGATACTGGAAGAGTTGCCTTCAGTTTGCCAAAATCAGCCTGGGGCAAGCCACGGGGAGGGCATCGAGTCTCATCCACGCATTCTTGCGTTGCAGCAGGAATTGCGCACGGCGCAGGAATACCTGCAAAGCAGCACGGAGGAACTGGAAACTGCCAATGAAGAACTGAAATCCACCAATAAAGAATTGCAATCGGTGAATGAGGAGTTGCAGTCCACCAACGAGGAGTTGGAAACTTCCAAGGAGGAACTGCAATCGGTGAACGAAGAATTGACCACGGTCAACAACGAACTACAAACCAAGGTGACGGATCTGGCACGCGCCAATAACGACCTGAGCAACCTGCTGGCCAGCACGGAAATAGGAACCATCTTCGTGGACCATCACATGCACATCCAGCGCTTCACCCCGGCCATCACCCAAGTAATCAATTTGATCCCTAGCGATATCGGACGCCCGGTAGGCCATATCGTCTCGAATCTTGCGTGCTATGCCAGCTTGGTGGACGATACCAAAGTCGTACTGAATTCTTTGATACCGAAGGAAATTGAAGTGCATACTCTGTCTGGCATATGGTTTATGTTGCGTATCCGGCCCTATCGCACATTGGAGAACGTCATTGAAGGCGCAGTCATCACCTTTGTCGATATCACCGCGCTGAAGCAGGCAGAAACGCTAGTGCGTGAAAGCCAGTCCTTGCGTCATTTGGCCGTGGTCGTGCGTGATTCTAGCGATGCGATTCTAATGCTGAATCTACTGGGCCGCATCTTGGCTTGGAACCCGGCGGCTGCACGGCTGTATGGATGGAGCGAGGACGATGCGCTGGTGAAAAACATTAGCGAGTTGATTCCCGAGAGTCTGCGCTGGGAAGCCTTGGCGACCATGCAGAGTTTGAGCAAGGGCAAGGTTCTAGACCCTTACGCGACTCAACGGATTGCCAAAGATGGACGCATTGTAAACGTATGGGTTTCGGTCAGTGCCTTGTTGAATGAAACTGGCGAGGTCTATGCCATTGCGACGACAGAACGGGAAAGGCAATGAAAGACCCATACCCAACATACATGTCGATGCGTATCGACGCCCCTGACGATGAAAGCGCCATTCGGCAAGCCACGGATAACATACTTCCCAGAGATGTTATCCGTACTTTCCAGGCAACCCCGGCAGACGCTTTGCGACGGCAGGCCGAAGAACTGGCACAAAGGGCAACCGAGCCTTTGCCGGATAACACTGTCACGCTGTCACCGGTAGAGATGCATCAGGTCTTGCATGAGTTGCATATTCACCAGATCGAACTGGAAATGCAGAACGAGGAATTGCGCTGCATTCAAAATGAACTGGAAATATCCCGTGCCCGTTATTTCGACCTATATGACATGGCACCCATTGGCTATTTCACACTGAATGAGCAAGGCACGATCCTGGAAGCCAATCTCTCTGCCGCAGAACTATTGGGCGTAGTGCGCAGTAAGTTGGTAAATCAGTCATTGACCTCTTTTATCCTGCCTTCGGATCAGGACATCTACTACCTGTCCCGCACACAAATGCTCGAAACCGGTAAACCCCAAAGCTTCGAGATTCATCTGATCAAAAACGGTGACTATCCTTTTTGGGCAAAAATGCAAGCGAACTTGTCAACAAACGCCGACAGCAAGGCGGTGTTTCGTATCGTAGCGAACGATATTAGTGAGCGTAAGGCAATGGAAAAAAACATTAGCCTATCCGTCGCCCTGTTCGAGAATGCCAGTGAAGGCTTCCTTGTCACCGATGCTCAAGAACGCATCCTGCTCATTAACCAAGCCTTCGCCGATCTCACCGGCTACTCGGCAGACGAAGTGCTGGGCAAAACCCCTCGAATCCTCAGGTCGGGTCGCCAGGACGAGGCTTTCTTCGAGAAGATGTGGGTCGAAATCAACCTAACAGGGCGTTGGCAGGGCGAAGTATGGAACCGGCGAAAAAATGGCGAAGTTTATCCCCAATTGATGAGTATCAGTGCCATCTTGGATAGTAACAAACAGGTTAGTCATTATGTTGGCGTTTTTTCTGACATCAGCCAACTAAAGGAGGCTACTGCAAAACTGGAATATCAAGCCCAACATGATGCCCTCACTGGCTTGCCCAACCGTTTGCTGTTGTTCGCCCGGCTACAGCACTGTATCGATGTGTCGCAACGCGAGCGTAAGCGTTTGTCTATTTTGATTCTAGACCTAGACCGGTTTAAGGATATCAACGACAGTTTTGGCCATTTGGCGGGCGACGAATTGCTGCAGCTCGTGGCTAAGCGCTTGGCTGGCAGGTTACGCGGCATCGACACGGTGACCCGGTTGGGCGGGGACGAATTCACGGTGTTGCTGGAAGACCTGCAGCACCCCCAAGACGCGGCACTGGTGGCGAAAGACATCATCGACGCGCTCAGCATACCTTGGCTTTTGTCCAATGGCGTTGAAGTGCGTTGCGGTGTCAGCATAGGCATTAGCCTTTTCCCTGAACACGGGAAAACCCCGGAAGAATTGCTGAAACAAGCGGATAGCGCGATGTATCGGGCGAAGACCGAAGGGGGCCGGGGTAATTTCAGATTTTTCACCGACGATATGACCCAGGCAGCCCTAAGGCGGATCAATATGGAATCCTTGCTGCGCCGAGCCATTAGTAATTCAGGGCTGCGGCTGCATTACCAGCCCCAAATTGATATTAAATCGGGTCGCATCGTCGGTGCCGAGGCACTGATCCGTTTGTATGACAAACTGGAAGGTTTGATTCCACCGGGCCAGTTCATCCCGGTGGCCGAGGAAACCGGCCTGATCGCCGTCGTCGGCGCGTGGGTGCTAAGGGAAGCCTGCCGTCAGGGCCAGGAGTGGATAGAAGCCGGCTTGCCTCCGCTAAATCTGGCCGTCAATATCTCCCCGTACCAGTTTCGCCATGGCGACATCAGTGCCACCGTGGAGGTGATTCTAGCCCAAACCGGTTTCCCCGCCGAACGCTTGGAACTGGAATTGACCGAAAGTGCCTTGATGGAAAGGGGGACTGAAGCGGTGGCGATTCTCATGCGCTTAAGGGCTTTGGGTGTACACTTGGCCATTGATGATTTTGGCACCGGCTATTCATCTTTGGCTTATCTTAAGCGCTTTCCGCTAGACTTGCTGAAGATTGACAAGAGTTTCATTGATGACATTCCCCATTTACAAGACGACAGGGAAATTGCCGCTGCCATCGTTGCTTTGGGCCATACCTTGCGCCTGAAAGTGTTGGCAGAAGGTGTGGAGAACGCCGAGCAACTCGAATTTTTGAGGGCGCAAGGTTGCGATTTGTACCAAGGCTATTTTCAAAGCCCACCGGTGAAGCCGGAGGAATTCGCAGCGTTGGTGAGAAGTGAAATGTAGGGTCAAGGTTACAGCAATTCTCATGTTGCTGGGTTTTGGCCTTGTTGTCACATACCCAAACGATGTATAGTAAAAGGCCATGAGCTTGGCAGTCCGCCAAACATGTCCGTAAGCCCAATTTAAGCTAACATGCAGCAAGCTTCACACACTGTCGCCATAATCTTATACCTGTTGATGCAGTTCTTCGCGCCGCTGGTCCATGCCCATGCGGGTGGTGGGCAGTTAAGCGGGGCGATTCATGTTCCGGGCTTGGAATTATTGGAAAAGGCTAGTGGAACATCAGCCAAGGCGATCAACCACGATGCGTCCTCGGGTGTCATCGTGGGCGTAGCCACCGGACTTCGAATTCAGGGGGATGAATCGGGTTCATTGCAGGATGTGGCTTTCGACTTTCCGCCCTCCCCCCTCTCTGACAAGGCTTTTCCCTCTGTCCTTGGTAGCCCTTCCCCAATTTTACAGGTTGACTTCCCTCGCACATTTCGGCTTTTCTCTACCCCCCGCGCACCTCCCCAATACTGTTGACACAGGCGCACTCATTCCGGCAGGGATTGCCGTAATCCAGTTCACAGGGGTGTGAAACTGCGGACTGGCAAATGACACTTGCGAGCGCGAAATGCCCTCAATGGCTTCTGGATTCCGGCATTGCCTGCCGAAATGACGAGCAAGAACCTGTGTCAACAACATTGTCGTGCTACTCTTTAAGGATTTGGTCAAATACAATTAGCCGAAAGAAGCCAAATGTAGGCCGGAATAAGCCCGCCACGGCGGGCGTTTCCGGCTTGGAGTTTTCCTATGAAGTTTATGAAAATGCAGTTAGGCGATTTCCAAGAATGTTTACCCCCATTTGGGGAAACATCTCCTACCCCCTTTGCAAAAGGGGGCAGGGGGGATTTCCTATGGGGGCAAGGGAATTGAAAACCGAAACTGTAGAGGAAGGAGGCACGCCCCCCCTAACCCCCCTTTTGCAAAGGGGGGGACTGGTAGGTTTATTTTTGGAATACGCCTTAGGCTTCCTAGCCTTAAGTTTATGGCTAACGGGAGTGAGCGCGGAGGAGTTGCTGGTCGATCACTTGGACCCTTTGCCCTACGACGAAAAAATGAGCCTTAAGCAAGTGGTGGATGCCACCTTTGAAAATTATCCGCAAGGTTCCGTCATCGCCGCATTGAAGGATGAGTCGCAAGCGCTAACCCAACGCTCGGATAGCCTCATTGCCGGTTACCCGATGATTTACCTGCAATATATCGACGACCGGCTGTTAAGCAATCAGGGCATAGTGCAAATTCAAACCGGTTATCAGATTCCGATCTGGATGTGGGGTCAACGCTCCGCCAGCCGCGCCGTCGCGGAAGAGGCCGAAAAGGGCGCCAACCTGTTTGCCTTCGCCATCAAGCATGAGGTCGCCGGCCTGGTGCGGGAAAGCTTGTGGAACCTGGTGTTGATGGAAAACCGTCGGGGGCTTGCCCAGCAGGTCTACGATGTTTCCAAGCAATTGCTTGCCACTGTCCGACGTAGGGTGGAACTGGGCGACTTGGCCCGATCCGACGAACTGATGGCGGAAAGCGATCTGTTGGACAAGCAATCCCAACTCACGCTGGCGGAGGCCGAGGTTATGCATGCCCGCAAGGCTTACATGAACCTAACCCGGTTGGACAAAGCACCGAAACAATTCGTCGAAAAACGCAGCGGGACCGCTGAAATCCATGAGCAACACCCGGCCATCGCCGCCGCCAACGCACTGGTCGAACGCGCCCAGGCGGAGGTGGAATTCACCCGCCTGTCCAAGCAAGGCAACCAACCGTCAATCATGGTCGGCACCCAGCACGAACGGTTTGAAAAGGGGAGTTCCTTTAACAATGAAACCAACATGGTGCTGCAAATCCCCATCGGCGGCGAATCATGGAACGCCCCCTTCGTGGCGCAGGCCAATGTCGCCTTGAACCATAAGATTGCGGACCGCGCCACACTGATGCGCAGACTCGAAAAAGCGCTACACGAAGCCGAGCACATTTTGGAAGTGGGCCGGGCCACGTTGGAAATTGCCAACAAGCGCAAGGAAATCGCCGAAACGCATTTACGGATGAGCCGGCTGGCTTTTGAGGCTGGTGAAATCCAACTCATCGACTATTTAAAAATCCAGGCCAACTCCCAGGCCGCCATCCGCGATGCGATGGAACGGGCCATTTTAGTACAGCGGGACACCGCCTTTTACAATCAGGTCGTCGGAGTTGTGCCATGATAAAATCCCAACCGACAAAATTCTTGTATATGTTATTGTTCGCGGGTGTTTGAATAGCATTTCCGCGCCAGCACTGGAAAACCTGATCAAAATCAATGCCGAACAAGAGCAACATATCGGCATCCGCACACTCAAGCCAGAAGCCATTTCCAGCATCCCTCTGGCGCGTGCGCCGGCACGGGTGACCCTGCCCCCGCAAAACGAATACATCGTCAGCGCAGCCCAGGCCGGCTTGATCAATCGGGTGGACGTGGCCATGGGCATGAAAATCGCCAAGGCACAGGTGTTGGCGGAAATCCAAAGCCCAAGCCTGCTGGGTTTGCAACGGGACGTGTTGGATGCCGCCACCGGTTTTAACCTCGCCCAAGCCAAGCTGAACCGCGACTCCACCCTGCTTGAAGAAGGCATCATCGCCCGCATGCGCTATCAGGAAACCCGAAGCGATTACGAACGCTATGCCACGGCACTCAAAGAGACGGAGCAAGCGCTGCAAGCCGCAGGGGTTAGTGACATCGACATCCAAACCATCAAGCAAACCCGCAATTTGAACAGTTTCATGAATGTGCGTTCGCCAATTGATGGTGTTGTTCTGGAGCGCATGGTCACGGCTGGCCAGCGCGTGGATGTGCTTGCACCACTGTTCCGCATCGGCAGATTGGACGAGTTGTGGCTGGAAATTGACATGCCCCAGGAACGCATGAATGAAGTTCGCATGGGCGATTATGTCCACATTGAGAACACCGCCAGCGTCGCCCGCATCACGCAAATCGGTCAAAGCGTCAACCCTGGTAGCCAGAGCGCCTTGGTGCGGGGAATCATCGAAGGCAAGACGCAATCCATCCGCCCCGGCCAGAACGTCAATGTGCAGATCAGCCATGCCAGCACTGACCGGCCATTCAGTCTGCCCATTGCGGCGTTGATCTACCAGGAAGGCAAGTCATATGTGTTCGTGCGTGCCCCCGGCGGGTTTGCCGCAAGGCAGGTGGCAGTGGCCAGCACTGAAGAACGCAATGTCGTGATTCATGAGGGTTTGAAATTTGGAGACCAAGTGGCCGTGCAAGGTGTCGCTGCCCTTAAAGCCGCATGGACCGGCATTGGGGGGGATGAATGACTATTTTTGTAGAGGCGAATTCATTCGCCTACAACGCATTGATTAGGCGAATGAATTCGCATCTACAGCCATTTCAAGTAGCGGATTTGAAATTATGCCTGGATTGATAAGGTTTGCACTAACCCAGCGTTTGCTTGTGTTGCTGATGGTGCTATTGCTGACGGGTGGCGGCTGGCAGGCAGTCACCACCATCCCCATTGATGCTTTCCCCGACGTGTCGCCAACCCAAGTTAAAATCATTGTTAAGGCACCCGGTATGACCCCCGAGGAAGTCGAGGCGAGAATCACCGCGCCCATTGAGGTGGAACTGTTGGGGATACCCAAGCAGACCATGCTGCGCTCCATTGCCAAGTACGCCGTTTCCGACATCACCGTCGACTTTGAGGAAGGCACCGACATTTATTGGGCGCGACAGCAAATCGCCGAACGGATTAACGGCGTCTGGGCCAGTTTGCCCGAGGGGGTCGATGGCGGCATGGCACCCATGACCACGCCGTTGGGCGAAATGTTCATGTTCACTGTCGAAGGCGGCGATCTAAGCCTGATGGAGCGCCGCAACCTACTGGACTGGACCATCCGCCCCGCATTGCGCACCGTCAAGGGCGTGGCCGATGTCAATGTTTTAGGCGGCATGGCGCGTAGCTACGAGGTCATCCCCGGCAATAGCCGCATGTCCTCCCGTGGAGTGACCACGCAGATGCTGATTGATGCCTTGAGGTCCAACAACCGCAACGACGGTGCAGGCCGCTTGATGGAGGGGGAGGAAGCCTTGCTGGTCCGCGCCGAAGGCCGCATCAA
>Ga0007801_10000755_pt1 | contig 10592 bp, 8 predicted proteins | sample CryBogmetaGMA2M_FD_60372 | JGI IMG/M metagenome (GOLD analysis project Ga0007801, IMG submission 60372) | Freshwater microbial communities from Crystal Bog, Wisconsin, USA - MA2M | ecosystem: Environmental > Aquatic > Freshwater > Lake | place: Crystal Bog, Wisconsin, USA | collected 2009-07-06
CTGCAAGCCAGCGAGGAGCGCTTTCGGGATGTGGCCGAAATGGCAGGCGAATGGCTGTGGGAGCAAGACGCGGAGGGCTGTTATATCTACAGCAGCAGTGCTGTAAGGCAAGTTCTTGGCTACCAGCCCGAGGAAATTCTTGGCAAATCCTATTTGAAACTGCTAACGGAGGAGGACCAAAAACTCTGGATGACTCAGTTACCCCCCATGCGTGATATCCATGAACCCTTCCACCGGCTAGTCAACCGCTACCTCCACAAGGATGGTCACGAAGTGTTTACCGAGTCCACAGGCAAGCCATTTATTGGGGAAAACGGGCAGTTGCTCAAATGGCGGGGTATTGATCATGACATAACGGTCCGCAAACATTATTTGGATGCCCTGTATTTGCGTGACCGGGCCATTGAGGCAGCAAGCGTGGGAATCAACATCACCGATGCACGCGAAATGCATAATCCGACAATTTACGTCAATCCTGCATTAAGCAAAATGACTGGCTACACTCGTGAAGAACTGTTAAACAAGGACCTGAAACTTTTGCAGGGTCCAGGAACCGACAAGACCGTTGTCGAAAAAATCAGCCTTGCATTGCGCGAAGGGCGTGGTTGCGAAGTGGTTTTGAAAAATTACCGAAAGGATGGAACACCGTTTTGGAACGAGTTGCTTATCTCGCCCGTTCACAACGATGCAGGCAAACTGACCCATTTCATCGGAATCCAGGCCGATGTAACAGAACGGCGGCGCGCAGAGGAAGAGCGGCATGAATTGGAAATAGCCAAACAAATCCAAAGTTCGCTGTTGCCGAAAGCTCCTTTACGCATCGACAATTTGCAGGTCGCTGGCATTTGTCTGCCGGCCACCCATGTCGGCGGTGATTATTATGACTATTTCCATACCAAAAACACACTTAACGTGGTCATCGCCGACGTTTCTGGCCATAGCGTGGGAGCCGCCTTGTTGATGGCTGGGGTGCGCAACACACTCAAATCGGAAGCCCACAAATCAAACCCTTTGCAACCCGACCATGGCCCGGCAGAAATCCTGCTCGCCCTCAACGAACTGCTGCACGACGATCTCAATGGCTCAGATCTATTCATCAGCATGTTTTATATGCGCTATGACCCCAAGCTATGTCAGCTTTGCTATTCCAACGCCGGTCACAATTGCCCCTTGTGGTTAGCGGCCAACGACAACAAATGTCGGGAATTGGATACGGAAGGTATGGTAATTGGGGTCAGCAAGGATGTCACTTTTGAAGAAAAATGCATCACCCTAAAACCGGGGGATAAAATCCTTCTCTATACCGACGGTATCACCGAGGCTCAAAACCGGGAAGGGGAATTCTTTGGCGTTACCAGGCTAAGCGAGCTTTTTGCCTCGCAACGCTTGGTGTCTCCACAGGCCACTATTGACAACCTCCTCGCAGAACTGCGCAAATTTTGCGGTGGGCAGACGTTCAACGATGATGTCAGCATGGTTGTTTTGAACATAGAGCTACCAATCGGCTAAGGTCCGGGCTTTTAGGATAAATTCAGCCAATTCGCGAAAGGCTCCATGACCGCCCGGTCGTTCTAAAACCAAGTTAGCGACTTGCTTCACCCCCTCAAAAGCATCACCTGGGCATGAAGTCAAACCCACTAAGGCAAATGCTGGCAAGTCGTTGACATCGTCACCCAAGTAAGCCACTTCCCTTGCACTCAAATTGCGGCTTTCCAATATAGCACCCACCGTGGCAGCTTTGTCTTTTGCGCCTAGATGGCATTCGATAATGCCAAGCTTTTTCGCACGTCGGGCAACCGAAGGGGAATTCTCCCCCGTTATTATCCCCGTTTCGATTCCGGCCAGTTTCCATAACCGCTCCACCCCCATTCCATCGCGAATATTGAAGCGTTTCAGCTCCTCTCCCCTTGCGGAATAGTAGACACCACCATCGGTAAGTACGCCATCGCAATCGGTGAGGACGAGTTTCACCTGTCGTGCGCGGAGTGCAATGTCGGATGAAATCAGGTCTATGTCCATGCAGGGCTATGCTCTTACGCGGCGCAGTTTTTGAAGTGGGCCAGTTTCGCTGGCATATACCCGCTTGACCCCGTCGCCAAGCGACAATTGTATATCCCTGACATCCCTCACCAAGCGCTCAAGGCCCACCAATTCCACCGAAGCGGCTTGGTCGGTCCCCCACATCGCACGGTCTAGGGTGATGTGACGTTCCAGAAAACATGCCCCGAGAGCGGCAGCAGCCATGGATGGTGCAAGCCCAGTCTCATGTCCAGAGTAGCCAATCGGAGTTTGCGGGTACTTTGCCTGCAGGGTCTTAATCATCCGCAGGTTGAGTTCATCGACATGACAAGGGTAGGTTGAGGTGGAATGGGCAATCAGCAGATTTGGCCGACCCTCATGGTCGTGAGTCCCCACCGCCGTAACAGCAGAGATTATTTCCTCCATGGTGGACATCCCGGTGGAAATCATCAAAGGCCGTCCGGTAGCCCGCGCTTTTTGCAGAAGGGCAATGTCCGTCAGGGATGCGCTGGCCATTTTGTAGAAAGGCGGTGCGAACTGCTCCATAAAGTCGATGGCTGGCTCATCCCAGCACGAGGCGGTCCAGTCGATTCCGAGCGAACGGCAGTACCGGTCAATCTCGCCATACTCTTCAATGCCGAATTCGATGCGCCGCCGATAGTCGATATAGGTCATCCACCCCCAGGGAGTATCGCGTTCAATGTTCCACTGGTCTTTCGGCACACAAATTTCGGGGGTGCGCTTCTGGAACTTTACGGCATCTGCACCCGCTCTTTTAGCCCCCTCGATCAAGCGTCGCGCGATATCCATGGAACCGTTATGATTGATGCCAATTTCGGCAATGACGTAGATGGGCCAGCCATCACCGATGAAGCTGTCGCCAATCTGCACTGCCCGTTGAGTCAAACTCATGCTCATCTCCCGTATTTGTGTTGTTACCAGATTGTGAATCCGCCATCGACAGGCAGGTTTGCACCAGTCATATAGGCAGAAGCATCGGAAGCCAAAAAAACCAAGGCACCCATGAAGTCGGAAGGGCTTGCCATACGTTTCATGGGGGTCCGGCGGGAATACTCGCCGATGAAAAAATCGTCCTGCCCGTTTTCCACTCCCCCTGGGGACAATGAGTTGACCCTTACGCCCACCCCTCCCCAGTAAGCGGCTAGAAAACGTGTGAACGCGAGAACTGCTCCCTTGGTAGTCGGATACACGGCTGACTTATAAAAGCACTGGCGGCCATCAGCGTCTTGATAAAGGGATTGGTCAGGGGCCACCACGCCATAAGTTGAACCGATGTTGATGATGCTACCTCGGCGCACTCGGGCCATCTCCGCGCCGATGACCTGCGAACACAGAAACACGCCAGTGACGTTGACTTCCAGCGAACGCTTCCACAACTCCAGAGGGTAGTTTTCAAAACGGGATGATTCGAGTGCCGTCGCGGGATTTTCCACCATGTCGTTGATGGCTGCGTTGTTGACCAACACATCGAGCCTTCCTGTGCTACGGAGAATCTCTTTGGCCATTGCACGAACTGATTCGGGGTCGGTGACATCCACTGCGATACTAAGGGCAAGGCCGCCCAACTCCTTGGCAACCGCTTCGCAAGCCTCTTGATCCCTGTCAGTGACCACCACTATCGCGCCCGCATCGGCCAAGGCTCGACAGTGGCAACGCCCAAGCAGACCGACTGCACCGGTGACGATGGCTGTCTTGCCGGTCAGGTCAAATTGCCCAAGGAGGTTCATCCGACCCTCTTTAGGCGGGGGAAACCATGATCGGAGCCTATTTCGGCGTTGTGACGGGGTTTCACGTTGAAGTGACTGGTTTTGCGGAACACGGGTTGCAACAATTCGCCTTTGAGATGCTGGCGCACGCTGCCCGTTTTGACCGCGTGTTTTAGGATTGTCAAACTAGAGGCAAACGCATCCAATGTATATTCGATATCCTCCCGGGTATGGGAAAAACATAGGTTATGGGTGCCGGCCCAAAGGATTCCCCTTTGAATCAGTTCTTGCTGCACAAGGGTTTTCATTTCAAGGGGATTGCCGGCACTCGCCGAAAAATTCATGATCGTGCGGAATGGGTAGCCGGATACAGAAACATAATCCAAGCTTTCAGCACCAATCAAGTGCTTTAACCCATCAAGCAATTGTTGACCGATTTGGGCGATGTATCCCGTCACGTCGTGATCGCGGATAAATTGAATGCACGCGATGGAAGCGGCTAAGGAAAGCGCTTCGCCGCCGAAGGTGGTGAAGAAAAAGACATCCCTCTCAAACAAAGACATCACATCTCCCCTGCCGGTGATCGCGGATATCGGCATGCCGTTTGCCATCGCCTTGGAAAACAGGCTAAGGTCGGCACGGACACCGAAATATTGCTGGGCACCCCCCGTTGCACACCGAAACCCCGTCCACATTTCGTCGAAAACGAGCAGGGCGCCGTGGAAATCGCAAACCTCGCGCAAGCCGGACAGGAAGCTGCCGTTCTCGCGCTCGAAAACAAACGGCTCTAGGATGACGCAGGCGGTGTCATCGTCAATGGCTTGGATTACGGAATCAATGTCGTTGTAGTTGAATGTGTGGGTGAGCTCACCGGCACTGGCGGGGATGCCTGCATTGCGGTCGGTTACCGAGATATACCAATCGTGCCATCCGTGATAACCACAGCACAGCACCCGCTCGCGCCCGGTATAGGCTCGGGCCAAACGCACAGCGGCACTAGTCACATCGCAACCGGTTTTGGAAAAGCGCACAGATTCGGCATTGGGTATGGTATCCCGCATCAGCTCGGCGAGTTCCACCTCAAGTGGGTGCATAAGCGAAAAGGTAATGCCATCCTCCAACTGACAGCGAATTGCATCATCCACTGCGGGGTGGCAGTAGCCAAGAATAATGGGGCCTATGCCTGAGTTGTAATCCAGAAATTCGTTGCCATCAACATCCCATACGCGGGCACCCTTGCCCTTGCACAGGTATTTTGGAGCAACGCCATTGGAAAACTGGGTTGGGCCTTTGGCAAGTGTCTGGGTTCCTGCCGGGATCAGACCCCGTGCGCGTTGCCACAAGACGTTAGACTCGCTTATATCAGGGAGTTGAGGGTTGTATTTAACTTTATTGGGCATCTTGTAATTTGTTTTGGGTTGACATGGACTCTAAACACCCCCTTAACCCATCTTTGCAAGATGCCAGGGGGACTTACTACTTAACTGATGTTACGCATGGAATGGCAAAGCTCGCTTTGCCTGCCAAGGCGAGCCTTGACACTCCAAAACAAATCGCCCTAGGTCGGCAAACCATTGCCGACAATAGTTCCGTGGCCTGTTTAACATCAGTTCTTAAAACAATCGCGTATGCTGGGCATTGACCGTTCTCAACTCATGCAGGTGGTGGCGATACCAATTCACCCCGGCATACTGGGCATTGATGGCTGCAATCTCGGGCCGTGACTCCAACAGTCCTAGAATTTCACCCATTCCGAATGCCGGGTTGTGCGGATAAAGTTCTTCGTATACACGTCGGACGAACTCGTAGTCTTCCGGGTAATCAATTGTCCAACGATGACTCATTGAATAGTCGCGCTGCCTCCCTTCCGTATCAGCCTCCCATGACACGTTAGCAAGCCGAAACCGCTCCGGCCTTTCCCAAATGAAAGGTGTGGTATGTTCCCGCTCCATCGCCAGCCCCGCCTCGCGCCATGCCGCGCCAAGCGCTGCCAAGCCCATTACTTCAACATCATTGCCGTCAGGGAAGGAAGCCGGGTGTAGATTGCCGACATAGTCACAATCCCCTTCTGCGAAGCGTGCCAGCACCCGGTCAACCACCATCGGGTCGATTAATGGGCAGTCAGATGGAATCTTGGCGATGGCCTCCGCGCCAAAGGCAACTGCTGCCTGGTAATGCCTGTCCAGCAAATCAGTGGCATGGCCTCGAAATACATCGATGCCAAGCTGGTTGCAGAGTTCGGCGATGGGTTCGTCTGCGGCATCTAGGGTGGTGGCGATGACTATCCTTGATGTTGACTTGACCCGTGCCAAGCGTTCAAGCAATCGCTCCAACAGCGGCTTGCCGCACACATCCTTTAATACTTTACCGGGCAGGCGAGACGATCCAGTCCGCGCCTGTACGACGATAATCAAACTTTGATTCAACGCAGGCTTCCCCGATCTGCGGCACGGGATGCCTCACGCTGGGAAACGGCATGCCCGAATGGCGATGAATGATGTAACTTGGAAGCGGCATTGCCATCGAAAAGTTGCAAGCACTCTTGGGCAATGTTAAACGCCGACTTTCCACCATTCTGGATGGGCAGCAAGCGTTGCAGATACTCGTGGGAAAGATCGGAATGAATCTCTTTGCCCAAAGCCATTGCCACATAGACCACTGAAGAATAGCGCGTCACCAATGCCTCACAGTTGGCGATCATGTGATCGGTATTGCCTTTGCTAAAGTACAAGGCACCAGGGGCATGGCGCTCCACCTCTGCGGCGGCCCGGCTTGGCTCTTCGTTGGGATGGAATTTGAAAAGCAGTTGCCGCCCGTCGGCAATACGTTGAGCCTTGTCTATGAATTTGCGGCGGTTTTCATATTTGAAGGTTTCCCGCATGTCGGAGGTGGCGGCCAGTACATAATCCCGGTGTGGAAAATCATTTTCCCGATAGGCATCACAATGGTCGAAATTCGGCAGACCGGTCACACGAACCTTTTCCGGGCGCACACCTTTACGGACAAACAGTTCGCGATAGCCCTCCGAGGCCACGCAGAAAATGTCGTAGGCATCAGAAAGGCCAGTGGTCGAAGTTTGGGCTATCCAGCGCGGCAGACGCAATTTCTTGACTAGATGAAAGGCCAGCGTTTCTGGATCGGTCATGCCTTCCTGCACCAACACCAGTTTTGCGCCCCGGATTCTCCTCGGCACAATCAAATCGCTGCAAGTGACCACAAGCTCATAAGGCCCGTTACGCCCCTCACAATCGAAAGCCACGCCGTGGCTGGTCAGAAACTCTGTCGTCTGCTGGACGAAACGCCCTCCAAGCACGGTAAAATCCAGCATACCGGAACTCTGCACGAGTTTCCCCAAGCCATCGCAGAAAAAAGGCGTAAAATAAGCATCGAATTGAGGTAGATGCTGCGAAATTCCGTACATCATCTTGGTTTGATTTAATGATCCGCAGACAAAAAGTGCCTTCATGCTTTTCTCAAAAGTAGGTTCATACCGCTCATTGAGAAGAAATTTAGACGTTGCATGTGTCATATGAATGACGAAGCCGTTGCGCTTTTATGACAGGGATTGAATGGGGACGGTTACAGCTTGACAGGGTATCTTGGAATACCTACTCTAAACCAAGCTAAACAGAGCCATAAGACAGGATTCACAGGATAAACCACGCCTTCAATGGGATCACCCATGCGCTTCCTAGATGTTAAAACCGACTATGCCTTCAAGAAGGTTTTCGGCAGTGCCGAGAGCAAGCCTATCTTGATTAGCTTCCTCAACGCCTTGATTGGCTTTCCCAAAGGGCGGGAAGTGACGGATCTGATTATCGTCGATCCTTACCAAATCCCAATGTTGCAAGGCATGAAGGACACTTATGTCGATGTTAAAGCCACGCTGGCCGACGGACGGGGGGTCATTGTTGAAATGCAGGTGCTCAACGTCAGGGGCTTTGAGCAGCGCATCTTGTACAATGCTGCGAAGAGTTATTCACGGCAATTGCGTGAAGGCGAAGACTATACCCTTTTGAATCCCGTCATCGCCCTGACCCTGACCGATTTCACGCTGTTTGAAGCGGATACAGTGTGCAGCCGTTTTTTGTTGCTGGAAAAGGAGCGATTCATCCAATATCGTGATGACATCGAGTTGATTTTTTTCGAGTTGCCGAAATTCACCAAAGATGAAGCGCAACTAGCGACCATCCAAGACAAATGGTTGTATTTCATCAAAAATGCCGGGTCTTTAAACGTCGTTCCAAAAGTGCTGGACGAGAAACCGATCCAAGATGCCTTTGCCATTGCCAACACCGCAGCGATGTCCCCGGAAGATTTGGAACAGCAAGAACGGCGGCACGATTTTATCCGCCTACAACGGGGTTCTCAGGCCAAGGCATTCGAGGATGGGCAAGCCTCTGGTCGGGCCGAGGGGGAACAAGCCAAGGCTCTGGCTGTGGCGCGAAATTTATTGCCGATGCTGGAGGATGCCGCCATCGCCGCCGCCACCGGTTTATCCGAGGAAACGGTGGCGCGGATGCGGACAGAAGTCACAAATTGCTAATGTTAAATATTTTGCAATGGCAGCGTATGCAATGAGCAACGAAAAACCCAATAATAACCTTTCCCACCACATTTTGCCTAACTCGGCCACGATGGTCGGTGCTTGCATCATGGTCATTAGCATCGTCAAGAGTTTACACCCTACTTTACTTTTTTCTTTCGAGATTGCATGACTTTGCCGGACGGGATTATTAATCCCGTCAGCAAAGTGTTGTGCCACGCAGGAGGTGTCGAGGCTTGCCGAAACGTCCGGGCCGGAACGCCAAGCCCCAGCTTGGCGCGGTACACCCTGATGCCAAGCTGGGGCTTGGCGTTCCGATTAAACGCTTAACTTAATGGCAGTGACACCGTAGCGCGGGAACGCTAAACCCCTTCTACTGACAACCAACCAGCGTCAACCACAACGACAGAGGGCCTTGACCCTGCAATTGCCGGTTACTACCCATGTAATAGACGTTCCCGTCGATTGACGAGATGCCGAGGTAAGTGTCGGTTGCTGCGTAATAGCGATAGTAGTATTCGCCCGAAACCTGCGTGACGAATCCTGCCGGTCCAAACAGGTCCGGGTAATACTTCTGGGCCCAGTTGAACAGGCAGTCGCTCGGCGGCGGAACGGGCTGGCAACCCGCCCTTGGCAGCCAATTCCCTAACGGACCTTCATCGTGCAAGTTACCGAACTCGTCCATGTAATACACTCGGTTGTTAGTGGAAACACCAAGGTAGGCATGTGTCCCCGCGTAGTAACGGTAGGTGTAAGGGCCAAACGTCTGCGTTAGCGCACCGGCCGGGGAAAACAATCCGGGATACGTGTGTTCCGCCCAGTTGAGCAGACATTCGATCTCGGTATTCGCTGGATTGCCTTGGCTGATGTTAAAGCTTTGGGTGGCTTGGGACGCGGCGTTGTAGCTGCCATTGCCCAACTGGGTGGCGACGATGGTGCAGGTGCCGTGGGCCACACCAGTGACGGTGTTGCCGCTGACCGTACAGACACCGGGGGTGGCTGAGGCAAACGTCACCGGGTTCCCCGACGCGCCGCCGGTGGCGGATACGATGCCGGTCCCGCCGACGGACACCTGAGGTGCCACGCCGAAGCTGACCGTCTGGCTGAGTCCGACGTTAAAGTTTTGCGTGGCCTGCGGCGCGGCGCCGTAATTGGCGTTGCCCACCTGGTCGGCGGTAATTGTGCAGGCGCCCACCGCCAAACCGGTGACGATGTTGCCGTTGAGTGCGCAGACACCGGGGGTGACCGAGGCAAGCGTCACCGGGTTGCCAGACCCGCCACCCGTAGCGGACACCGAGCCGGTTCCTCCGACGGAAACGACCGGTGCCGCCCCGAAGGTGATGGTTTGACTGATGAGCGGGGTAGCGGTGGTCGTGCCCACCACGGGAGCGATCGCGCCATCGAAAGTCTGGGCGGCTACGCCGAACTCGTACTCAGTGCCACCAGTCAAACCGGGGATGGTGGTTATCCTGCCCGAGAGATTGCCAGGACCTGCAATCCATTGGGTTTGCCCCTTGACTCGGTACGTCACAAAGTAGCTGACGGGGCCCGAATGGCCACCCAGGGTGGTAGGTTCAGTCCAGAACAGTTGCACCTGATTAGCACCCTGTGTCCCGGACACGACAGGAACGCCGACCGGGCCATAAGGGGTGCCCGTGACGATGTTGCTACTCTGTTGTTCGACACTGTTAACGACTACGGCGACATAGAACTCATACGCCTGACCATTGGTCAAGCCGGTGATTTGATCGTGCAGCGTGGCGGGACCGGGGATATCGTGGACACCCCATTGGCCGGGGTTACCCTTCACACGGTAATACAGGTAATAGCCGGTGATTGCGCCCGCTGGAGGGTCGGGCGGACGGGTCCAGGACAGATTCGCCAAGCCGTCGCCGACGCTATTCAGGGACAGGACCGGAGTCCCCGAATATTGCAATGCGCCGATGTTGCGTGTGTTGTTGGTGGCATTCACCCTCAAGGTGCCAAACACATCCAGCAGGATGGGCTGGTTGTCGATGGGGCTTTTCAATTCGTTCGCACCGCCAGTGCCGGCATTAGGCACGGCCCCGATCAACACCCCCGGCGAAAGTGGCGTGGCCCAGGCGCCTGCGGAAAACAGTGGCGGCGGGTCGGTGGCAAAGGCCGGCCCAGTGGTGAGAAGCAGCGGTTGGTTGGTGATGGCTTGCAACTTAGCCGCCGTGTTGCTTGAACCATCCGGCTGCATGAACGTGTACTGATCGGCGGAAAATATATTCGGATTCGCGGTAAGCGCATTGAGAAGATAGACCCCCGAGGCGGCA
>Ga0007801_10000756_pt1 | contig 10584 bp, 15 predicted proteins | sample CryBogmetaGMA2M_FD_60372 | JGI IMG/M metagenome (GOLD analysis project Ga0007801, IMG submission 60372) | Freshwater microbial communities from Crystal Bog, Wisconsin, USA - MA2M | ecosystem: Environmental > Aquatic > Freshwater > Lake | place: Crystal Bog, Wisconsin, USA | collected 2009-07-06
GTGGGGGCGTTCTGCTCTGACGGTACCGGACATCCAACCCAATTCTGGAACTAGCTAGCTGTTGAGCAGTCTGCTTGCCTGAATTACCAACCACTCCTCGGAGTGGTCTTTTATTTAATCAAACCTCTGTGGACAATTTCACACTACGACTGAGCAACATCGATTCACATTTGCGAACTTTCAAATGCATTATTTCAATAAAGATCAATTCTCAGTATGATATTTAGGATCCTAGCTATTTGCTTTCTCCTTGTCCCTACTTATTCTTTTTCACAGGCTAGCAGTAGTTCTGAGAAAGCTAAAAAAAGTAATAGTGATATAGCTTATGAAATGACTAATCCTTTATCAGACTTGCAACTTGTTTCATTGCAGTGGAATCATGATAGAGGTTTAGGGGTAAACCAAGCGGGTACTGATCAAACTCTTCAGTTTGGACCTCGATTTAAAACAGATGTATCTGCAGATTGGAATGCAATAACACGTGTCAAGGTGAATGGTGTCAAAGTCCAGAATGTAAATGGTATTAATAATGCAGGTATGGGCCCAACCCAGATTGAAACGTTCTTTACACAAAAATCAGATAAAACAGGAGTCTGGGGTGCCGGCCCCTTTATTCAAGCTCCAGCTGGCCAAAGCGGAGATTTTGGAAGTAGGCAATGGGGTGGCGGTATACGAGCGGTATATGTTACCAAGCCTAAGCCATGGACTTTTGGATTATTAACCTATCAGTCATGGAATCTGGGTGGTCCAGCTGGCGCAGGTACGTATAAGAGTCCCAGCACTGGAACTACTAATGTATTTTCGGCATGGCCTTTTATGGCTTATGTTACGGATGATGCCTGGGTATATTCTCTTGATAGCGAATCTAGCTATAACTACGATGCTCGAAGAACTGTTAATCCCATTAACGCTGGTATTGGTAAAGTGGTTCGTATCGGAGAGATTCCTGTTGAATTTTCTGTTGGGGCAAGATATGTAGCGAGCGGTTATCCTGCTACCTTGCAGTATCCCGGAACACCACGAGGTTGGGGCGCTAGAGCGCAGCTCACGTTTGTATTTAGCGAGTAAAGCTATTCAGTGCAAGCTAATATCCCAAATTGATTTCGCCTCAGGCTAGCCAGAAACCCTAAGTCCACTTTAGTGAGTGATTTTGATTGCACCAAAGTAGGGAATTTATCCCTCTAAATAATAGTTATTTTAGACATTTATTTTGGTTGACAATAATTTGTGCGTCTTGATATTGTTTAGAGGTGGATAGACCACATAACTTAATGGAGACACAAACATGTCAGTACAGATGATTGAATTAGAAGAAGTAATGATGGAAGTAAGCGATGATGCTTTGGAGGCGATAGTAACAGCGGCCGTTGGGGGGTATCCAAGCAATATTTTTGTTGCTACTGACTGCTGTTAATTGCTTCCTGCTGGGTGATATCACCCAGCTATTTAACTTAATGGAGATACAAACATGCTCGTACAAATGATTGAATTAGAAGAAGTAATGATGGTAGTAAGCGATGATGCTTTGGAGGCTACAGTAACTGCAGCTGCGGGACTGTTTAATAGCATACAAGCCATAGTAGCGCCTTGTTAAGCTGTTAGCCTATCTAAATTTTTAATTTAATGGAGATTTAACATGTTGGTACAAACAATTGAACTAGAAGAAGTACAGATGTTAGAAGTGAGTGATGAAAAATTGGAAGCTGGCGCAATATGTGCCGGAGGCACGGTCCCCTTTGCAACTCTAAGCGACTGTACTATTTATCAATAGTAATAGAATACTTTTAGTACAAGGTATTATCTAAAGCCACTCTACGGAGTGGTTTTTCATGCCCCAAAATGGTTCATTTCCTGTCATAAATCTTCTTATATTTATGCTAAATTATTTGAGTGGATAGTCCACCTCTATAGGAGAACCAGCATGCCAGTACAAATGATTGAATTAGAAGAAGTAACAATGATTGATTTGAGTGATGATGTTTTGGAAGCTACCCTTGCGCTTGTATTTACCATTGATGTCACGGTAAATAAGCCTATCTGTTCTTCTTGTTAAGTGATTAGATCTTAAGCAAGAGCCTACATTTTTTTGAATTTGATGTTGGAATAAACACTCGTTTATTTTAAGAATTTAATTTTCAAACAGAGTTTTTAGATGTTATCAGATGAGCAAAAAAAATAATTGAAGCCGAGGAGCGTCATCGCCATGAGTTCAAAAAAACTCTAGAAGAAACTGCTGCCTCTATATCTAAAACAGTCGATAAGGTAGCATCAGAAGTCAAGGCGGAGGAAGCTAAGCTAGGTTCACAGGTAATGGCCTTTCTCAATAGCTCAGTAGGGACCTTGCTCCTTTCTTCTGTTGTCATTACTGGTGGAGCAGGCTTAATTCAGCAAATTCAGCATAATTACGATATTAAGCAAAAAAAGCATGAGCAATTATTGATCTATAAGTTTGAGATTGAAAACCGACTTGATAATATGGAATTTGCCTTGCGTCGCGCTCAAACAGTAGGCGATGCCAAAGATGCGCTCAACAGACTGTTTAAAAGTAAGTTTCCATTGAGCCCCGAATTGCAAAACAGAAGTTTGGCTTCTCTTTATTTGAATATCTATGAGCTAGTTCCTGGAACTGAGAAGCAAAAAGCGCAGGCTGCGATTGATTTCATACGCGAATTAGAAGATGCTGAATATTTATTAAATTCCCAAACTAATGATGCCAAACCAATAGATCAACAAGACAAAGCTCAGTTTAGCAAGCTCATTCAGTCTATAAAAGCTTTAAAACTCAATACTTCTTAATGTCAACTTTTATCTCTTGATGATTTCCTCAAAATAGTTGGCTTACACAGATCAGTCTTCAAATACTTATGATAGGATTTATGTGTGGATATTCCACTCTAGGAGACTAAGAATGCCAATACAACAGATCGAATTAGAAGAAGTAAGCATGGGTATGAGTGATGAAGCTTTTGATGGCTTAATGTCAGATACAGCGCTTGTACGTATGACATGGGCGGGTCAGTTCCCTGGAAATCCAAGTCCTTGCCCTGCATCAATTTGAATGACTCATTACCAAGCAGCTTTTAACTTCATGGAGAAATGAACATGCCAGTACAAATGATTGAATTAGAAGAAGTACAAACATTGGAAGTAAGAGATGTAGATTTGGAGCAGAGTAGTGGGGTGAACGCTGCCGGAGGAACTTACACTCCTGCTTCCTATTGCGTTGGTGGTGGCTGGTGTTAGAGCTAAGTTAGTGCAATACCCACTCTAAATCCTCAAACACTTATGCTAGGATTTGTATGTGGCTAATCCACAACCTATAGGAGATTAAGAATGCCAGTAGAAATGATTGAATTAGAAGAAATGCCAATGGCTGATTTGAATGATGATGCTTTGGAGCTGGGTAGTGGTATAAATGCTATAGCAGGGACTTTAGATTACTCGATCAATGTATGCGGTCCAGGTTGTATAAGCTGACCGAGAGACTTATCCTAAACCACTCTGCGGAGTGGTTTTTTATTAACCAAATGAGCCCAAGTCTTCCCAGAATCGATTCAATCATGATGGCAGGGTTTGTATATAGTGGCATTTGAGTCCTGCGCTACTATTCGGTAGTAAATCTATCCATATTATGAAAAAATGGCGCAAGCACAAATCACTCTAAACACTTTACAAAATTGGAAAGCCATCTTTGTTTAAATCCTTTTTTCTTTCTAAAAAAAACCTGCTGTGGGCATGGGGCGGAAGCATTTTTATCCTCATTGGATCCTGGATGCAGGTCACTATCGATGTCCGGATCAATGAGTGGTTTGGTCAGTTTTATAACGTCATTCAAAAAGCTCTTGGAGCACCTAATAGCATAGCAATCAGTACGTATTACGAGCTTTTGCTAGAGGTTTTTATTCTTGTGGGTCAGTTTGTATTTATAGCGGTAGTGCTCAGTTTTTTCTCCAAACATTGGGTGTTTAGATGGCGCCAAGCGATGACTATTTACTTTTTAGAAAATTGGCAGCAGCTTAGACACATTGAGGGCGCTAGCCAGCGCGTCCAAGAGGATACAAAGCGCTTCGCAACCATTATGGAGTCTCTTGGAGCTAATCTAGTTGAGTCAATTATGGTCTTAATTGCCTTCATTCCCATCCTTTGGGAATTATCTAAAAACGTCAATACTATTCCGGTGGTGGGGCACCTAGATCATGCTCCTGTGTATGTGACGATTGCATTTGCGATGATTGGCACGGTAGCGCTTGGCCTCATAGGGTTCAAGCTACCAGGGCTTGAATTTAATAATCAGCGGGTTGAGGCGGCATTTAGAAAGGAGCTCGTGATTGCAGAGGACAACCAAGAGAGAGGCACTTTTAATTTAATGATCGATCTTTTTGCCCAAGTCAGAAAAAATTACTTTAAATTGTTCTTTCACTATTTCTACTTTGATGTTGCAAAATTTACTTATTTACAAGCAGGAGTGGTTATTCCCTACATATTGCTAGCACCTTCCATTGTGGGTGGTTTGATTACTCTGGGAATCATGCAGCAAATTATTCGAGCATTTTATAGAGTATTGGATTCCTTCCAATTTTTAGTCAAAAGTTGGCCAACAATTGTCGAGCTCATTTCAGTTTATAAACGTCTGAGAGTATTTGAAAAAACCTTAAAGGCTTAATTGTTTAAACTTTTTAAGATAATTTCTCTCACGTTAGATGAAAGATTGTTATCGGCTAATATTTCATTCATTTTGCTTGATATCAATTTTTGATGAATTGGAGTATATTTTTTCCAATTCAAATTTGCTCTAGCAAGTGAAGCTGCGACATGCGGATTGATCTTATCGAGCTCCAATACCTTTTGGCACCATAAATCATATCCAGTTCCATCGATTTGACGATGGCCTAGGGTATTGCCATAAAAGAATGCCATATAGAGGCTGCCAACACGATTGGGATTGGTTGCGCTAAAGGCGGAATGCTTAGAGAGTCTTTCTATTTCATCAGTGATTGAAAAGTCTACTGTAGGTTTCTTCATAGCCTGTAGAGAAAACCAGGTATCGACGATTGAATTCGTGCTTTGATTTTTTTCATAAAAATCCTTCAAACACTTACTAGCTGAGGGAGCTGAGTACATTGCTAATGCAGAAAGGGCTGCCAAACGATCTGTTAAATTGTTGGCAGATTCATATTGGAGTCTTGCTAAGGAATCGTATTTAATAGGATCTGCATTGACGAGATTATTTAGACACAGATTCTTGAGGGACCGCATGCTAATTTCTTTAGCCTCAAGATTATATGGGCCATCATTTTTCATTAAATGGTACTGCTCAAGCCACTCAGATTCAAATGCCTTAGCAAAATGCTGAACATATTCATAGCGATCAGTTGATAGTTTTACCGGGTCAAATATTTTGAGGGATTCAGATAAGTAGGATTCCCCTGGAATCGAGAAAATAAAGCTCCGGTAACTCGGGTTCAAATTCTCATTGCAGAGAATTTCTTTATACGTGCTCATCAGCTGCTCGCTTGGAATCTCACCTTTTAAGATCAAATCTGCAGTAATCTTTTGAGCTGCATCCCATCGGTTAAGGGCATCATCATCATTTTGTAGTTGATCTACTAAATCTTCTTGGGATCTTTCAATATCAACGATGATGGGCGCACTAAATTCACGATTGATGGATAGATAAGGTTTCGAATCAACATTATCAAAAGTTAAAGTTTCACTCTCTTTTTTTAATTGATGTAAAAAAGCATCTGAGTATTTTGAATTGAGAGGAACATCACTTTTAGATATCAACTTCATTGATAAAGGAATGTGAAAAGCCTCTTTTTTATCCTGTCCTGGTGTGGGATTACAGCTTTGTTGAAGTTGGATAGTGTATTTCTTGGCATCTACATCATAAGTTTCACTTATCTTTACTCGAGGTGTACCAGACTGCGAATACCATAGCTTGAACTGGCTAAGATCAAAGTGATTTGCATCAGACATGGCGGCAACAAAATCATCGCAGGTCACTGCGCCACCATCATGACGTTCAAAATATAAGGCCATCCCTTTTTGAAATCCTTCCTCTCCCAATAGGGTATGAATCATTCGGATGACTTCAGCGCCTTTGCTATAGACCGTAGCAGTATAGAAATTATCAATCGACTCATATGAGTCTGGTCTTACTGGATGTGCCATTGGCCCTGAATCTTCTGGAAATTGCCCAGAACGTAGTCCATTTACAGTTTGGATACGACGAAGTGCTCGGCCAGTTACATCACCAATGCGATCTAAGGAGAATTGCTGATCTCTAAACACTGTCAGCCCCTCTTTTAGGGATAGTTGAAACCAATCGCGGCAGGTAACCCGATTTCCCGTCCAATTATGAAAATATTCATGCGCCACAATACTTTCAATCGCTAAATATTTTTGATCTGTGGCCACATCAGGGTTGGCTGAAATGAGGTGGGAATGAAAAATATTTAAGCCTTTATTTTCCATGCCGCCGAAGTTGAAATCATCAACCGCCACAATCATATAGCGCTCAAGATCAAGCTCTAAATTAAAGCGATCTTCATCCCATTTAATCGCATGAACCAAGCAATTTAATGCATGTTCTGTATTATTGGCTTCAGCAGGTTGAGACCATATTTGTAATAACTTTTTTTGACCACTCTTTGTAATAAAAACCTTTTCGTTGCTCGCTAATTTTCCTGCTACTAGAGCAAAAAGATAGCTTGGCTTAGGGTAGGGGTCTTCCCAGACCGCTTGATGGTAGCCATCATCTAAGTCTGATTCACTCAGTAAATTTCCATTGGACAAGAGAACCGGATAAAGATCCTTTTTAGCCTCAAGGGTGACAACATAAGTGGCCATAATATCTGGCCTATCCAAAAAATAGGTGATTCTGCGAAACCCTTCTGGTTCGCAATGGGTTACTAGAAGACCATTAGAAGCATAAAGACCAAAGAGCTTGGTATTGGTTTTGGGGTGACAGATTGTTTCAATTTCTAGAGTAAAGCCTTGTTTTCCCTCGAAGGGTAGGTCTGCAATCAAGATGGAGTGAGGATTTACAGTAAAGCTAGTATGCTTTTGACCGTTAATACTTAAATTGACGAGTTCTAGATCCTCTCCCTGAAGCTCTAAAGACTGGTGTGTATCACTATTTAAGTTAGGCTTGACAGAAATTTTGCTTCGAACGCGAGTAGATTCAGCATCAAGCCGAAAATGAAGGGCAACATTCTCAAAAAGAAAGTGAGATTCTTTGTAATCTTTACGATAAATTGTTTTGTTTGTGGTCATATAGCGTTAATGCTCAATGAATTGAATTAAATAGAATAAAAACGATTTTCGGCAATCTTTGCGATAGTCAGTTTGCCACCTGTATTAATAAAACCAGCACCAGTATCGATATAAATTTGTGAGCCAATTTTCAGAGGTTTTTCTACGACAGAATGACCGCAATAGGTTTTTGAGAGTTGAGAAAGACTTCGGTACTTACTAGGCTCAGTAATTAACTGTCTGCCCCATAGTAGTTGCTGTGTAACCTTGGGGGAGTAATTACTGGCATCTAAGTCTTGATCAGTGCCAAAAAATTCAGCGTGCAATAAGTTCACTCTATCGCTTCCAGACCCAATGGTGATCACCAATGGTAATTCTGATGCAGCCTTATTATATTGTGCTAGTTTTTCGAGAGGAAGCTTGCTATCCCATCCTCCGCCATTGGCGATCCAAATGGGTCTCTTGGTTTCATCAAGAAAAGTTTTGCTCAGCATATCCTCGTGATTGCCTTTGATGGAGTAAAACCAAGGCTCGTTCAGAAGCTCTAGACATTTTTCGGAGTCGGGGCCCCGGTCAATTAAATCGCCAAGGGCAAAGAGCCTGTCTTTTTGAAAGTCAAATTGAAGCTTTGACAGCAGAATCATGAGGCGTTCATATTGCCCATGTAGATCACCTAATACATAGTCAGAACCTAGAGAGTTCGATTCAAACTTAGAAATCACAATGAAAGAGCGCATTCATCGATATTTTTTCTAGGATAGTTTTTGTGAAATGAGGAAACATCGATGGAATCAAGGAGGATTTAAAAAAAGTGCTAATACAAGAGCGCTGCTACAAGAGTACTACTCTAGCCGTTTAGATTCTAAATAGATCCCGTGATTACTTCACTAGCACTGCCGGCGAAGGGGGAATCGATCCAGGAATTTTATTCAGATTGAGGAATTGAGAGAGGATATCTAGGACCATTGCACTATAGCCGCTATTTTCAGCAGGAATACTATAGATTGCTCCGTCATACTCAATAGAAGCAAGCGCTTTACTAGATAGGTCTGGATTTTTTTGGATTACTAACAAAGGAATTTGTTCGGCCTTTATTGTATCTTTTGTATTATTGAGTTTTACAGGTGTGGTCAAGAATTCCATTCTTGGGTCACCTTGACTTTGAGCAATATAGACTTCACCTAAATAACGGTAAACATCTTTATTGGAACGCAGAACTAATGCGATCGACTGTTTAGATTTATTGTTTGATGCTGTTCCAGTAATGCCAATATTCTCTATTTTTTGCTTAGAATTACTAAATGATGATTGGCAAAACATTGTTTCACCAAATTCTCGCTCAACATTCTTATATTCAACAGTCGGGTCAAAGCAGAAGCGAGGAACTTCCTTTTCTTGGGTGATTTGATAGGCTTTAGAATTTTTATCTGATACTGGTTTAAAGTTCAATTTATCTTTATCTTTGGCCCCGACATATTGCATCACTATCTGTCCTAACATTGGCTCCATTTTGGCGATGTCTAAGGGAGGGCCCATCGGGGCATCGACCTTCAGAATTTCAGTGGTCAATCCGTAAGCCACCAGTTTTTTTAGAATTGACTGGAATTCAGAAAAGTTACCAACAGTTGGGTTGTTGTAATACAGTTTTGTCGTTCCATCTGGATTTTTAATGATGATTTGATCGATAGCGAGCGTGAAGATAAATTCGCGAGGCGTATGACGTTTATTAAAATAGTGAATGGTTTGAATCGGAATGGTCGATAAAAATTCATTAGAAAATTGGGCATTTTCCAATGAGGATTGGGTAAAGTTAAAAGACCTGCCTAGAGTTAAGCTCACAGAGGGCTGATAATAACTTGCAATGTAACCACCCGCTCCACCAGCTGCCGTGAATAGCCCCGATAAACCGCTGCCAGGCGAAGCTGAGTAAATCAGAGCTGATAGTCCTGCTGTTTCAGACACGTTACCAGTGCCAATCACGCTTGGGATATCGATAAAACTCAATGGCATGTTTTTAGAGCTACGAACAATATTGAGCAATAGGTTGTTGTTTTGATATTTTTCAATAGTCCTCTGATATGTTTGTGACATATCAGAGAAATCAGGCGCTATCGAAGTACAGCCAAAAAGACTTAAAGAGAAAATAACTTCAATCGCTAGTGCGAGTTTAAATTTTGTACGCATACTTTGCTTTAGAAGCCAATCAATAATTTAAGGTTGACGTAGGGAATGTAGAGGAATCCTGAACAATAAAAGCTGACTTTAGAAGGGGGCTTATGAATAGCACCCGCACATGGTAACGCTGGCACAGGTCCAATCGGTTAAAAGCGATAAGCTTGCCCCTAAAGTTTCCAGTTGATCGTCTGCAATTTGGTTTACAAAGACTTCATCAAGTTCAATTTGGCTAATTAGCATAATATGTTTATTTAAGTAAGGTTATAAATCAAGAAATGGCATGGCTCTGCAATGGCTCAATGATCCCATTAGAGAATGCGCATCACAAGCCAAATGCCCGCAATCGCTAGAATTCCGATAAAGAAGAGCTGAACTAGGCCAAGAGCTGCGAATAGAATGCCGCCAGCGGCGCCTTCACCAAAAGACTCTTTTGTTTTTCCGTTAAATAGAAAGCCATATGCGGCGCCCAATAATGCAAATAGCAATAAAAATTTAATCACAAATCCCATATATCCTCCAATAGTCAATGATGTAAAAAGTTTTAGACATACGACAACTTACAGAATTACTCTGAGAATTACAAACGGTATCACTAATAATCCCATCATAATAAAACAGGTAAAAATAAACTTAGTCATCATTTTCAAAGACGCAATGATTTTGCTGGGAGTTTTTTTTGGGGTCGCTTCACCCAGACTATTCAAACTCTCTTCGGTAGTATCTATTTTTTCGGAATTATTTCTTCCCGAGATTAGTGCAAAAATAAGACCTCCAAATAAAGCCCCAACTAACACTGCCTTGAAAACCACGAATAAAATCATACTAAAGTTTCCCTTAAAAATTAGATTCCTGCTTGTAGCTTGCCATGGTTTATTCTCATGTTTTACCCATTTGATTTTATACTTAGAAATGTTACAGTGATATACGGCAAAAATGAGGCTTATTCTTGGTCTAGTTCGATAAATCCGTTTTTTTAGACCCTAAACCCTTTTTCTTAGATTAAGCTTTACTACAGTTTAAAATCTGATCTACCTATTATGAATACAGAGCCACGCCATCGACGTTTAAAACATTCACTAAAACAGGGCATAAGCTCAATTTTCGGGGTTGGACTGCTTTCCTTCGGCGCTGTTTTGTTTGCTCAGGATATTG
>Ga0007801_10000757_pt1 | contig 10558 bp, 10 predicted proteins | sample CryBogmetaGMA2M_FD_60372 | JGI IMG/M metagenome (GOLD analysis project Ga0007801, IMG submission 60372) | Freshwater microbial communities from Crystal Bog, Wisconsin, USA - MA2M | ecosystem: Environmental > Aquatic > Freshwater > Lake | place: Crystal Bog, Wisconsin, USA | collected 2009-07-06
CGGCAACTAACGCTGCGGCTTCTTTATCGTTGCCTGACTTAGCAGCCTTACTAGAGCGGTTGAGCGTTTTCTCAACAGTAGCCAAATCAGATAAAGCCAATTCCGTATCAATTACACCAATATCGGCAATAGGGTCAATCTTGCCGGCAACGTGAATGACGTTTGGATCTTCGAAACAACGAACTACATGGGTAATGGCATCCGTTTCACGAATATTGGCCAAAAACTGATTACCAAGGCCTTCGCCTTTAGAGGCGCCAGCGACCAAACCTGCAATATCGACAAACTCAACAGCCGCAGGTAGGATGCGCTCAGGCTTAACGATCTCAGCCAAAGCAGCTAGACGATGGTCGGGAACCTCAACCACACCTACATTGGGCTCAATCGTGCAGAATGGATAGTTTTCCGCTGCGATCCCAGCCTTGGTGAGCGCGTTAAAAAGGGTAGATTTGCCGACGTTAGGCAGGCCGACGATGCCACATTTCAAAGACATGACCTTATTGTAAAGGGGCGGGATTCGATATCATCAAGTTATGTCAGAAGTCCTCCAAAATCCGCTATCCAAAACCCCTGCGCACTCCACCAAAATCCGCCAGACTGACGTCGTGGTAATTGGTGGAGGCATTACCGGCAAGGCTTGCGCGCTTGGTCTAGCACAGCTGGGTCTTCAAACAATTGAGATTGCGCCGGATCTCAGTCAAACAGTAGCTGCTCCACAAGGGGCGCAATGGGGGCAGAGAATCTACGCTTTTTCGCCAAGCACCCAAAAACTATTGGCCCATTTACAAATTTGGGATGCGCTCGATCACAGCCGAATGCAATCCGTGCGTGATATGCGTATTTACGGAGATCGTGGTGAAAAAAGTGATCAACTTCATCTTTCAGCTTTTGAGGCGGGCACCCCTCAACTCGCTTGGATAGGTGAGTCTAATTTAATTGAACACACGCTCGATCAGGCATCACGCTTTCAAAATAAGTTAGAGCGCATCAACGATGTCTTAGAAAAAATAGTAGTTGATGAACATGGCAGCACGCTGCACTTAAAAAGTGGGGGAATGATTCGCGCGCAACTCGTTATTGCTGCTGATGGCGCTAACTCTCCTATTCGATCTGAAATTGGCATTACAAGCAGTGAAGAGAGCTACTCGCAGAGCGCTGTGGTTGCTAACTGGACTTGTACTTATCCGCATCTTGAAACTGCATTTCAATGGTTCTTACCTGGTGGCGATATCGTGGCTATGCTACCTTTACCAGGAAAGCAAGTATCGATGGTTTGGTCAACATCATCAGAGAATGCTGCAGAATTACTCAAACTCGATCAAGTGCAATGGCTTGATCGATTTGGATCCATAGCTAATGGCGCCATTAACATACAATTGGGCGAACTGATTTTGAACTCAATACCAGCAGCTTTTCCATTAAGAAAAATAAGGGCCAAGCGCTTTATTGGGCCTGAAGCATCACCCAAAGTAGTGTTGATTGGCGACGCCGCTCATGTCATGCACCCTCTAGCGGGGCAAGGACTTAACTTAGGCTTACGCGATGTTGCTGTCCTTCTCAATATTATTGGCAAGCGTGAGTCCTTTCGGACTCCAAACGATATAGTTCTTCTGCGTCGCTACGAACGCCAACGCCAAGGTGATACTAGCGCCCTTCTATGGGTCACCGATAAACTCAAAAAACTATTTTCTGCTAGCAGTAATACAGAGCGACAAATTCGTAACTGGGGCCTTGGCCTTGTAAACAAAAGCCACTTCATTAAACAGCGCCTGATTGAGCGCGCTTTAGGAGACATTGATTTTGAATAAATATTTATCTGCAATATCTTTCATCTTTGCATTCTTGTTTTGTTCAGGATATGTCTATGCGCAGCCTGAGCAGCAAATTAAATCTGAGATACAGAAAAAACTGGGTCCAAATGCAAAAGTAAAAGGGGTATCGGCAGCGCCAGTCCCAGGTTTATATGAAGTATTAGTGGGTAATGAGGTTTTTTACACAGATTCCTCTGCAAAATATTTAATTCAAGGTGAAATTATTGAATTAGCCACTGGAAAAAATATTACAGAGCAAAGACAGGCCGATTTAAATCGCATCAAGTGGACAGAGTTAAACCTAGCCAACGCCATCAAAACAGTGCGCGGTAATGGCAGTCGCCAATTAGCCGTTTTTTCTGATCCCAACTGTGGCTATTGCAAGCGCCTCGAAAAATCCATGCAGCAATTAGATAATGTCACCATCTACACCTATCTGATTCCCATTTTGTCGTCAGACTCTACGCAAAAATCCAAACAAATCTGGTGTGCTGCAGATCCTTATAAGGCCTATATAGATTGGATGATTAATGGTATTAATCCCAGCGGGAAAGGCGACTGCGCAACCCCTCTTGATAAGAACCTTGCTTTTGCAAAAACCTATGGAATCACCGGCACACCTACCCTCTTCTTTACAGATGGAAGTCGTTTTCCTGGCGCCGTACAAATCACCGATATTGAAAAGAAATTCAGCTCGCTCAAATAAATCCTATGAATTCAGCAGATCTACCAGCAATCCAATACACCGTATGGCCAGCCGATCTTCACGGTCATCGCTATCGGGTGAAATTGCATATTGCTAAGCCAAATCCAGAAGGTCAGATTTTGCAGATGCCTGCATGGATTCCGGGAAGTTATTTAATTAGAGACTTTAGTAAGCATATTGAAGAAATTAAAGCCTATTCTGTAGAGGGTACTAAGAAAAAAATTGCTCTCAAAAGAATCAACAACGATCAATGGTGCCTTCCAAAAGTAAGCGGTGCGGTTGAAGTACATACAACGGTATACGCATATGATTCCTCAGTTCGTGCTGCTTACTTAGATACTGAGCGTGCTTTCTTTAATACAAGTAGTCTATGTCTTGAAGTCAAAGGTCAAGAAAACCTCCCTTGTTCTCTGGCTGTAGTGGCGCCTGAAGAAGGGTTTGCCGATCACTGGTCAGTACAGACTAGTTTAAGGTCAGTTAAAACTGATAATCGTGGGTTTGGTTTTTATCTCTCACAAAATTACGATGATCTTCTTGATCATCCTGTTGCAATGGGCGAGTTTCAGATACTTCGCTGGACTTCAAATGGAACTCCTCATGCCATGGCTATTCAAGGTTGCATGCATCCAATTGATGCCAAACGGCTCGCACAAGATTTGCAAGCAATTTGCAGCAGCACGATCAATCTTTTTGAGCCCAAAACTAAACGGGCTCCCTTTAGCAGTTATCTTTTCCTGGTGAATGCTCTTCACAATGGCTATGGTGGACTCGAGCATCGAAATAGTACTGCTTTGCTTTGTCGTCGTGATCAGATCCCCCAGCGAGGCTTACCATTAGAGGAGTCTGCATACCGAGAGTTTCTAGGTTTATGTAGTCATGAATATTTTCATGCTTGGCTAGTAAAACGTATTCAAGCAAAAGCATTCCAGCCTTACGATCTCAGCACGCGTAATCACACTAGCTTGCTTTGGTTATTCGAGGGCTTTACTAGCTACTACGATGATCTTCAACTTTTTCGGAGCAAGCGCATTGATCTTAAAACCTACCTAGACCTTGTTGCTAAAAACTGGAATGGGGTCTTACGGGGGCCAGGAAGACAAAAGCAGAGTCTGGCAGATAGTTCATTCGATGCCTGGACTAAGTATTACCAAGCAGATGAAAACACACCCAATGCAGTAGTGAGCTACTACGGTAAAGGAGCCCTGCTTGCTCTGGGGCTCGATTTAAAGATTCGTGCATTCTCAAACAATAAAATGTCCCTAGACGACCTCCTGCGTTTAATCTGGAAAAAACATGGCGTTACGCTAGATGGCATTGCTGAAAATGGTCTCGATGACTTAATTCTTGAGCTACTTGGTAGTGGTTTCTCCAAAACCTGGAATGAAATTAAGTCACGTTTCATATTTGGTGTTGAAGATATTCCAATTCAAAAGTGGATCACCTCTCCATTAGTCTTGGTGAATCAAAAGATACAATCTAAAGTAGAAAAAATAAAACTACAGTTCGGTATGCGCTCTACCGAGAGTAATGGTTGGGTAAAGGTAACCCATGTATTAGATGGTGGTGCTGCGCAGTTAGCAGGGCTAGCTTCAGGTGACTTACTGGCGAGTATTAATGGTCAACGCGTTACTACGAGCCGCTTAGATAAGATTCTAGGGGGTCTTTGTGAGGGGCAAAATATCAACCTTTGCTTTTATCGTGATGATTTAGAGCATGAACGCAGTGCAGTTTTAAAGGCTAATCAGTTGCCATTGCAATATGAGTTGATACCTCATCAGAATTCGTAATTTAGAGATTCCTCCAATATCAATGCCTGCTTTTTCTAAAGAAGATATTCCAAAAGATTGGCGCGATTTACTAGGGGATTATTTCGAATCTTCAGCCTGGAAAAATTTAGAGGCTAATTTACAAGCTGCTCTTGATACTGATCCAAAGCTAATACGGCCTGATCCCAATCATTTTTTCAAAGCATTAAAGTTAACACCTGTTCAATCAGTCAAAGTGGTGATTCTTGGGCAAGATCCCTATCACTCTCCTGGACTTGCACAAGGCTTGGCCTTCTCCATTCCAAAAGAGATTCCCACTAACTCTCGTGAGTTTCCAAGCTCACTTCGTAACATTAGCAAGGCACTTGCACTCGAAGGATTTGGCCCTTTGCCAAATGGTGATTTACATCATTGGGCAAAACAAGGGGTGCTACTTCTCAATACAGCGCTGAGCGTCCGAGTAGGCGAAGCAGGCAGCCATGCTAATCTCGGCTGGAAAAGTTTGATTGATCAATTAATTTCTGCTCTAGCAATCCAAAGGCCGTATTTAGTTTGGATGCTTTGGGGAGGACATGCTCAATCGAAGTTACCGCTAATTGAGTCAGGCGATAAACCATTGATTTTGCAATCATCACATCCGTCAGGATTGGGTGTTTATAAGACGGATAAGCCTTTTTTGGAGCCCGGTGCAAAAGCAAGTTGTGCTCACTTCACAAAGGCCAATCAATGGCTGAAACGACGGGGTAATAAAGAAATCCTTTGGGTAAATAGAGAGCTGCAGCCAAATCTATTTAGCTAAAGTCGTAAAAATACAGCCTAGTAAGCAAGAGGCAAAAATAGCGCTTAACCACTCCAGCATCTGACCAGACTGGAAGAATCCCATGTATTGCCCAAAATAAGAGCTCGCGGCAGCGGCAATAAAGCCCAGCAGGGCAGCTAGCAGAAGCTTTGCTGGCTTTGGCCCCTTAGATTGCCCCGGGTAAAAAACCCAAGCTGAAACCCCAGAAATACCCCCAATCAGCAGAAAAGCCAAAAACCCCATTGATACCCCCATTAATCATGTCATCAAATCTATAATCACCATTATGAAGTTGTTGACTCTCGGCATCAATCATCACACAGCGCCGGTCGCCATTCGGGAAAAGGTCGCCTTCGATCCTGAATTTCTTCAAGAAGCGTTGCACGATCTACGCCAACATTTGGTTGGCGCGAATCAGGCTGGGCTGCCGGAAGCTACGATTTTGTCCACTTGCAATCGTACCGAGGTGTATTGCGCGGCAAATGATGACAGTGCTGCTGGTCTATTGCACGAAGCCACTTTTGATTGGTTAGCCAAAACTCAACAGCTCGCACCTAGTAGTCTTGAACCTCATATTTACTCACTACCACAATCTGATGCTGTTCGTCATGCTTTCAGGGTTGCCTGTGGTTTAGATTCTATGGTGATTGGTGAGACCCAAATTTTGGGGCAAATGAAAGATGCCGTCCGCACTGCAAATAATGCAGGGGTTCTAGGCACCTATCTTAATCAACTCTTTCAAAAAACATTTGCAGTTGCAAAAGAAGTTCGTGGCTCCACTGAAATTGGCGCCCATTCGATTTCAATGGCCGCTGCATCTGTTCGTCTTGCAGAGCGCATCTTCGAAAAGATTTCTGATCAGCGTATTTTATTTATCGGCGCTGGTGACATGATCTCTTTATGCGCTACACACTTTGTTTCACACAAGCCTAAAAATGTTGCAATTGCAAACCGCACGATCGAACGAGGACAAGAACTAGCCGATTCCATTTCTATGCAAGATGTGCAAGCAGAGTCCTTCAAGCTCTCCGAGCTTCCTGGCCGGCTTCATGAATTCGATATTATTATTTCTAGTACCGCTTCTTCTCTTCCGATCATCGGCTTAGGCATGGTTGAAAGTGCCCTCAAACAACGTCGCCGTAAGCCTATGGTGATGATTGATCTTGCAGTTCCACGTGACTTTGAACCTCAGATCTCAAGGCTAGCTGATGTCTACCTCTACACAGTCGACGACCTAGGCTTGATGATTCAGACTGGTGCTAACTTGCGCCAAGCGGCAGTGTGTCAGGCAGAGGCAATCATTGAAGATCGCGTTGGTAATTTCATGCACTGGATGCAAGGCCGTAATGCTGTTCCGATTATTCAAGACATTCAATTACAAGGCGAGCGTTTAAGACAACTTGAATTAGAACGTGCTATGAAGCGGTTAATGCGCGGTGATGATCCTCAAGAAGTTCTCAATGCAATGGCACAAGGCCTGACTAATAAATTTTTGCATGGCTCACTCCATGCTTTGCAGCACTCCAATGGCGCCGAACGTGACGCACTGATTAAGCTCTTACCTAAACTTTTCGCCTCACACACTAAACCAGAAGACCATTAGATGAAGCCCAGCATGCGGGCTAAGCTAGATCATCTAGACACGCGCTTAGCCGAACTCAATTCTCTTTTAACCTCCGAAGAAGCAACCAAAGATATGGATGCCTATAGGAAACTCACGCGTGAACATTCTGATATCGCAACAGTAGTTGAGCAATTTGGCCTTTACAAGCAGGCCGAAGCCGATGCGCGTGCAGCAGAAGAAATGCGGAACGATCCCGACATGAAAGAATTTGCGGACGAAGAGCAAAAACAAGCTATGGCTACGATGGAAGAGCTTGCGGCTGCCCTGCAAAAACTTTTATTGCCTAAAGATGTAAATGATGAGCGCAATGTTTTCTTAGAAATAAGAGCAGGCACTGGTGGTGATGAAAGTGCACTCTTTGCAGGAGATCTATTACGTATGTATACCCGCTTTGCAGAGCGCCAAGGGTGGAAAGTCGAGATGGTTAGTGCTGCTGAGTCTGATCTTGGTGGTTATAAGGAGGTTGTACTTCGTTTAGTGGGCCAATCTGTTTACTCACGACTCAAGTTTGAATCTGGTGGCCACCGTGTGCAACGTGTTCCACAGACAGAAACCCAAGGACGCATTCATACATCAGCATGTACTGTAGCCGTTATGCCTGAGGCTGATGAATTAGAGACGGTCAAAATCAATCCCGCTGAATTAAGAATCGATACCTTCCGAGCATCTGGAGCTGGAGGGCAGCACATTAATAAAACGGATTCTGCAGTACGTATTACCCACCTACCAACAGGTACCGTTGTCGAATGTCAGGATGATCGCAGCCAACATCGTAATCGCGAGCAAGCCATGAAAGTGCTTGTTTCTCGCATCATGGATGCTCGCGAACGAGAGAAACATCAACTTGAAGCACAAACTAGAAAATCTCTGGTTGGCTCTGGTGACCGTAGTGATCGTATTCGTACCTATAACTTCCCACAGGGAAGAATTACTGATCACCGTATTAATCTCACGCTCTATAAGATTGATGCCATGATGGACGGGGACATTGATGATCTCTGCAATGCGCTAGCATCTGAACACCAGGCTGAACTCCTCGCTGCTCTGGGCGATAACTAAAGATTCATGAATCAAGATTTAAGTATTCGCGCTTTACTGAGCGACTCACTGCTTCCACCCAACGAAGCACGTATGTTAATGGCTCATGTACTTGAACAGCACTACAAGCTACCACGCACTGCCCTTTTATCTCGCGATGATATGGAGCTGAGTTCGGAAGCAACGATGCATTGGCAAGAACTGCAATCCAAAAGGCTCACTGGGGAACCCATTGCCTACCTCATTGGTAAAAGAGGTTTTCATAACATCGAGTTACATGTTGCGCCGGGTGTACTTATACCGCGCCCTGAAACAGAGCTCCTAGTTGAAATTGGCCTAGAAGAAATTGCGCGTCTCCATCAAGGAACAACAGTGTTGGATTTAGGAACGGGTTCGGGAGCGATTGCTCTTGCTATTGCTAATGCAGCGCCTCAAGCCTTAGTGATGGCGAGCGACCAATCGGTAGAAGCCTTAGAAATTGCAAAACTGAATGCCAAGGCTTTGAGTCTTGAAGCCCGAGTGCGCTTTGTAAAGGGTAGTTGGTATGAAGCCATTGAGGGAAAAATGCGTTTTGACATTATTTTAAGTAATCCGCCCTATATTCCGGATCAGGATCCTCATTTGATGCAAGGCGACCTTCGCTTCGAACCCATTTCTGCACTAACGGATCATGCCAGTGGGCTGACCTGCATAGAAGACATCATCACTGGCGCTAAAGAGCACCTCAATCCAAATGGCTTAATTGCTGTTGAGCATGGTTTTGACCAATCTAAAAAAGTACTTGAAATGATGAAAACTGCTGGCCTGCGGGATATCGAAGCCCGCCAAGATTTGGCAGGGCACTGCCGAATTGCCTTAGGTAGAAACTCTGGCGACTAATAAAGCCTTAAATAACCTTTTTCCACGTAAAGTCTTAAAATCAATCCAAGCGTTATTTAAACCCTTTTTACAAACTTACTGCTCGTTAAGAAAGAATTTTATGGATACACAAGCTCAAATTAAAGAAATCGTCACTAGCCATCCTGTTGTACTGTTCATGAAGGGGACTGCACAGTTTCCTCAATGTGGATTTTCTGGGAATGCTATCAATATTTTACGTGCAAGCGGTGTCGAAACACTCCACACTGTAAACGTATTGGAAGATGCTGGAATTCGTCAAGGCATTAAAGAATATGCCAATTGGCCAACCATCCCTCAGCTCTACATCAATGGAGAGTTTGTTGGAGGTTCAGACATCATGACTGAGATGTACGAGTCTGGCGAACTACAAAAATTAGTTAAAGCCTAAGTACCTAGTTTTATTTCTGTGACTTTTGATCTAAGCTCGCTTCTACTATTTGGCCTGCCATTTGGAATCTGTGTAGGCCTATTGGTTTATGTGCTTGGCCTTCGCTCTACTGTTGCGCGTGTTGAACAACAAGCACAGATAGATTTGGCACTTGCAAACAGCTTACGAACAGAGCGTGATGAGGCTCTGCAAAATGCGATCCGCCTAGAGGCAGAACTAGATTCTGAACGCAAACAAGGTTTGGGTCGGATTGAATCGCTGAATGAGGCCAAAGAAGCCCTAACTAATCAATTTAAAAATTTAGCCAATGAGATTTTGGAAGATAAATCTAAGCGTTTTACGGAGCAAAATGCTGCAAGCTTAGATGCCTTATTAAAGCCCTTGCAAACTAAACTCACTGAATTTAAAGAGCAAGTAAATACCTCCTATGGCAATGAGGCCCGTGAACGTTTTGCCCTTAAAAGTGAAATCGAGCGCTTAGCCAGTCTCAATTTGCGAATGTCGGATGAAACACGTTCATTAACTCAGGCGCTTAAGGGTGATTCAAAGGTACAAGGCAATTGGGGTGAACTCGTTTTAGAGTCAATCCTAGAATCTTCTGGTTTGCGAAAGGGAGAAGAGTATTTAGTACAAGATAGTCATACTCAAACTGATGGCTCACGCCTTCAGCCTGACGTAGTGATTAAGCTGCCCGAAGGTAAAAGCCTAGTAGTAGACAGTAAGGTGTCCATTACTGCTTATGCAAGGCATGCTGAAACAACTGATCCAATCGTTGCGGAGCAAGAGCTAGCAGCTCACATCCAATCCTTACGCCAACATATACAGGGCCTATCTGGCAAAAACTATAGTTCTTTATATGGTGTTGGCTCCGTCGACTTTGTCTTGATGTTTGTCCCGATAGAGCCAGCGTTTTTACTAGCCCTTAAAACTGCGCCCAATCTCTACCAAGAAGCTCTGGCTAAAAATATTGTTTTGGTTTGCCCCAGCACATTAATGGCAACTCTTCGTACCGTTGCCCATCTCTGGAGACAAGATCACCAAAATCGTAATGCTCTAGAGATTGCAAAACAGTGTGGCAGCCTTTATGACAAATTTGTTGGCTTTGTAGATGATTTAGAAAAGCTAGGGCAGCGCTTAGATCAAGCCCAAACGAGTTATCATGACGCTTTCAATAAGCTCAAAACTGGCAAAGGCAATCTCATTCGTTCTGCCGAGAAGGTTCGGGAGCTTGGAGTTAAGCCAAGTAAAAACCTGCCTACTCATTTGATCGAATCTTCCACAGATTCTGAATAAATTGAGATAAAGAAAAACCCCGCCTAGTTAATGCTAGGCGGGGTTTTATTTAAATCGTATTGCTAAATGCTATTTCTTATTAAGCAGATTTGCGTGCACGTGATGCAGGCGTAGCAGCTTTCTTAACTTGAGCCATTTGACCTTGAACAGCGTCGATTGCTTGATCAGCAGTTTTTTCTACAGTTGCAAAAGCTTCTTTGCTAGCAGCGCGGAACTGCTCGAAACCTTGCAAT
>Ga0007801_10000758_pt1 | contig 10550 bp, 14 predicted proteins | sample CryBogmetaGMA2M_FD_60372 | JGI IMG/M metagenome (GOLD analysis project Ga0007801, IMG submission 60372) | Freshwater microbial communities from Crystal Bog, Wisconsin, USA - MA2M | ecosystem: Environmental > Aquatic > Freshwater > Lake | place: Crystal Bog, Wisconsin, USA | collected 2009-07-06
CCGCTATGATTGGACGGACGGGCCGGATCTGTTCTTCGATGGACAGACGCAGTAGCCGGTTGACCATCGGGACGAACGCGGCTGTCAATTTTTGATAGGACTTTTTTGGCGTGCGCCGAAAACCTTCCTAGCTTGTTTGGTCTTTTTTTCTGTCTCTTGCTGGTGCAGCCCATGCCGGCCAAAATGAACCCAGTGGGATTTACGAAGCCTTAAGCGGAACCAACCCGGAACGACTACCCCCTATTAAAGTATCTTGGTCTGAACGTGGGCGGCTGGGCGACGGCAGGGTTCACCTACAACCCCGCCAACCCGTCTGATCGCTACAACATCCCGGTTTCGATCAATTTCAAGGCAAACGAATGGAATCTCCACCAGTTGGACTTGTTCCTGGAAAAACCCATAGATTCGAATACAGAGGGATGGGGGACAGGGGGCGATTTGACTTTATGTTCGGCACGGACACGCCTTACACCCAGGCACGAGGCGATTGGGGCAGTCGGCTCATCGGCGAAACTGTTTTCCGCTTCTACAAGGTCGCCATGCTCCAAGCCTATATCGACATCCTCACACTGCTAGGATCGGGCTGACCGCCCGTCTCGGCCATTTCTACTCCATCCTCGGTTATGAATCCGTCCCATCGCCGCCGAATTTTTTCTATTCCCACTCCTACAGCATGAAGTCCTCCACTTTCACCCACACCGGCGTATTGGTTTCCTACCCATTCACCACTGACTTCACGTTTTATTCGTGTGCGGTGACTGGCCCGGACAACTTCAACGACCAATTCGGCGCGTGGAGTTATTTTGGCGGCTTCAACTGGAAACTCGACGAAAAAGACATGAACTTCGCGTTCTCCTTGCTAAGCGGGGATGTCAGCGAAACCGTCGATGACAACCTCACTTACATGTCTGCGGTTTTGCAACTCCCCGTCACGGAAAATCTGCGCTATATGCTGCAACACGACAATGGCTGGCAGGCTCATGAGACAGGCAACGGAGGCATGGCGGGCTGATATTCCATCGTCCAATACTTGACTTGGCAATTTGACGAGAAACTGGGAGTAGGCGACAGGGCGGAATGGTTCCGGGATCAAAATGGCACCCGCTACGGAATTCCAGGCACTGGATATTACGCGTTCACTTCAGGGATGAACTGTAAGCCGTTCAAGTGGTTGGCCATCCGTCCTGAAGTACGGTACGACTGGGCCGACGGCCCTAGGAGGGTCTATGACAACGGCAAGGAAAACAGCCAATGGCTTTTGGGTACGGATTTCGTGGTGCTGTTTTGAACCATGACAAGTTTAAGGTTCATTCATGGCAAGCCCTCAGCGCTGCCATTGATAGACTGACAAGTAACCTCCCCAGCCGGTTTGGTAAACCAGCAATTGATTGGGAAGTGGATTGGCTAATGAGCTTGTAAAAGGAAGCAAGCGGGCGAACAAGGTTTTCATGCCGTCCTCGGTGGTGATTCGCCAGGCGCGGACACCGCCAGCAGGTAGTTGCTGGACCAGATACGAAGCACTGCCATTCTCCCCCGCCCAGCGTTTGACCTCGGCGATCTGGTTGTGGATATTCGCCGACTGCGGGAAGTATCTGGCCTCGAACGGCATTTTGACCCCGCTCAGTGCCTCGATTTCACCCAATCTTGCCAGATCGTCCAGGCATGTCAGAAAGTAGGCAGGTTGGTTTTTAGGGATAAGCTTTTCCATTTCTGCCAAAGCCAAATCGGCATCCGTCGCCAGCCAGCGGGCCAGTTGCTTCAGCTTGGAGCCATCCGAACTGAAACCGCCGCTGGCTTGTTGCCAAAACTTCTTTTCTCTATTGTCAGGAAATGCGGTGGCAACCGGGGCATCTATCCAAGAATCCCGCCCGGTTAGAAACCGGATGCGTTGGGCATCGTCCCACCAAGTGACAAACAACGCATCCTCCCCAGTGTGCAAGAGTATGGCTTTTGCTGTCGCTTCCCACAATTCATGGCGGATCGGCCCACTGCCCTGTAGGGTAGACAAAGCGGGGGAATAGACTATCGCGCTGGCGGGCTTGTCTTGACCGTCGCGGTAGTGCGCTACGTTCATCTCCACACCGCCGCCGGTTTTGCTTCCAATGCGGTAACGCGTTAAGCGCTGCGCGGGATATTGACCCCCAAGACCGGGAAAGCCTGCCTCCCCGCTGTTCAGTTCGGCGAGCTTTTCATACTTGAGGGCATCGCTGGAAAATTCCGGAGGGCCAAACACCATTAGCAACACACCCGCCAGAATGAGTGCGATCTCGGAAACCTGTTTCAACCATCCGGGCAGACGTTTTGTTTTTTTCACCTCAATAATGACCACGCCCTTAGGTCTTGCGGCTGCGGAACAGCATTAAGCCCACACCAACCAACACTGCTCCCAGCAAATAGCGGACCGCGCTGCTGTCTTCCTCGCCCGCCTGTGGCTCGGATTTGCCATTACTTGGGCTGATGTTAGCCTTTCCTTCGCGCAGACGGGTGTTTTCGTCCATGATTTCGGCATAGTCGCGCATCAGCGGAGACCAGCCTTCTGTGTAGGTGAATCCGCCCGGATTGCTGTGGAACAACCCCTTGTAAAGTTTGATGACATCATGCTCCCACATGTCGGCATAGATGCGCTCGACACGGGAGGGGTTGTTGCCCTTGGCCCAGAACAACTGGAAGAATCCGCCAGCGGCATCTTTCTCGGGCTTGGGCGGGATGGAGCGGTTGGTCTTTTGCCCGGTTAGCATACCGTCTTTGTACAGTGCATCAACCACTTTCTTGGCATCCTGCTCGACATCGAGACCGGCTATCGTACCCTTGTCGGCGGCGGTCAGATAGCTTTCCGCGAAACTGGTCGAATGGCAGTTGGAACAGGTCTTTACCCACATCGCCTTGCGGTCCTCAAACCACTGATTCTTTAAGTTGTCGGCAATAGCTTTGGTAGGGTTGAACGCCCATCGCACTTTCTTGACCAAATTATGGGAAAACTCGCCATCTGCCTCAAAATGACAGTATTGGCAGGTAGGCGCGGTATATTTTCCCGTAGTCAGCGCATCTTTCAACGGCGCGTCAAAATTCCAATTAGCCTTGCCTAAAGTCTGGTAGACCGTTCCATGCTTAGACATCATGAAATTTTCAAATTCGTTGTGGTCTACGCCATTGTGGCAAGCCGCGCAAGCTTCGGGTTGGCGGGCTTCGGCTGCGGAAAAAGTATGGCGGGTGTGGCAACCGTCGCACTTGTTCTGCTGGTAGTGGCACTGATCGCAGCCTTGGGCGATTTCACGTTGCGGCATCGCCGCCCATACCGCCGTTTCGACATTGGCTTGCCAGTCCACCGCATGGGAGGGGTGGCCCTTGCCCCATTGCTTTTGCGGCCATTCTTGGTTCTTCTCGGATTCGGCCTCGGCGAACTCAACCACATGGCAAGTGCCGCATTTTGCACGGTCTGGCATCACCAAATCCTTGTCATGCTGAATGGATTTTGCCCCCACTGGACCATGGCAGTCGATGCAGCCGACTTCCTTCAATGGCTCGCCTTCGGCCAGCAAACCTTGTTTGACCAGGTTTTTCTCCACATCGGCCAGCTTTTCTTTTTTGTAAAAACGGGCGTCTCCCGTATTGCTTAGGCTGCGAATGTCTTGAAGCTTGGCATGTCCGCTACCCTCCCAAGCATGGAAAGCCCCTGGCGTGGTGGCTTGATGACATGTCACGCACATGTCTCGTGTCATCTCACCTTTTACTGTGGTGGGCGGTTTGTAAAAATCTTTCGGGTTCCAGTATTTCTGAATCGGAATCGCCTCCCAGTGCTGGCCGTATTTTCCCTTGCCGGGATGGTCCTTGTAGTACTGATCTCTGATCTCTTGATAGGACTGTGTGGTCGCCGCAAACACAGCCCCGCCCCATAGTTGGAGTAGCACCAGCAAGGCTGTAAGCGCCAGGTTGTTATTGTTGTTCATTTATTTTCTCATTATCAGGGTAGTGCACTACTATAGAACGCATGCGCTATCATGTATAATAGTATCGTATCAATACATGAAATTCGTCAACAAAATTCGCTACTCCCGGCACTAGTGGCGACGCACAAACCGCCAATGCTCGTTGCCGGTTGACGTGTTTCGTCGCCAATCATGACGTATGGGGCGGCGCAACTTAGCCCGGCATCCGTTAAAGATGACAAACAGACAGCGAAGACAGCATTTTGCCGTTTATTTGTCGATTATTTCCGCTGACAGGCATCTATTTGTGGCATATTTTGCAATAAGCTATTTACTATCGACTCGAAACATTGTATTATTATGACCTGTTTGAGAAATAACGCACACCGTTGGTGCGTTGATGATCGTCATGCTCCGCCTGGCCACACGTTTACGTTCCAATGGCTTTCGGGCAGGGCTTTTCCACAAGTCATGAGGCAATTAAATGAGCGCAAATATCGAGCAAAAGAAAGACTATTTCTGGGTTTATGTGGCGGGCTTTACGATAGCCCTAGTGAGTGTCATCGCCATGGTCAAGCTGAGCGAAAGCGAGAAATTTGAGCCGATTAAACAGCAATTGAGCGAAGAATCGGCCCAAATGAATATCAGGCTGATCAAGGAATACTAATCATTCCGGCGCGGTTCTACATAAATTTAAAGAGGGCACACTCATGAGAGCATCGGTTACCCGGTCGGTTTGCATAGTGTTATTTTCAGTCCTGTCGTCCACTACCGGCATGGCAACGGCATCAGAATACATTTACAGGGATTTGATGGGCAATACCTTGCCATCCGCAAAATGCTTGGATAAATCCGAAGCCACAGCAAATGCGTCGGATGAATATATGCTGAAAAAGAAAGAGAAAGTCTTCTGTGAGGCTCAGGGTTACGGCTGGCATGTCGCGGAGCAAAAATCCAGCGGCAAGCTAGTGTGTAAGGAATGCGGCGGTCAGGCCAGCCAAGGGAAATTTCAATGCCATCAGGAAGATATAGTCGTCGCTTGCAAGCGGCTGAAACCCGGTTCAGTGGGGCTATTTCCAGGGAAAGGGTAACCGGATAGATGGATTGAGATTACCCTTTTTGACCTGGGCAGAAAACTGAGAGCGTTATTTTTCGATAAAGCCTGGGATTAAAGCAAAATTTATTGACTGGCTACAAAAGCTGAGGAAATACCATGACACAATCTTCCGAAAATGAAAAAAAAAGCCTGACTGCCTGGTGGGAGCAAACCCACGCCTCACTCTATGCCAAGCTCGGCGGCGAGGCGGCGGTGAACGTGGCAGTTGAGAATTTTTACCGTAAAGTGTTGAGCGATGATCGCATTAGCGATTTATTTGAAGGCATCGATATGGACAAGCAATTGGCGAAGCAAAAGGCATTTCTCACTTTCGCCTTTGGCGGACCCAACAATTACACCGGCACGGATATGCGCAACGCCCATGCGAGGTTGGTCAAAAATGGACTGAATGACAGTCATTTTAATGCGGTAATGGAGCATCTTGGAGCGACCCTGAAAGAGTTGAATGTGCCGCCAAACCTGATTGGTGAAGCCGCGGCAATTGCGGAAAGTACGCGCAACGACGTTTTAGGACGTTAAACACCCACTGCCCTCTAGTTGACTGGAATAGGTGCGCCGTCATGCCCGTAGTCCGTTACCGCGATAAAATATTCGACATTACAGAAAAGCAGTCCGTGCTTTATTGCCTGACTCGAAACGGCGTGCCTATCCCTTACTCTTGCGGCAATGGGGTTTGCCAGACCTGCCTGATGCGTGCTGTTGAAGGCGAACCCCCGCAAGATGCCCAAAAAGGGCTAAAAGACAGCCTGGTCATGCAGAGCTATTTTTTGGCCTGCGCCTGTTATCCAAAAAACGATCTCGAAGTGGCCTTGCCTGGCGAGATCAGCAACCGAACGATGGCAACCGTCGAAACCTTAAAACGGTTAAATCAAGAAATCATGTTGGTCGGCCTGAAATGCGACGAGCCTGTCGAATATAAACCCGGACAATTCATTACCCTGTTTCAGCACCAAGGATTGGGCCGCTGTTATTCCATTGCCAGCGTCCCCACAGAGGACGATCAGATTTTCCTGCATGTCAGGCGTTTGCCTCAAGGACAGATGAGCGGTTGGATTCACGAGCATTTGGAAATAGGGCAAAGAGTCAAGTTTCGTGGCCCCACCGGAAACTGCTTCTATGTGCCTGGCAATCCTGAGCGGGGAATGATGCTAATCGGCACGGGGTCAGGACTCGCCCCTTTATACGGGATACTCCGAGACGCTCTCCGGCAAGGCCATTACGGGCCAATTAAATTGTTTCATGGCAGCCGTGACCAGTGTGGGCTTTATCTAACTAAAGAATTGCACGACATGGCAAAAAGACACGACAACTTTGAATACATGCCCTGCCTTTCCGGTTCTGAACCCCCTGAAGGTTTCGTGGCGGGTCGCACCCATGAAGTGGCCCTGGGCAAGGTGCCTAATTTACAGAACTGGCGCGTCTATTTATGTGGACATCCTGAGATGGTGAAAGCGGCGAAAAAGAAGGCGTTTCTGGCGGGGGCGTCTATGCAGGACATTTATGCAGATGCGTTTCATCTAAGCATTTCAACATGACCCTCATCCAAACCGGCTACCCTTCCGGCTGATCGGGGAAAAATATGCAGTCAATCAGCGTATTGAAGAACAACTATGAACACACTCGATAGATTATTGCTGGAAAACAAGGCATGGGTACAGGAGAAACTCAGCGTGAATCCTGATTTCCTGACCCATATTGCGCAAAACCGTACTCCCGAAATATTTTGGATCGGCTGCTCGGACAGTCGGCTCCATGCCGATGAAATCACCCATTGCGAACCCGGCGAGATTATCGTCCATCGCAACATCGGCAACCAAGTTGTCTCCACGGATTTGAATCTGATGGGTGCATTGGAATACGCAGTGGATGCCCTTAAGGTAAAATACATCATCGTATGTGGGCATTACCGTTGTCGTAGCATAAAAGCCGCTTTGGACCGTCCCAATCCCACTTTGCCCTTCGCAGACAAATGGTTACGCCATATCAAGGACGTTTACAGGTTGCATCGCTGCGAGATAGAAGGTTTTGACAGTTTGGACGAGCGGTGGAAACTTCTAGTCGAATTGAATATCCGTGAACAAATTAACAATCTTTCCCATAATCCTATTATCCAGAAATCCTGGAAGCGTACGAAAAGGCCCGAATTGCATGGCTTGGTCTATGGCCTGCATGACGGTTTGATACGGGAAATATGCAGTATGACCCCCTATTCCGTGCTCGATCCCATATACGAATACAATTTGGAGTTCTTGACCGTGTGAGGGGCATGAAATTCATATCGGTGCATAACAGACACCCCTGTCGGATATAGATGGCTTTTGTGACACCAATCCGCGCCCCATCCTTATTTCACTGCTATTACGCAACGCGGTAATGTGCAATCTGTCGGTGTGCAATTGCGCCCTTGTCGTCAAAGGAAGCGACTGTGAGAGGAAAAAAATCCGTCAGGCCCGTCACTGTCAACCTGGACATTGCCGTAGGGAGCGATTAAAAGTGATGCACACGAACTCGGCAATGCTTCAAATTACGCCGGGAGTGCAAGGCTTGCCTTGCTTGATCACACCAACGCAAGGCAAGCCTTGCAATCCCGCATCACTTTTAATCGCACCCATTGCCGTATCACCCATCACATGCGCTTTTACGTTGCGTCGTTGCGCCGTTTCGTGAGACCTTCTTTTGCCTTACGCAATGCGGCATGCCCATGTCATTGGGTAATGCGCTCTTGGGTATACCATTCCTAAGCGGCGACGAGGCGCATTTCCCGGACAATTTCTTCGGGTGAACGGCGCAAAGCGGCTTAGAGTTCGTCGGGGAGTTCCAGGGTTAATGTCTTCATGTTGGATTACACTATCTGCAAACCCATCTGTTGTGCGAAAGGCTCGAAATCGCGGTCATTATGCAGCAAGGGTATTTGCTGCTCGATACAAAATGTCGCAATCAACACATCTGCTGACTTACGAATAGTAATGCCCCGTTTGCGCAATGCCCGGTAGTGTTGCGCGGCAACTACGGCTAGGCGTTTGCCGGCCAAATCGAAACAACCGAGAACTCGCAGGGCATCATACGCATCGAAATAATCTCGGTCCTTACGGAAGCCGCGCAATACTTCGAGCAAAATCAAATCGCCGATGACAAATTCCTGTGTGCCATTGGCGAGACCTTCTCGCAAAAGCTCCACGGGCCGGGTTATCACTCCGTTAAAGTGGTCAATCCATACACTGCTATCGACCATTATCATGCATGGGATTCCTGCGGTTCAGTTCCGTTATCTTCCCATTGTAATTTTCCTCCCAGTTCCAACAATCTGGCATAGCCCTGTTGCCGTAGCAATAGCTTTAATCCCGCCTCCACGGTTTCCGTTTCACTGCCAAGCCCGGTGGCTTTCATGGCAGCTTGTATCAAGTCATCGTTGATTTCGATTTGGGCGAGCATAGGATTATTCCTCTTGAGGATTCGGGTTAGGGTTTCTTATTAAGCATAAATACCCGGTGTTAGTTTCGTAGGGTGCGAGTTCATCGACCGAAAATCCAGAAGCAGCGATCTTTTTGCCGAACTTCCGTCGCCCCAGAATATCGGTCAGTTCGGCCAATAAGGTCGGGCTGGTATAAGAGTGGCCCGTTGCACCCGGCCTGCTTGCAGTAACAGGCGCGGAATGCCACCCCACAATAGTGCCGATGCTACCACATTCGTGTCCAGCACCAAGCGCATTAGTGGTCGTACCCCAAGCCTTTATCGGTGCGCAATGCGGCGATTTCCAAGGCAACTTCCTCTGGGGATAACGGGCCTGGCTCATCAACAGCGTCCATGCGATCCATGGCGGAGAATAGCTCGTCTATGTGTTGGTTCTTCAACTGGTCACGCAACCATTGCTCTAGTCATGCGGAGGTCAATAGTCCGGCACTGTGGGCCTCTTCGGCTAATTGATCGGGCAGGGTAAGTTGGATATTCGTCACTATTTCCTCCAAGATAAACAAAAATCCGGGCCAGTTTGCGTAGGCTGCGATTGGGAATTTATTGCCCTTCTTTAGCCCTGTCAGCATAGGTTCAGTTGTGGATTGGGCAAGGCTTTATCGTACCCAACAACAAAGTTTTGTGCATTGTCGGGACCATGGGGCATGCACAAAACGTAAGCGACGGGTTTACAAAACCCGTCGCGCCCATTTCGCATACCCCGACCCGCTTCGTTACACCAATATGAAGCGTTCCAAGACGGTGTCTGGCAAGAAGATATACGCAAGGTTGCTTTTCCATCACGGAATGATATCACATCCCTGTAATCTGGATTCCTGCGATCCATGCCGGAATGACGGCATTTTGGGTTTAGCTGAAACAACTTCTAATCAGGTGCGCTTTTACGTTGCGTCGTTGCGCCGTTGCGTGAGACCTTCTTTTGCCTTTCTCGCAATACGGCATGTCATTTAATTGGGCTAGGATTTTTTATCTCACGCAACGGCGCAACGTTAAGAGCAATACGGAATCTACAGGCCCGCCGTTAGGTGATATCCAATAAAGAACACCCCATCCAAAGGCCAAGCACCAGCTTGGCAAGGTGATTTGCGGAGGAATTGTTCGTGATATTCGTGGACGATTCACTTCGGTTTTGGTATGTTGATTATTATAAATCACCTTCGACAAGCTCCAAGTAGCTTGGACGCCGGATACATTCGGCGCATCCTTGTCCTACGGTTTACGCCTAGTGGTAATTGCTACCTACCAACGCGAGTAACATAAGTTGCAGCGTTTTCATCCTTGGTTTTGCTGAAACATCTTCCTAATATGGACGGCCTAGATGCTAATACATCGCAAGGAGTCCCGGTTTGTATTTATGTACAGCATTTTTTCTTAACAAAGGGTAATAATAAAGGACGCTCAATCAAACCATCTTGCGTGTATGTGCCTTGCAAAATAATATAACCTAAAAGTAACTCTCTGATATTAAAAATGCTGTAAGAGTAACTAAAAATAATGGCTGACATTGAAACATGCATCTGGTTTACGAAAAAATTTTCAATGGCATAAGGTGTTAATAGTAATTATTTGATGTTGAAAACGCTGTATTTCAGCCTGAAAGGCGAGACTCTAGCCGCCCCATTGCGACAAGGATACCGTAGATGATAGCCTCCGGGCGTGGAGGGCAACCGGGAATATAGACATCGACTGGATGCACTTGATCGACACCGCCAAGGTTGGCGTAGCCCTCCCCAAAAATGCCACCCGTTGCGCAAGCCCCCACGGCGATCACGATACGCGGGGCGGGGACGGCTTCGATGGTGCGACGGACGGCAATTTCAAGATTGCGCGTAATCGGGCCAGTGATTACAACCCCGTCCGCATGGCGCGGGGAAGCAACAAAATCAATACCGAGGCGGCGGACATCGTACACCGGGTTCAACAAGGCGGTGAGCTCCCAGTCACAGGCGTTACAGGAGCCAGCGTCGAGATGGCGGAGATGCAACGAACGGCCCAACACCCGGTGAATCTCGGCTGAGGCACGGGCAGCTTCGGCT
>Ga0007801_10000759_pt1 | contig 10548 bp, 7 predicted proteins | sample CryBogmetaGMA2M_FD_60372 | JGI IMG/M metagenome (GOLD analysis project Ga0007801, IMG submission 60372) | Freshwater microbial communities from Crystal Bog, Wisconsin, USA - MA2M | ecosystem: Environmental > Aquatic > Freshwater > Lake | place: Crystal Bog, Wisconsin, USA | collected 2009-07-06
AAGTATAGTGTGGATAAATACTATGAAATCAAGTTATTTTATCTTTTCATTTTTTTTTTATTAATTACCCAGATTTTCGTCCACATGTGGATAATTTTAAAATATGTCGTTGATTTATATTGATAACTCTCAAGGTTTAATTAGACTTAGCAAAAACAACACACTCATAAAAACAACTTTATCGAGGAAAAACAACGTGATAAGCATATTATCCACTGACCAAAGTTTGTCGTCCCCTTTTATTTTCAATTGTGGATAATTTTGTGAGTAAATTTTTATACCAATTATCGACAGGTATTAACTACAACAATTTTTAAATATAAAAAGAGTTATTTATGAGTATTCCTTTAAAAAAAATTTTCACCACTACAAAAACTCCGATATGGCTAATGAGACAAGCAGGTAGATATTTACCTGAATACCGTGAGGTAAGGAAAAACGTAAAAAATTTCCTTGAAATGTGTTACGATCCAGAACTCACTACTGAAATAACTCTTCAACCAATACGTAGATTTAACCTGGATGCTGCAATTATATTTTCGGATATTTTAGTGATACCAGATGCACTAGGAGTAGGGGTTTCATTTAAAGAAAATATAGGACCCGTAGTTACAAAAATAACTAAATTTAGTGAGATTCCTGAATTTAATGAGAAAAAATTTTTAGCTCATTTATCTCCAATTTACCAAGCCATAACAAAAACTAAATCATCATTACCAAAAGGAGTGCCACTAATAGGATTTATAGGAGCACCATGGACAGTTTCAACATATCTATTCGAAGGAGGGGGATCTAAAGCTTTCAATTTAGTTAAACAAGCTTCTTACACAAAACCAGAAGAATTTCAAAAAATTATAGATTGCCTAGTCACAGCTTCAATTATTCACTTGAAAGAGCAGATAAAAGCTGGGGCTGATATAGTGCAGATTTTTGACAGTTGGGCAGGAATTTTGGATCACGAAAATTTTGTAAAATGGGTAATTGAACCAACAGTCAAAATTATATCAGCTATAAAACAAGAATATCCCAACATACCAATAATTGGATTTCCGAAAGGTGCGGGGGTTTTATACAAGCAATATATAGAAAAAACGAAAATAGACATTATCGGTTTGGATAGCAATATACCGAGTAGTTGGATTACGGAGAATATAGGGGTAAATACGATAGTCCAAGGCTTTCTTGATCCAATCTACTTGCTCCTGGATGACAAAAAAAAGCTTGCCTGTGAAATAGAAAAAATTCTCTATACTTTAAAAAATTATGATCATATATTCAACCTGGGTCACGGTATCTTACCAAATACACCCCTAGAAAATGTAGAGTTTTTAATCAAAACCATTAGAGAATATGAAAAATAGAAAAGCAGTTGTCCTTTTTAACTTAGGCGGGCCAAGTGATTTAGCGGGGGTAAAACCTTTCTTATTCAACTTATTTTATGATAGGGCTATAATAGATCTGCCCACCATATTTCGCTACCCATTAGCTAAATTTATTTCCTCTAGGAGGGAAAATACCGCAAAAGAAATTTATGAGCATCTTGGTGGAAAGTCCCCGATTTTAGAAAATACTCTCAGCCAAGCACAGAAACTAAAAGAAATATTGGGTGAGGGGTATGAAATCTTTACCTCAATGCGCTATACAAAGCCCGGTAGTGAGGATGTAATTCGTGAAATAAACGAGTACAACCCAGATGAGATTCTGCTTTTGCCATTATACCCACAGTTATCGACAACAACAACATCAAGCTCTCTAAGGGATTTTGCCAGTAAGTTGGATAGGGGCAAGGTGGTAAAAATGATTTGCTGTTACCCAACAGAGAAAAATTTTCTAAAGGCTTATGAATTGCTTATACAAGAAAAAATTAAGGATTTAGATGCGAGTAAATATAGAATTTTGTTTACAGCCCATGGTTTACCTGAAAAAATAATCAAAAAAGGTGACCCCTATCAATTTCAAGTAGAGCAGACTTGTAATGAACTGGTTAAGCTTTTAAAAGTATCTGAGCTTGATTATCAAATTTGTTATCAAAGCAAGGTTGGTCCACTAAAATGGATTGGGCCATCAACAGAAAAGGAAATAATTCGGGCTGCAGAAGAAAAGAAAATTATAGTATTGGTGCCGATTAGTTTTGTCTCAGAACATTCTGAAACTTTGGTTGAGCTTGATATAGAGTACAAAGAAATGGCAATGGAACATAATTGTCAGGGGTACATTAGAATACCTACACTATCGATTCAGGAGCTTTTTATAAAATCACTTAAGGAGCAAATAGAATTTTTGGCAAATTGGGAAGTTAATATGGAGGAAAATAATATCTTCATAACAAATCTAAACGAGGCAAGAATTTGTCCTCAAGAATTTTGCAAATGTTTATTTAATGAGGATTATTTCTATGGCTGAATATATTCAATGGCTTAAGGCGCTGCATATTATATTTGTTATAACTTGGATGGCTGGAATGTTTTACCTGCCACGTCTTTTTGTTTATCATACTGAAGTTAGGCTTGGATCCGAAGAAGATAAAAGATTTCAAATCATGGAGGAAAAGCTGCTTCGCATAATCATCAATCCTTCAATGATTTTGGCGATGATTTTTGGTCTCTTAGTTGCTAAAATTTATGGTTTTAAGAATCTGGGAATGTGGTTTCACCTAAAAATGGGCTTGTTTCTAGTTATGCTTATGCTACATATGTTTTTTTCCATCTGTAGGAAAAAGTTTCTCAGGGGAGAAAATACACACAGTAAGTTTTTCTACAAAGTTATCAACGAGGTTCCGGTAATCATAATGATTTTGATAGTTCTGCTTGTGGTTATTAAGCCTTTTGAATAAGGCTTGGCTTTAAAAAATTAGCGCTTAAGTTACAAGAACTAATGCCCAGCAAACTATAATAATTTTTATAAAATTGGAAATTATCCTTGAAAATAGTTTTTTTTTCGTTACTATTGCAATGTGTAATGATTTTGTAATCGAACATTTATTAATCCTCTCAGCTCATCTTAACGAACAAGCAGCAATGCTAGGCTGAGTTATTAGACAAATCCCTTCAAATTTAAATCAAATTAACTAAAACAAAAATTAAGGAATATGACAGAAGATATCAAAACTATTGAACCAACCAAATTAGAAAAAAGCGAAATTCCAGATTCAGATAAGGTTATCAACTTAAAAGAACTTAAGGCACAATCCCCGGATCAGCTTAGAGAAAGCGCAGAAGAATATGGTATAGAAAATGCCAGTACCATGCTTAAACAAGATATAATTTTCTTAATATTGAAGAAATTAGCCGAGAGGGGCGGAACCATTGTTGGCGAAGGAGTGCTTGAAGTACTGCAAGATGGCTTTGGGTTTTTGAGGTCCTCTGAAGCTAACTATTGCGCGGGTCCAGATGATATTTACGTGTCCCCAAGTCAAATCAGAAGATTTGCTCTTAGTACCGGTGATACAGTTCTTGGACAAATTAGGGCGCCTAAGAATGGTGAGCGTTATTTTGCACTCCTAAAGGTTAGTAAAATAAATTATGAAGAGCCAGAAAGAGCTGGGCACAGGGTTAAGTTCGACAATTTGATACCGCTTTATCCCAATGAAAGATTGAAGTTAGAATTTGAAGGCAACAAAGAGGATCCGAGTACAAGAGTGGTAGATCTAATTTGCCCGCTAGGTAAGGGGCAGAGAGCTCTAATTGTGGCTCCGCCGAGAACTGGTAAAACAGTTTTTATGCAGAATATTGCCCATGCGATCACTACTAACCATCCTGAAGTTAAGCTAATAGTGCTGCTAATTGATGAGCGCCCAGAAGAGGTGACGGATATGGCAAGATCAGTGAAGGGAGAGGTGGTAAGCTCAACTTTTGACGAGCCCGCAACAAGGCATGTTCAGCTTGCTGAGATAGTAATAGAGAAAGCCAAAAGGCTAGTTGAGCAAAAATTTGACGTAGTTATTTTGCTTGATAACATCACAAGGCTTGCTAGAGCATATAATACTGTGGTACCCTCATCTGGTAAGGTGCTAACGGGTGGTGTAGATTCAAATGCATTGCAAAGACCAAAAAGATTCTTTGGGGCTGCTAGAAATATCGAACATGGTGGATCGCTTACTATAATTGCGACTGCTCTAATTGACACAGGGTCAAGAATGGATGAAGTGATATTTGAAGAATTCAAGGGTACGGGTAATTCAGAAGTAGTGCTTGATAGGAAGTTGTCTGATAAGAGGATTTTCCCTGCTATCGACATCACTAAATCTGGAACCAGAAAAGAGGAGCTTCTGTTTGATAAGGCTACTCTGACAAAGATGTGGGTGCTAAGAAAGATATTAATGCCAATGGGCGGCATGGACGCTATGGAATTTTTGCTAGATAAGCTAAAATTATCTAAAAATAACGCAGATTTTTTTGATTCAATGAATACTTAAATCCATTTTAGGGGGGAGAAATGACTAAAAGAAATAAAATTTCATTAATTGGAAGCGGAAATATTGGTGGCACTTTAGCGCATCTTATTTCAATAAAAGAGCTTGGCGATGTTGTGCTCTTTGATATTTCCGAAGGAACCCCTCAAGGGAAAGCTCTAGATCTTGCGCAAAGCAATTTTGTTGAAGGTGCAGACGCAAAGCTTCTTGGCACCAATAGCTACAAAGATATTCAAGATTCAGATGTTGTGATAGTAACTGCTGGAGTTCCAAGAAAGCCAGGAATGAGCAGAGATGATCTTATTGAAATCAATACTAAAGTTATAAAGTCGGTAGCCGAAGGGATTAAGCAATACGCTCCAAACGCTTTTGTGATTGTTGTTACTAATCCACTTGACGCAATGGTTTGGGTGATGCGCGAAGTAACGGGATTTGATCACAAAAAAGTGGTTGGTATGGCTGGCGTTTTAGATTCGGCTAGATTTAGTCATTTTTTAGCTGAAGAATTTAAGGTTTCTGTCGAAGATGTCAATTCCTTCGTACTTGGTGGGCATGGTGATACTATGGTTCCGCTTGTGCGTTATTCTACTGTAGCTGGTGTGCCGGTGCCAGATCTAGTAAAAATGGGATGGAGTACAAAAGAAAAAATTGATGCAATAGTAAAAAGGACCCGTGATGGAGGTGCTGAAATAGTAGCTCTACTAAAAACAGGGTCGGCTTTTTATGCCCCTGCTGCTTCGGCAATAGCTATGGCAGAATCATATTTGAAAGATAAAAGAAGAGTGTTACCTTGCGCAGCTTATTTAAGCGGTGAATATGGTATTAAAGATGTTTATGTGGGGGTTCCAGTAGTTATCGGAGCTGCTGGCGTTGAAAAAATTGTCGAAATTGAGTTAACTAGTGAAGAAAAAGCAGAATTTAATGCTTCTGTTGATGCAGTTAAAAAGCTAATTAGTGGAATAAAAATCTAATAGGGGAAAAATCATGAATATTCATGAATATCAGGCTAAAACAATTCTTTCCAAATACGGGGTTTCGGTTCCACGTGGTGAGGTTGCTCACAGTCCTGCAGAAGTTGATCAAATAATAAATCATTTTGAAAATGTCCCAGTTTTAGTGGTAAAGGCTCAAATACATGCAGGTGGAAGAGGCAAGGCCGGTGGCGTTAAAGTTGTAAAAACTGATAAGGATGCAGTTAGAGAAGCTAAAAATATGTTTGGCGTTAATTTGGTAACTCATCAAACAGGGCCTTCTGGCCAACAAGTAAGAAAGGTCTATATTGAAACAGGTTCTAGTATTGCTAAGGAATACTATCTTGGTGTGGTAATAGATCGCTCGACCAGCAGGGTTACTTTTATGGCTTCAACAGAAGGTGGTGTAGAAATAGAAGAGGTGGCTGCTAAGCATCCTGAAAAAATAACCAAAGTAACCATTGATCCAGTGATTGGTATGCAGGATTTTCACGCTCGCAAGATGGCATTTGGTCTTGGGCTGGAGGGGGACATAGTAAGGAAGTTCACTAAGTTTTCTACCGCTATATATAAAGCATTCGTTGAGACTGACGCGAGTCAGCTAGAAATAAATCCTCTAGTTTTAACTGCTGAAAATGAATTCATAGCGCTCGATGCAAAGTTTAATTTTGATGACAATGCCCTCTATCGCCAAAAAGCAATAGCAGAAATGCGTGATGAAAATGAAGAAGATCCTCTAGAAATCAAAGCATCAAAATTTGGCCTAAATTACGTAAAAATGGATGGAAAAATAGGTTGTATGGTAAATGGTGCAGGACTTGCGATGGCAACTATGGACATTATTAAATTATATGGTTCAGAGCCTGCTAACTTTCTAGATGTTGGTGGTGGGGCTACCAAAGAAAAAGTAACCGAAGCATTTAAAATCATATTATCGGACCCTAATGTAAAGGGAATCTTGGTAAATATTTTTGGCGGAATAATGAGGTGTGATATTATTGCTGAAGGAATAATATCTGCGGCTAAAGAAGTTGATCTTAATGTTCCGCTAGTTGTAAGACTTGCAGGGACAAATTTTGAACTTGGTAAAGAAATACTGAATAATTCAGGCCTTAAAATTGTGCCGGCTGATGATCTAGCTGATGCTGCAGCGAAAATAGTTAAACTCATATAAAAGGGAACAGTAATGTCAGTTTTAGTAAATTCAAACACAAAACTTATCTGCCAAGGTTTTACTGGTTCGCAAGGTACTTTCCATTCAGAGCAAGCGATTGCTTATGAAACTAAAATGGTTGGCGGTGTTACTCCAGGTAAGGGAGGAATGAAGCATTTAGATCTTCCAGTATTCGACACCGTAGCTGAAGCAGTCATAAAAACTGGGGCCAATGCGTCAGTAATATATGTTCCGCCACCTTTTGCAGCAGATTCAATTTTAGAAGCTATCGACAGTGAAATTCCTCTAGTGGTTTGTATAACTGAAGGTATTCCGGTACTTGATATGGTAAGAGTGAAGAGAGCTCTTCTTGGGTCAAAAACTAGGTTAATAGGACCAAATTGTCCAGGAGTGATTACGCCAGGTGAATGTAAAATAGGAATTATGCCAGGCCATATCCATAAAAGAGGTAGGATTGGTATTGTTTCAAGATCAGGTACTTTAACTTATGAAGCAGTTGCTCAGACAACTTCTGTGGGGCTGGGGCAGTCTACATGTATAGGGATAGGTGGAGATCCGGTGAATGGTACAAATTTCATCGATTGCTTAGAGATGTTCCTTGCTGATGAGGAGACCGAGGCGATTATAATGATTGGAGAAATTGGTGGCAGCGCTGAAGAAGAGGCTGCAGATTTCCTTAAATATTCTAATATTAAAAAGCCAACGGTCGGCTTTGTTGCTGGAAGAACTGCGCCTCCAGGAAGAAGAATGGGCCATGCAGGGGCTATCATTTCTGGCGGTAAGGGCGGAGCTGACGATAAAGTTGAAGCCATGAGGTCTGCCGGTATGAAAGTGGCAGATTCTCCGGCTGACCTTGGAAAGGCGATGTTAGAGTTGCTGAAATAAAATTAGCCATATTCGTCCTAGTTCAAGTTCCGGGTTCGTCATACTTCGGGATTTAAGCCTCGGTCACGTATAAAACATACGCTCCTCGGCATCACCGCTCGTATTCCAGTCTGGATTATTGAACTAATACGAGTATATTTGTTAATATATTCATAAATCTTTATAAAAAATTTACTTTTATGGAATATACTCAAAAATATATTTAATGTAATGGCTATATGTTATATAAAAAACCAAAAAAAATATATTTAGAGTAACATGGACAAGAAATTTATAGAAAATTCCTTTTTATTTGGCGGAAATACGCTATTCATAGAAGAGCTTTATGATAAATACACGTCAGACCAAAATTCTGTTGATAAAGAATGGCAGGACTATTTTAAAAATCTTCAAGAGCTAGCAGGTTCAGCATCGCCAAGTTGGGTAAGCAAGAAAAAATCTCTAATTGGGGTTGTTGACAAGGAAGAATCTGCCAAAAAAATTCCTGATCAAAAAAATCAAATTCCACAAAAAGCTGGTATAACCGAGTTTAGTAGCCAATTGCTACTGGATAAGTTCAGATCGCTTGGGCATCTTCTTGCTACGCTTGATCCTCTTGGTCTAGAACCAAGGAATTCAGCAGAAAACTTAAGGCTTGATAATAAATCATTAGGTTTAAGTGATGAGGATCTGGGCAAAAAAATATCCATCTCGACAAAAGCAATCAATGCTAAAGAATCCACAATTCAAGAACTAATTAATGTACTTAGACGGGTTTATTGCGGTACTATAGGATTTGAAATAGATCACATATCGTCTTCAGAGCAAAAAGAGTGGCTTTATAATAAGGCAGAGAATCTAATCTTAGAAGATATTACTAGTCAGCGAAAAAAAGAAATACTGAGAGACTTAGTTGAAGTAGAGGGTTTTGAACAATTTATCCATTCAAGATTTCCAGGAGCAAAAAGATTTTCAGTTGAAGGTGGAGATTCCACTATCATAGCGGTTGATCAGGTAATAAAAACCGCCTCGCAAGCAGGTGAAGTTGAATATATAATTATTGGCATGGCGCATCGTGGTCGTCTTAATATGCTGACTAAGATTATCAAAAAGAGTTACGTTGCGATGCTCTCTGAATTTCAGGGGAATTTAGCCCATTTAGAAGATTTAAATTTTTCTGGTGATGTTAAATATCACTTAGGTAAATCTTCAGAGATCATTCTTGAAAATGGCAAGAAAATCTACCTATCTTTAACCTCAAATCCTTCACATTTAGAGGCTGTAAATCCCATAGTTCTAGGTAAAGTCAGAGCTAAGCAAGATATTATTGGCGATAATAACCGCACCAAAGTAATGGGTATAACGCTTCATGGTGATGCAGCTTTTGCAGGTCAAGGAGTGGTAGCTGAATCACTTAGTCTAGGAGATCTCGACGCCTATAATACAGGCGGCACAATGCATATTGTTACTAACAACCAGGTCGGATTCACAACGTCGCCTAAAAATGCCAGAACAAGCAGATATCCTACCGAATTTGGAAAAATTATCCAGGCTCCGATTATTCATGTTAATGCTGACGATCCAGAAGCGGTAGTAAAAGTGGCAAAAATTGCAGAAGAATTCAGACAAAAATTCAAGAAGGATGTCATAATTGATATCTGCTGCTATCGTAGATATGGACATAATGAGAGTGATGAGCCAATGTTCACTCAGCCAATAATGTATAAGAAAATCAAGGAACATAAAACTGTAGCAAAAATATATGGCAAAAAATTGATAAATTCAGCTATCGTCTCTGAAAATGAGTTTAACTTATATGAGAGTGAATTTCTCGGGAAGCTTGATGGTTATTATAATGAATCCAAGACTTATAAGCCAAGTAAGTCAGACTGGCTTGAAGGTCTATGGTCCGGCATGGCCAAATATGATGCAAAAACTCACCATATTGAAAAGACTGGAATTGAACTTGCAAAACTAAAAGAAATAGGAAAGTCTTTAGCCAGCTATCCTGATTCATTTCACCTTAACTCTAAGCTACAAAGATTGCTTGAAGTAAAAAAGCAAATGTTTGAAACTGGAGAAAATATAGATTGGGCAACGGGTGAGGCTCTAGCACTTGGTTCCCTGCTTATAGAAAATTTAAGAGTCAGAATGTCGGGACAGGATTGCAGAAGAGGAACCTTTTCCAATAGGCATGCGGTACTTATTGATCAAGAAAATGAATCTACCTACACGCCATTAAATAATATAAGCAAGCTACAGAAGCAAATTGAAATTTACGACAGTAATTTATCAGAATTTGCTGTGCTTGGTTTTGAGTATGGCTATAGTAATGTTGATCCTAACTGTTTATCGATATGGGAAGCACAATTTGGCGATTTTTCCAATGGTGCACAAATAATAATCGATCAGTTCATATCCTCAGCCGAGCATAAATGGCTTCGCATGAGTAATTTAGTTATGTTACTTCCGCATGGATATGAAGGACAAGGACCAGAACATAGTTCAGCAAGACTTGAGAGATTCTTACAACTATGTGGTGAAGATAATATTCAAGTTGCCAATATAACTACGCCGGCAAACTATTTCCATGCTCTAAGAAGACAAATTGTTGGAAGAAACTTTAGGAAGCCACTGATTATAATGTCTCCAAAGTCACTGCTTAGACATAGGCTTGCAGTATCTAAACTAAGTGATATGGATAAAAATACGACTTTCCAAAAAGTTATTGATGAGACTAGCAAAATTCTTCCAAAAGATAAGGTAAAGAGAGTAGTTTTATGTAGCGGGAAGATATATTATGAATTATTGGAAGAAAGAGAGAAGAGGGCTATCCAAGATGTTGCTTTGATAAGAATTGAGCAATGTTACCCTTTCCCAAAAGACGAATTAGAGAAAATTTTGCAACCATATAAAAACGCTAACTTTGTATGGTGCCAGGAAGAGCCAAAAAATATGGGAGCCTGGAAATTCATTTGCCATTATATTGATAAGACATTAACCAATATAGGTGCAAAGAATATGAGACCAATTTATGCGGGGCGGCCGGGTGCAGCTTCTCCAGCTACGGGTTATATGAAAATGCATGTAAAAGAACAAGCACATCTTATCAATGATGCTCTAACAAA
>Ga0007801_10000760_pt1 | contig 10546 bp, 10 predicted proteins | sample CryBogmetaGMA2M_FD_60372 | JGI IMG/M metagenome (GOLD analysis project Ga0007801, IMG submission 60372) | Freshwater microbial communities from Crystal Bog, Wisconsin, USA - MA2M | ecosystem: Environmental > Aquatic > Freshwater > Lake | place: Crystal Bog, Wisconsin, USA | collected 2009-07-06
GTGTCAGACATTCCGGTCTCTCTCATGAAGGGCGCGCTGGGTCATAATTCAGTCCTAGCTGCAATCAAATCGGCGTGTAAGCGCTTGTCTCAACCTATCAACTGTAATTGTTGCTCGAACAGGCCAAGCAGCGCTTGCGCGAAGTGTCGCATATTGGCCTCCCGGTCGGACAGCCCTGTTTCCAGCGTCAGCGACGCCTGCACGTCCGGCCCAACAACGGCGACGCACGCATGCCCAGCGCCGTAACCGTAGCTCGTGCCGGTTGGGCCAGTGGCGCCAATCTCGGCAATGCCCCAATCGGTATCAAGTTGCTCGCGCACTGCCCCGGCCAGCAACAACGCTAAGGCCTCGGTGCCAGGTGGCACGGCGGCCATCTGATCATCGGTCAGCCCGAGCAATTCGCGGCGGGCGCGGCGGGTATAAACCACCGTTCCACCAAGAAAATAGGCAGACGCCCCAGGCACAGCCAGCAGGGCCGCAGAAATCAGTCCGCCTGCGGAGCTTTCAGCAACCGTGACCGTGGCGCGGCGCGCCTTGAGGAGCGAGGCGATCCGATGGGCTGTCGGCAGCAGGGTGTCCATAACGTGTTTCTCCGTGGTTCATTGCTGACGCGGCTATGGTAGAAGCGCCGGGAAAGACCGCAAGCGTAAAGGGAGCCAGAAATGTCGGGTTTTGCGTCCACCAACGACCTCGCTGACAAACAAGTCTCGTTCGACGAACTGGGGGAAGGGCTGTACGCATACACCGCCGAAGGAGACCCGAATTCCGGCATCATCGTTGGCCCGGACGGTGTGATCGTCATTGACGCCCAGGCCACCCCGACCATGGCGGCCGACGTGCAGGCGATGGTTGCCCGTGTGACCGATAAGCCGGTGCGGACGATCGTGCTCTCGCACTACCACGCCGTACGTGTCCTGGGGGCAAGCGGCTATCCCGCCCACTCCATCATTTCCTCCGATGTTACCCGGCACATGATTGTCGAGCGTGGCCAGCAGGATATGGATAGCGAAATTGGCCGTTTTCCCCGCCTGTTCCGGGGACGCGACGGCATCCCTGGCCTCACATGGCCAACCCAGACTTTCCACGAGCGGATGACCTTGTGGTTGGGGGAGCGAGAGGTCCAGATCATCCATATCGGCCGCGCCCATACCGCCGGGGATACCGTGGTCTGGCTGCCGAAAGAAAAGGTCCTGTTTGCCGGCGATACCGTTGAATACGGCGCCACGCCATATTGCGGCGACGCGCATTTTACCGACTGGCCAGACACGATCAGCAAACTGCGCGCGCTTGGGGCGGAGAAAATGGTGCCCGGGCGCGGCGCGGCGCTCCTGAACGCGAAAGCGGTTGCCGAAGCATTGGACGGCACGGATGACTTCACCGCCACTCTGTTCGCGCTGGTCAACGCCGGCGTCGCCAAAGGGCAGGACCTGCACGATATCTATCTGCACACGATGGAGGCGATGCGCCCTCGCTTCGGCAACTGGGTGATTTTCGAACACTGCATGCCCTTCAACGTCTCCCGTGCCTATGACGAAGCGATGGGGATCGATACGCCTCGCATCTGGACGGCTGAGCGCGATGTCGAGATGTGGCAGGCGCTGGAGCACAAGGCCGCGCAAAGCGGCGAAATCCAACGCTAGGCCGACGATGCCGTACGCCTCGCCGCGCTACGCCGCCGCCCCGCTGGGTGTCGCCGGGGAACGCCACCCGATCGTCGTGGTTGGCGGCGGCATGGTCGGCTTAACGGCCGCCCTCGATCTCGCCCGTCGCGGCCAGCCCGTAGTGGTGGTCGATGATGATGACACCGTCAGCGTCGGCAGTCGGGCGATTTGCTATGCCAAACGTACCTTAGAGATTTACGATCGGCTGGGCCTCGGCACACGGCTGATGGAAAAAGGCGTGGTTTGGAACCGTGGCCGGGTGTTTTTTGGCGACCGACAGGTCTTCGATTTTGACTTGCTGCCAGAAACCGGGCACGGCTTCCCCGCTTTCGTCAATTTGCAACAATATTATCTCGAAGAATGGCTGGTAGAGGCTTGCCATGCGACTGGCCTGGTAGACCTCCGTTGGAAGCACAAGGCGGTCGGGCTGACACAGGACGCCGATGCGGTCTCTATCGCCGTGCAAACCCCCAGTGGTTGCTACGATCTGCAGGCGAACTGGGTGCTTGCCGCCGATGGTGCCCGAAGTTTTGTACGCGAAACACTCGGTCTACCTTTCGTTGGCAAGGTCTTCCGTGACCGTTTTCTCATTGCGGATGTCACCATGCAGGCGCCATTCCCGCCAGAACGCTGGTTTTGGTTCGATCCCCCGTTTCACCACGGCGGCTCCGTGCTCTTGCACCGTCAGGCCGATCATGTCTGGCGGATCGATTTCCAACTCGGATGGGACGCTGACCCCGAGGTTGAGCGCGATCCGGAGCGCGTGCGCGCCCGCGTACGCGCCATGCTGGGGCCGGATGTCGCCTTCGACCTGGAATGGGTCAGTATCTACACGTTCCGCTGCCGGCGGTTGGAGCGCTTTCGGCACGGGCGGGTGCTGTTCCTCGGCGATGCCGCGCATCAGGTCAGCCCGTTTGGCGCCCGCGGCGGCAATGCCGGGGTGCAGGATGCGGATAATCTGTGCTGGAAGTTGGATCTGGTTTTGCGCGGCGCAGCGCCGGAGGCCCTGCTCGATAGTTACGACGCCGAACGGGTGCCGGCCAATGACGAAAACATCCTCAACTCAACCCGCAGCACGGACTTCATCACCCCCAAGAGCGAGGCCGCACGCGCCTATCGTGATGCGGTGCTGGAGTTGGCAGCAGAATTTCCGTTCGCTCGTAGTTTGGTCAATTCCGGCCGCTTGTCGCGGCCGGCGGTGTTAACGACCTCGCCCCTGACCACAGCCGATACCGATCTTTGGGCGGGTGGCGTCCCGCCTGGCGCGCCGGCGGTTGATGCCCCGGTGCTGTGCGACGGCGCGGAGGATTGGCTCCTGCGCCATCTCGCCACCGGTCATTTCATCCAATTGCGATTCGAGCCGCCAGTTGCCGGCGCGCCGTTGCACACCGTGTTTGTGACCGCCACCCCGCATCCCGGTGCACTGCATGATGCACAGGGATTGGCGGCGTCCCGCTACGATGCCCAACCGGGGACAGTTGTATTGCTGCGGCCGGACCAGCACATCGCCGGTCGCTGGCGCCGGCACGATCCAGCGCGGTTGCAACGCGCGATGGAGGCGGCCTGCGCATGTTGAACATTGAGCCCAACCTCAGCGACCCCGATGCGGTCTTTGCAGCGTTGATGGAAGCGCACCGCGATCTGTCGCCCGAACAATCACGCCGCCTGGATGCCCGGCTGGTACTGTTGCTGGCCAACCATATCGGTGATGCCGCTGTCATCCTCGCGGCAATAGCCGTCGCTGGTCAGCCGGTTTCCATTGGCAAATCGGCGCGCGATGCCCATTCGGACAGCGATGCATCGTAAATCGCCACGTCGGTATGTCCCAGCATCGTCAGCGCCAGGGCGTCCGCACTCGCGGCAATGCCGCCACCGCAATAAACGATCACCCGCTTGTCCAGGGCACCGATATCCGCGAAGCGGGCGCGCAACACATCCGCGGCCAATAACGTGTTGTCGACTGGGTCGAACAGGCTTGCCGCTGGAATGTTCACGCTGCCTTTGATGCGCCCTGGCCGGCCATACGGGCTTGGCCCATCGCCAGCGTGTTGTTGCGGGAGCAGCGCGTTCAGGGTGCAGACCGTCCGGTCCCCAATGGCGGCGGCAACGGTCGCCTGATCCACCATCAACCCCGCGCGCGGCTGACCAACAAACACCTGCGCCGCGCGCGGCACGGCAGCACCGGTGGCAACTGGTCGCCGTTCCAGGGTCCATTTCTTCCAGCCGCCGTCCAAAATCGCCGCATTGTCAAACCCGAACACCCGCAGCAGCCACCACACCCGGGTTGCCCACCAAGCATTGGCGGTGCTGTACAGCACCACCTTGGTCTTGGAGCCCACGCCTAGTCGGCCCATCGAGGCGGCGAACTGCGCCACGGTCGGCGTCATAAAGCGGAAGCTCTGGCTGTTGTCGGACAGATCCGCCTGCAAATCGACGAACTGCGCCCCTGGAATATGTCCCGCCTCGTAATCCGCCCGACCGGACACAACGGTGTAAGGGCCCGGCGGGTTCGGCCGCAGATGCACCGTGCCGTCCAGCACCACCACATCGGGATCGTCGATGTGGTCGGCCAACCACGCGGTGCTGACCAGGAATTCGGGATGTACGAAGCTGTCGGCCGTTGCGGTCATCGCAGGCCCCCTAAGTGGCGGGCGCGTTGGATTGCCGCACGGCGGCAATCATGCGTTCGAGAATACGGTCGACGATGCGCTCGGAGGTGGCAAAGTTAAAGCGCACAAATTTTGCCGCTGCCGGATCGAAGGTTTCCCCGGCGCTGAAAGCGATCTTGGCGCGATCATGGAAAAAATCGAACGCGGTGCCAGCAATCGGCAACTGGCTGCAATCCAGCCAGCCGAGATAAGTCGCTTCCGGCTTGCGATATGTGATCGCCGGCATTTCCCGTGCCAGCGTGTCAAACACCCGATTGCGCATCGCTTGCAAATGCGCCACCACCTCATCGAGCCAGGGCTGCCCAGCATTCCAGGCGGCAACGGTGGCATCAATGCCGGTAATGCCCGGGCTGCCAAGCACCTTACGCGGCACCCGCCGATGGAAACGATCCCGCAATTCGGCGCTGCCGAAATACATGACCCCGCAGCGCAATCCCGGAATATTGAAGCTTTTGGTCGGCGAGTTAATGGTGATGGTTCGCGCCGCGATCGCCGGGCTCAGCGAGGCGATCGGGATATGCTTGGCACCGTCATACATCAGGTCGGCATGAATCTCGTCGGACAGGATGATCAGATCGTTGGCGATCGCCGCCCGACCAATCGCTTCCAGTTCTGCGCGCTCGAACACCCGACCGGTTGGATTTTGTGGGTTGCAAAGCAGGATCATCCGGGTCGTCGGCACTGCGGCCAATCGGTCCAATTCGGCCAGGTCCATCACAAAGCGTGCCCCGTTGTCGCGCATCGCCAACGGTATCAGCGTGCGGCCAGTACTGTGGATGGCATCATGAAACGGTGGATAGGCCGGCAACTGCAAAATGACGCCGTCACCGGGTTCGGTAAGCGACCAGATGGCCGAGAATGTGCCCTGCACCAGATCCGCCAGCGGCTGCACCAGGTCGGTGTCAATCTGCCAGCCAAAGCGATCTTGCATCCGGCCTTGGAAGGCCTTTGCAAGGTAGCCTTCGGCACCACCGTCCGGGCGATCCGCGTAGCCATAGTCCTGATCGGCAATAATCCGTTCCATCGCACGGCGGATCGGGTGGGCGATGGCGAAATCCATATCCGCGACCCAGGCCGGCAGCACAGCAGGCCCATATTTCTGCCATTTGGCATTCTGGCGCGCCCGCAAAACATCCATCGGCAAGTCAAAGCTATTGCTGGTCATCTCGACGTTAATCCATTTTTGCGGGTTGGCTTGTAGGCAGGCGATTGAGCACTGGTTTCGTCATCCAGGCAAGTCATTGCCACGTTTGGCCCGACCCTTTGCGGTCTTCGGCCAAGATGGCTAGAAAGTGTGATATTTAGTGTTCGGTCGTAAATTTTAGCGCCGAAGAGATAGCAAGGCAGAGCGGAATGCGGATTTCAATCTTTGGCATTGGCTATGTTGGCGCAGTATCGTGCGGCTGTCTGGCGTCACTCGGCCATACCGTAATCGGCGTCGATGTAGCTGCCGACAAAGTGGCAATGTTGAATTCCGGCCAGTCACCGATTGTCGAAGCGGAGATCGATGTTTTGATCGCCGATGCGGTCAGGGCAGGGCGGCTCAGCGCCACCACCGACGTTGCGGCTGCGATCATGGCGTCGGATATTTCGTTTATATCGGTCGGCACGCCAAGTGCCGCTGACGGCAGCGTGTCCATGGTTGCGGTTGATGCGGTGGCCGCCGCGATCGGCCAAGCCATTCGCGGTAAAGCTGGTCCGCATAGCGTGGTGATGCGCTCAACAGTCCCACCCGGCACGGCGGAAACGCGGGTGATCCCAATTTTAGAGCGCGAATCCGGCCGTCGTCATGGTGACGGTCTATCCTACTACAGCAACCCCGAATTTCTGCGCGAAGGTAGTTCGGTGCGGGATTTCCATGCGCCACCGTTTACCCTGATCGGCGCCCCGGATGGTGACGATGCCACCGGGCTGCGCGAACTCTACGCCCCAGTCGGCGGTGCTTTTCAGGTGACCAGTTACCGAACGGCGGAAAGCGTCAAATATCTCTCGAACGTCTATCACGCGGTTAAACTCGCCTTCGCCAACGAGGCCGGTGCGGTGCTGGCGGCTCATGGCGTGGATGCGCGTGAGGCGTTCCGGCTATTTTGCGAAGACCGCGTGCTGAATATTTCCCCTGCCTATCTGCGGCCTGGGTTCTCATTCGGCGGGTCCTGCCTCCCGAAAGACACGCGCAGTTTCCTGGCTTTAGCTGAAGCTGGTGGCGTCGCGCCAACCCTGCTCGGCCAGTTGCTGCCCAGCAATCAGGCTGGCATTGAACGCACATTCGCGACCATCGCCGGCTTTGCCGCCGATCACGGGGAACGCCGCGTTGCCTTATTCGGTCTTGCCTTCAAGCAAGGCACGGACGATCTGCGGGAATCCCCCTTTGTGACCTTGGCCGAGCGCATGCTAGGGCGTGGTTATGATCTCGCGATCTTCGACCGTTCGGTGCAGGTGGCCAGGCTAACCGGCAGTAATCGCGCCTATATCAGCCGGGAAATCCCGCACCTCGAACGGTTAATGGTCGAAGCGCCAGGCGCAGCGCTGGCGGGCCGCAATATCGCCGTTGTTGGCCACATTGCGCCGCAGGATCGGCCAGCAATGCTGGCGGCGCTCGACGGTCACACCGTGCTCGACCTTACCGGCATGGCCGAACTGCGCGATCATCCAGGAATCCGCTATCACGGGCTATGCTGGTGAGCGGAAAGCCACGCCTCCTTTTCGTCAGCCCACGCTTTCTGTTTCCGATGAATGAAGGCGGCAAAATCCGCACCGCCAACACGCTCCGGCACATGAAAGGGGGAGCGTTTGAGGTTACCCTGGCCTCCCCGATGCCCGCGGGTCATCAAGCCTACGGGGATGAGATCGGCCTGATTTGCGACCATTTTGTGTCCTGGCCCAGCCCGCATATCTCCCGCCTGCGCCGTGGTCTGGCCTTGCTCAACCGGCTACCCATTTCCGTCGCCACCGATCGCTCCAGCGTCGGCCAAGCCGTGCTAAACGCGGCACTGGCGCAACGGCCAGATGTCGTCGTCGTCGATTTCCCCCATGCCGCGGTGCTGCTGCCTGCCACCCTTCAGCTCGCCTCGGTGCTATTCACCCATAATGTCGAAGCCGAGATTTACGAGCGGCACGCCCGCACCACCACTGGCATAATGCGCTATGTCTGGCGGGATCAAGCCCGCAAAATGGCACGGTTCGAGGGCGCTGCCCTTCGATCGGTGCGCCGCGTCATAGCGGTCTCCGCGCGTGACGCCAAAGCGCTTCAGCAGCGCTACACCCTGCCGGCGGTGGATGCGATCGATACCGGTGTCGATCTCGATTTCTTTGCCTTTAACGCGGCCGAGCGCCAAGCGACGATCGAACCTCAGGGCGGCCGCATCGTTTTTACGGGTGTGATGGATTCCCCGGCTAATGTCGACGGGGTGCAGTTTCTGCTGCGCGAGGTTTGGCCACACATCACCGCTGTCCGTCCCGATGCCGAAGCGGTGATTGTCGGCCGCAATCCGTCCTCTGCGCTCATCGAAGCCGCACGCGGGTTGAACTGTCGTTTCACCGGCTTTGTCGACGACATCCGCCCCTATGTCGCGGGCGCCGATGTTTCGGTGATCCCGCTCCGCGTCGGTAGTGGCACCCGCATCAAAGCCTTCGAGTCGATGGCGATGGGCCGCCCGGTCGTGGCGACCACGATTGGGATCGAGGGGTTGGACATCACCGCCGGCGAACACTACCTGCGGGCTGATACACCAGCGGATTTCGCCGCAGCCATTCTGCGTCTACTTGCCGAACCAACCTTGCGCGAAACCTTGCGCCAGGCGGCCCGACAGCGGCTTGAACAGCGGTTCGGATGGTCACGCATCGCGCAGCAGTTTGAGGCGATTTGCCTGCGGGCAATGCGGCCATGAGCGCTGGCACGGGGGAAATTAGAAGCCTGACCGCGTTGCGTGGCATCGCCGCGATGGCGGTGGTGATCGAACATTTTTCCGCGACCGCGGAGCATCATGCCGCCGTTCCGATCCCGTCATTGGTGGCGCATGGCTACCTCGCCGTCGATCTGTTTTTTGTGTTGAGCGGTTTCATCATGGCCTACACCTATCTGGCCGCGTTCGAAGCCGATGGGCTGGGCGCCTTACCAGGTTTTCTAAGCAAGCGGATCGCCCGTATTGTGCCACTGAATACGGCGGTGCTGGCCTGCCTCATGGTTGCGGGGTGGCTAAGCTCTCTCATAATCGGCCGCAATGTTCTGTTTCAGTCGAACAATCTGCCTTTCGACTTGCTGGCCAATCTACTCATGCTGCAAGGACTTGGGATTGGCACCAATCTAAACGCCCCATCCTGGACCATCAGCACTGAATTCGCGGCCTACCTCATCTTTCCCGTGCTTATCGGGTTGGTGTTCAACCGACGACTCCCGCTCCGCGTCGCGACCATCGTGGTAGCGCTGATCGGTCTGTGCGTCATCGCCACGATGCAGCGGAAACTCGGTTTGGATACCGCCACGATTGGGCAAGGTATCGGGCGTTGCCTAACGGAGTTTACGCTTGGCCTCGGCGTTTACGCCGTTTTCCGTCGTCGCGCCGCGTTGCCCTGGATCGGTAATGACGGAGTGGTTTTAGCGGCAGCCCTGGCCAGCGGAGTATTTCTCCTCCTGCGAATCGATTTGCTATCCGTGCTGCCCTTCCCGTTGCTCATCCTCAGCCTCGCCTGCAACACCGGCGTTGCCTCGCGCTGGTTGTCCTCCAGGGTGCCATATTTTCTTGGGGTTATTTCGTATTCGATCTATCTAATCCACAGCCCTTTCCGGCCTTTGGAGCTTGAATTGGTCCGTTGGCTACATCCGGCCCCCCTTTCCTTAAGCATGGCGTTAGGATTTGCGATCGCCGGCTCCGTGTCGATTATTCCCTTTGCGTGGTTCGCGTATAATGCTGTTGAACGGCCAGGGAGATCGCTGGTGCGCCGAATTCTGGCAGGATCGTGACAATGGTGAACGGCCCAGCGCGTAAGGCGACGGTGCGGCAATGTGCGATTCTCGCTGGAGGGCTTGCCAGCCGCTTGGGTGCAATTAGCGTCGACACGCCAAAGCCAGGCCTCAAAATTGGCGATCGTCCGTTCCTCGCTTGGCAGATGCAGGAATTATGTCGCTATGGTGTCCAGGAGGTACTATTTTTAACGGGACACCTTTCTGAAGCACTACGCCGGATCGTCTTAGAAATTGCAGATGCTTTGCCGCGCAAGCTGGTCATTCGCTTCTCCGAAGAGCCGGTACGCGCCGGAACGGGCGGTGCATTGTTCCATGCGGCGGGGCTACTCGATGAGCGGTTTTTGCTGTGTAACGGCGATTCTCTCTTTGATACGAACATAGCGCAACTCTTGTCAGACGCTATGCAAGATCCAGCTGAAACCCTGGTGCGTATGACCGTGCGCAAGCTACCTGATCCAACGCGATACGGCATCGTCTCGCTGAGCCAAGGAACGGTGACTGCCTTTCATGAGCGGCCACCCGAGGATCATGTTGGACCGGGACTGATGAATGCGGGCATCTATCTCGTTGACAAGCGCATTGTCGCCGAGACCACGGCGGTGTGTTCGTTGGAACGCGATGTTCTACCTCGCCTCGCTTCCGCCGGCTTGGTTCGCGCGACCCAAGGGGCCGGCTATTTCATCGATATCGGAATCCCGGAGGATCTGCGGCGTGCTGATGTCGAACTGCCGGCTTTACTCTCACGGCCGGCCCTGTTCCTTGACCGAGATGGCACCGTCAACATCGATTACGGCTGGGTCGGGACCTCAGCACGCTGGGAATTTGTCGCGGGAGCGGAGGCCACAGTGCGAATGGCAACCGAGGCTGGATGGCACGTATTTATCGTTACCAACCAGTCCGGGATCGCACGCGGCTACTATGATGAGGCTGCGCTGGCTGCCTTACACGCCCAGGTCACGGACGCTCTTCGCGTCGCTGGCGGCACAATCGACGATATTCGCTACTGTCCATTCCATCCGGCGGCAAAGCTTGACCAATTTCGTCGTCAAAGCGACTGGCGCAAGCCAGGTCCTGGGATGCTCATTGATTTGATGCGTCGATGGCGGCTTGACCCTACGCGCTGTGTCATGATCGGCGACCAAGTCACCGATATCCGGGCAGCACAGGCAGCCGGGATGGCAGGTCATTTGTTTCCAGGGGGCAATTTAGCACGCTTTGTGGCGCCCCTGCTTCAACCTCGAACGAAATGATGG
>Ga0007801_10000761_pt1 | contig 10542 bp, 11 predicted proteins | sample CryBogmetaGMA2M_FD_60372 | JGI IMG/M metagenome (GOLD analysis project Ga0007801, IMG submission 60372) | Freshwater microbial communities from Crystal Bog, Wisconsin, USA - MA2M | ecosystem: Environmental > Aquatic > Freshwater > Lake | place: Crystal Bog, Wisconsin, USA | collected 2009-07-06
TGGTGGCGATCTCCCCGTCCTTACAGCAGGCGATCCTCGCCACCCCGGCCGGCAGCCTCGTGCCTGCGGCCGCCATCGTGCCGAACGGCAACGTGCGCCTCTACCAGCTGCCGAACGGCGCCGGCCGCCCGCAATTCGGCGGGCTTTGCATCGACCGTGGCGGCAACCGGCTCTACGTGAACGAAGAAATCGACGGCAATGTGCGGGTCTACGATCTCGCCAACATCGCGGCCACCCCGAACGATCCGGCCGCCTCGGTGCTGACTGTCGCCACCTCGGACCCCGGCAATGGCGGCCTGGCCCTCATCGCTGTCAGCCCTTACATCGCCGACACCGCCACCGATACCGGGCTGGAGCCGGACACCACCACGACCACACCGTGGGAAAGCCCGAGCATCCGCATCGTGCAGCCCTCCCAGGGCCTGCTGTCGGCCTTGCCCGTTTCGGAAATGGTCGCCGCCGGCAAGCCGGCCGCGATCTACGTGCAGGTGCAGAACGCCTGTCCCTTCCCCACGTTGGGCACCGAAACGCTCAACCTCTATTGGGGCAAAGCCAGCACCGGCCTCGGCTGGCCGGCGCCCTGGAACGGCGGCAGCTTCGATCCCGGCTTTCCCACCTCGTCGATGGGGGGGCTGATCGCCTCGGTCCCGGTCCCGGTCATCGCCGCCAACGGGGCCACCATCCTGCCACCGATCACCTGGGCCAATCCGCCAGACCCAGCGCAATACACAGTGGCCGATGGGCATTTCTGCCTGCTCGCCCGCATCGTCTCCCCTGGGTTGGACAATGACGGCATGACCGCGCCGGAAGGGTCTGACCTCGTCGCCAACGTGCTCAACAACGCCCGCATCGCGTGGCGCAACATCCATCTGCTGCCCATCGGGGGTCTGCCGGTGGACGATACCTCATACCACATCATCCTCGGCAATCACCTCCCAACCGTCGCCGACATGCGCCTGACATTCGCAGTCATCGACGCCAGCGGCAAAATCCTGCGCATCCCGCCAGGCCCGATCGCCTTGCGCCGGCTCGGCAACCGGGATTTGCCTCCGATCCCGGTTACCAACCCCACCGCCGGCATCGGTGGCTTCGGCATGGCGCCAGGGGCGCAGATGGTGCTTGGCATCGACTACACCGCGCCGGAAACCGATACCGACTTCGCCCTGCGGGTCAGCCAATACGACGATTCCGGCCCCACCCCGGTGCTGATCGGCGGGCAGACCTTCGTACGTGGGCGCGTGAAGGGTTTCCACGCCGAACCGGCATATCGCGGCTACGGGCCGCAACCAGAATGGTGGTGGTTGCTGGCGGTGGTGCTGCTGCTGTTTGTGGTTGCCACCCTGTTGTAGCGCCCAGGTTGGCGAAAACTCAGGCGGAGGTCTCGCCGCCTGAGTTCCGCCCACGCATCGATTCGGTGCGCAACTGCCCGCACGCCGCCAGAATATCGCGCCCGCGCGGCGTGCGCACCGGCGAGGAGAAACCAGCATCCATAATAATCTTAGCAAACGCGGCGATCGATTTCTCGGTCGAGGTATCGTACGGGCTGCCAGGCCAAGGGTTGAACGGGATCAGATTCACCTTGGCCGGAATGCCGGCGATCAGACGCACCAGTTCATGCGCTTCGGCCGGCGAGTCGTTGATGCCCTTCAGCATCACGTATTCGAAGGTAATCCGGCGCGCATTGCTGGCAGCCGGATAGCGCCGGCACGCGGCGATCAGGTCTTTGATCGGGTATTTGCGGTTCAGCGGTACAATCTCGTCGCGCAGTTCATCATTGGTCGCGTGCAGTGAAATCGCCAGATTGACCGCGAGTTCCTCCCCGCAGCGATCCATCATCGGCACCACGCCCGAGGTGGACAGGGTAATCCGCCGGCGCGACAGGCCAATGCCCTCGCCATCCATCACAATTCGCATCGCGCGAGCAACGTTATCGTAATTATACAGCGGCTCGCCCATGCCCATCAGCACAATGGTTGAGAGCAGTCGCGGCGTTTCCCCTTTCGGGCTCGGCCATTCGCCATAGCTATCGCGCGCGGCCATAAACTGCCCGACAATTTCAGCCGCCCCGAGATTGCGCACCAGCGTCTGGGTGCCCGTGTGGCAAAACCGGCACGACAAGGTGCAGCCCACCTGGGAGGAAATACACACCGCGCCGCGATCCTGCTCCCGGTCCGGAATGTAGACGGTTTCCGCCTCTTGCCCGTCGCGGAAGCGGAACAGGAACTTCCGTGTCTCGTCCTCGGAAGTCTGCACTTCGGCAGCCGTCGGGCGGCCAATGATGAAGTGCTCGGCCAGCTTTTGCTGCAACGGCTTGGCGATCGAGGACATGCGAGCGAAATCGGTCACGCCCTGATGATAAACCCAATGCCAGATCTGCTTGGTGCGAAAGGCCGGCTCACCGATCTCCGCCAACGCCGCGGTAATCTCCTCGCGCGTCAGCCCAACCAGTTCGCGCCGGCCATCCGCCAGCACCGGCGGCGGTGGGTTGAACCGCGCGGTCTTGGCCAAAATCCGGTCGCGTTCCGCCGCAGTCAGCTCGGCGATGGCGTTCAATGCCATGCTACTTCGCCGGACAGGCTTTGTTGACGGCCTCATAGGCCGCCTTAAAGCCCTTCAGGCTGAAACTATCCACAACATCCGCCGCCTTGGCGACCGGGGATTTGGCCGTCAACCCGTTCGCCTTCAACAGCGCAGCCACGGTCGCATGGCCATCGCGCGCAAAGGCGTAGCGCTGGGCAGTGTAAAATTCCTGGGCCGCGCTTTCAATCTGCACCGCCACCGCCGCATTGGCGGCATATGCATAGCCCGCATTCAGCGCCACCGCATCCCGCGCTCCCGCGCGCTGGGTCACCGTCAGCACCACATCGCCGCGTCCGGGCAATTTGCGGGACGAATTTTTGGCCCGCGTGAAGGCGTAGCAAACCGTCTGCCCGGCCTCGACATGCGTTGCCGCCTGCCAGTCATCGAACGTACCGATGGATTGCTGCGGGGTGCCGGCCGGGGCCGCCGCAGCAGGTTTGGCGGCCGGTTTCTTGTCGGCCGCCAAGGCACCGAACCCGCAAAGCAGCGAGCCGGCGATCAGTAAAATGGAATATGCGCGCATGGCGGACAGATACGAGCGAGGCGGCGCTTCCACAAGAGCAGCGCCGCCTGATCGGACTTGCGTTGGCCGGGTAGCGTTAGCGCTCTTCGTCGTTGCTTTCGACTTCGACGTCGACAATCGCTTCCGCTTCATCGTCAAGGTCGGAGGTGTCTTCCAACACATCCTCGTCGCTATCGTCATCAGCCACCTCGACCTCAACATCCGCATCCTCCAGACCGGGCACCGAGGCCGTCTTGGGGCGACGCTTGTCGTCCAGCGGGTTACCGGCCGCACGACGCAGGCGGGGCTGCTCGGCCGGCTGCTCGGTGCTGCATTTCGGGCAGATCGCCGGCTGCTTGGTCAGGTCGTAGAATTTTGCGCCGCAGGAGACACAGACGCGTTTAGTGCCGAGTTCAGGCTTGGCCATCGATCGCCTCACGACGGGAAAGGGGAAGGTCAATCTCTTTCTGGATCGACCGAGGGCGCGCCCCATGCCATTGCCGCCGGCTACTGTCAAATCCAATCCGCACATGGCATGGCAGGCCTGGGCCGTGATATGCCCTGTTCATGCAGACGGCAATGAACCAAGGCTGGGTCATCCACCCGGCAAAGAATGGATTAAACGGCACATTTCGCGCCCCCGGCGACCAGACCGTGGGCCAATGGGCGCTTCTGTGCGGCTTGCTCGCCGTTGGCGAAAGTCACATTTCCGGCATGCTGGAAACCGCGGATTTCAGCCATCTCGTCACCGCGATCCGGGCGCTTGGCGGCCAGGCCACCCGCCTCGCTCCCGGGCACTGGCGCATCGCAGGGCGCGGATTAGGCGGGCTGGCGGAACCATCACGCGCGCTCCAGATCGGTCGGTCAGCCGGCCTGGCGCACCAACTGGCCGGGCTGTTGGCCAGCCATCCCATTTTCGCGGTACTCGATGGGGAGGCGCGGCTCGGCAAAACCGGCACCCACCGGCTGCTCTCGGCACTGCGGGCGACCGGCGCCCGACTGCGCGCCCGGGACCGGGGCCTGCCGCTGGCCATTATCGGCGCCGCGGACACGCTCCCGCTCGATGTGCATCTGCCGGTGCCGTCTGCCAACATCAAGGCCGCTTTACTGCTGGCCGGGCTCAACGCCTCCGGCCTGTCGCGCATCGTGGAACCCGAGGCCACACCGGACCACGGCGAAATCATGTTGCGGCGCTTCGGCGCCCACGTGGCGGTGCAAACCGAAGGCCGCGGGCGAGTCGTCAGCCTGCTGGGCCAGCCGGAGTTGCACGCGGCGGAGGTGACAATTCCCGGCGATCCAGACCTCGCCGCACTGCCGGTGCTGGCGGCCCTGCTGGTGCCAGGGTCGCACGTCACCGCGCACGGCGTTGGGTTGAACCCGCTGCGGGGAGCACTGTTCGACGTGTTACGGCAAATGGGGGCCGCACTGGTGACGACCCACACCCACGGCGGCGAGGAACCAATCGGCGACCTCGTCGCTGTCCATTCCCCCCTGCACGCGGTGGAAACCGCCTGGGAGACCGCACCCGCTCTGGTGCGCAGCTACCCGCTGCTTGCCGTGGCGGCGGCCACCGCCACCGGCAGCACCGTCCTACGCGGCCTCGGCGCGGTGCGCCCGGGGGAACGCGCCCGCATGGCCCGCGTCGCCGCCAGCCTGCGGCAATGCGGCCTGCAAGCGGATGTGGACGACGACGATCTGGTGGTGCACGGGCAATCCATCCCGCCACATGGCGGCACACATATCGATGCCCCGGGCGACGCGTTCCTGGCAATGGCCGGCCTGCTCACCGGCCTGCTCGCATCCGCGCCGGTGCGAGTGGACCAAGCCGACGCCCTCAACCGGGTGTTTCCAGAGTTTACCTGCACCCTCAACACGCTGCTGCCATCCCCCGTCCTGGAGCCCGCATGAACGCGCCATTGATTATCGCCGTCGATGGCCCGGCCGCGGCCGGGAAGGGCACCCTGGCCCGTCGGCTGGCAACCACGTTGGGGCTCCCCTATCTCGATACCGGCTTGCTCTACCGCGCGGTGGCAAGGCGGGTGATTAACGCCGGCGGCAACCCAGCCGATGCCGCCGTCGCCGAAGCCGCCGCGCGCAGCTTGCAACCCGCCGACACGGCACGCACCGACCTGCGCGGCCCGCCGGTTGATGGCGCCGCCAGCACCGTTGCCGCCCATCCCGGCGTCCGCGCCGCGTTGCTCGATTTCCAGCGCGCCTTCGCCCGCAGCAGCGGCGGCGTGCTCGACGGTCGCGACATCGGCACGGTGATTTTCCCCGACGCACCGATCAAACTGTTCGTCACCGCCAGTGTGGAGGCCCGCGGCCGCCGCCGCTGGCTCGAATTGCAGGCGCGTGGCATCACCGCCGATCTCGCCGACATTACCGAGGAGGTCCGCCTGCGCGATCAGAACGACGCTGCCCGCGCCGCAGCCCCCATGATCGCCGCCGCTGACGCGCTGGCGCTGGATACGACAGCGCTCGATGCCGACGCCGCCTTCGCCGCTGCCATGACCATGATCGAGGCGCGATTAAAAGCCGCGTTGCATAGCTGAAACAGCCGCGAAATGCTTGACTCCGGCCGCTCTCCGGCGCTTTGGTGCCGCCGCGCGCGGCCATGTGGCTTCGCGTGTCGCGCGCGGGCATCCTGGGCACGACCATTTTCTCCATCCGGCCTGCGCCCAACCCGCAACGGGGGCGCGGGCAAGTCGTGCTTTCCGCAAGGGTTGCGCGCATTTGCTGCGGTTTGCTGGCTATTCCGGCACCGCCAAGGACACCACCATCCCTATGGCATCTCTCGACCACGAGAACGATTTCGCCGCCCTCCTCGATGAAACCCTCGGTAAAGACACTGGCTTCGACGGCTCCGTCGTCACCGGCCGCGTTGTCCGTCTGACCGACGAGTTCGTGATCGTTGACGTCGGCCTCAAGAGCGAAGGGCGCGTTGCGCTCAAAGAATTCTCGATGCCGGGCGTCGCCCCGGACATCAAGCCCGGCGACAATGTCGAGCTTTACGTGGAACGCTACGAAGACCGTGACGGCAGCATTGTGCTGTCCCGCGAGAAGGCGCGCCGCGAGGAAGCTTGGACCAGCCTGGAGAAGGCGTTCGAAGCACAGACCCGCGTCAACGGCGTGATCTATGGCCGCGTCAAGGGTGGCTTCACCGTCGACCTCGGCGGCGCCGTGGCCTTCCTGCCGGGCAGCCAGGTCGATATCCGCCCGGTGCGCGATGTTGGCCCGCTAATGGGGCAGCCGCAGCCGTTCCAGATCCTCAAAATGGATCGCGCCCGTGGCAACATCGTTGTCTCCCGCCGGGCCGTGCTGGAAGAAACGCGCGCTGAACAGCGCAGCGAACTGATCCAGGGCCTCAAGGAAGGTATGATCCTCGACGGCGTCGTCAAGAACATCACCGACTACGGTGCGTTCGTCGACCTAGGCGGCGTGGACGGCCTGCTGCATGTCACCGACATCGCCTGGCGCCGCATCAACCACCCGAGCGAAGCGCTCCAGATCGGCATGCCCGTCAAGGTGCAGGTCATCCGCTTCAACTCGGATACCCAGCGCATCAGCCTCGGCATGAAGCAGCTCGAAGCCGATCCTTGGGAAGGTGTGGCGGCGAAGTATCCGCCGGGCGCCAAGTACACCGGTCGCGTCACCAACATCACCGATTACGGCGCCTTCGTGGAGCTGGAGCCGGGGGTCGAGGGTCTCGTCCACGTGTCCGAAATGTCCTGGACCAAAAAGAACGTCCACCCCGGCAAGATCGTGGCGACCAGCCAGGAAGTCGATGTCATGGTGCTGGACGTCGACAGCTCGAAGCGTCGTATTTCGCTTGGCCTGAAGCAGGTTCAGCGCAATCCGTGGGAAGAGTTCGTCGAAGCCCATCCGATTGGCGGCGAAGTGGAAGGCGAGATCCGCAATATGACGGAATTCGGCCTGTTCATCGGCCTGTCCGCGGATATCGACGGCATGGTCCACATGTCCGACCTCTCTTGGGACGAGCCGGGCGAACTCGCCATGGCGAAGTTCGAGAAAGGCCAGATCATTAAGGCCAAAGTGCTCGACGTCGATGTGGAAAAAGAACGCATCAGCCTTGGCATCAAGCAGCTGCGTGAAGACCCGGCCGCCAACGTGCTCGATCGCATCCGCAAGGGCGAGATCGTGACCTGCGTGGTCACCGCCGTGCAGTCCAACGGCATCGAAGTGAAGGTCGACGACGTGTTGACCGGCTTCATCCGCCGCGCCGAACTGGCTCGCGACAAGGCCGACCAGCGCCCCGACCGCTTCGCCGTTGGCGAGAAGGTCGATGCCCGTGTCACCGCCGTGGACCGCGCTGCTCGCAAGCTCCAGCTCACCATCAAGGGCAAGGAGATCGAAGAAGACAAGCAGGCGATCGCCGAATACGGCACGTCTGACAGCGGCGCCTCGCTGGGCGACATTCTCGGTGCGGCGATCCGTCGTCGCAACATGTCGCTGCCGGAGTAAGACCAGAGTTGTCACGTTAGATGACCCTGGAGACAGACCTGCTGATCGACAGGCGGCGCCTCATGCGCCGCCTGTTCGTCTGGCGGGTGGTTGCCGTCGCCGCCGTGCTCGCATGCGCAGCACTGGCGGTCGGCGACAGCAAACTGCCCAATGCCGGCCCTCATGTTTCGCGAGTCCGGATCGAAGGCATGATCGGCGACAATCGCAAACTGGTGCAATCGATCCAGGCGGTCGCCAAAGATGACAGCGCCAAGGCGTTGCTCGTAGAAATCAATAGCCCCGGTGGAACCGTTGGCGGCAGCGAGGCGCTTTATGCCGCCATTCGCGATGTCGCGGCAAAAAAGCCGGTGGTCGCCGTGATGGGCAGCCTCGCCGCCTCCGGCGGTTACATGGCGGCGGTGGCCGCGCCGCGCATTATTGCGCGCGAATCCACTATCACCGGCTCGATCGGTGTGATGATGCAAACCTTCGAGGGCTCGGACCTGCTCGGCAAGATCGGCATTTCCGCCGAAACGCTGACCTCCGGCCCCCTGAAGGACCAGCCCAGCCTGACCCACCGGATGACCGATGCCGGTCGCGGCGTAATGCATGCCGTGGTCATGGACATGTATGACCAGTTCGTAGAAAAAGTCGCTCTCGGCCGCAATATGGACGCCGATAAAGTGCGCGGTTTGGCGGATGGCCGGGTTTACACCGGCCGACAGGCGCTGAAAAATGGACTGGTGGACGCCATCGGCGCGGAGCAAGATGCCCGTGCCTGGTTGGCCAGCGACAAGAACGTTTCCGCCGCATTGCCGGTGCGCGATGTCGCCCGCCCAACCGCCTGGAACAGGTTGTTTGCCGAGGAGGGCGAGAGCCTCTTTGGCGGCATTTTGAAAACACTGCTATCTCAAAGGGTTAAACTTGACGGCGCCTACGCGTTGTGGCAACCTTTTGATACAAACGAATAAATCTTGGATCTGACCCGGCAAGCCTTGCCGGCAGGACTTGTGAGAGGGCTCGCGCATGACAAAATCCGAACTGATCGCCGAGCTATCCGCCGCCAACCCGCATTTGTTGAGCCGCGACGTGGAAACGATCGTAGCCACCATTTTCAATGAAATCACCGCCGCTTTGTCGCGCGGCGAGCGGGTGGAACTGCGCGGCTTCGGCGCCTTCACAATCAAGCAGCGCGATGCCCGCACCGGTCGCAACCCGCGCACCGGCGCCGCCGTTCCGGTGGATGAGAAGGTCGTCCCCTTCTTCAAAGCCGGCAAGGAACTGCGCGAGCGTGTCAACCGCGGCAAGTCTGCCTAAATCATGCTGACCTGGCTCCGGTGGTTGATCGCGGCGCCATTTCTGCTGCTGCTGGTCTTGTTCGTGTTGTCGAACACCCAAACCGTCACCTTACGCCTGTGGCCGACCGATCTTGCCTTGCCGATCCCGCTCGCCATAGCCGTCCTCGGCGGCATGGCCATCGGCCTCCTGGCCGGTGCCCTAATGTTGTGGTTCGGTAAGCTGGCTGCCCGTCACGCCGCCGCACGCGCACAAGCCCGCATTGCCGCGCTTGAAGCGCAGCTCCGCCAGCCGCAGCCCACCGCTCCCGCTAACGCTCTCCCCTCTCCGACCTGAGAACCCCATGAAAACCGGATTGATCGCGGCGCTGGATACAACAGACCCGCAGCGTGCCCGTGCCTGGGCCACCGCCATCGCTCCCCATTGCGGCATGCTCAAACTCGGGCTGGAATTCTTCCTTGCCAACGGTGCCGAAGGCGTGCGCCTGATCGATGACCGCCCGATCTTCCTCGATCTGAAGCTGCACGACATCCCCAACACGGTCGCTGGCGGCGTGGGGGCAATTCTGCCGTTGTCGCCGCGCTTCCTCACCCTGCACGCGTCCGGCGGCAGCGCCATGATCGCCGCCGCCCGCGAAGCCGCCGAGGCTGCCGGCCCGCAACGCCCCCGCTTGCTCGCCGTCACGGTGCTGACCAGCCTGGACCCTGAAGCCCTGCACGCCACAGGGGTTGCCGGCGGCCCGCGCCAGCAAGTCCTCCGCCTCGCCCGCCTCGCTCTGTCCGCCGGCGCTGACGGTCTGGTGTGCAGCGCGCACGAAGTCGCCATGCTCCGCGATGCCCTCGGCGACGGCCCAGAGCTCATCGTGCCCGGCATCCGCCCCGCTGGCGCCGCCGCCGGCGACCAGGCCCGCACCATGACCCCATCGGAAGCCGCCGCCGCCGGCGCCACCTGGCTCGTCGTCGGCCGCCCGATTACCGCCGCCGCCAACCCAGGTGCCGCCGCCGCCGCGATCGCCGCCGAGCTCGCCTGATGCAGGTCAAAATCTGCGGCATCAACACCGAAACGGCGTTTGATGCCGTGGTCGCCGCAGGCGCGGATTATCTCGGCTTCGTCTTCTTCCCCGCCTCCCCACGCGCCGTTACCCCAACGCAGGCGGCCACCCTGTCCGCCCGCCACCCAGGTGGCCCAACCCGTGTCGGCCTGTTCGTCCAGCCCGATGACGCCACCATCGCCGCCGCCCTCGCCGCCCTCCCCCTCGCGGCGCTGCAACTCCACGGCGTTGATTCCGTCCGCGAACGTGCCATCCACGCCCGCTTCCAAATCCCGATCTGGCGTGCCGTCGGTGTCGCCAGCGCGCAGGACCTCCCCACCAACGCCGGCACCGCCGACCTGTTATTGCTCGACGCTAAAGCCCCCAAAGGCGCCACCCGTCCCGGCGGCAACGCGGCGACCTTCGACTGGTCGCTGCTCGCCAACTGGCCCGCCCCCTGCCCTTGGATGCTGGCCGGCGGCCTCACCCCGGACAACGTCGCCGAAGCCATCCGTCGCACCGGCGCCACGGCGGTGGACGTGTCATCCGGCGTCGAGGCCGCCCCCGGCGTCAAAGACCCCGCCCGCATTCGCGCCTTCATCGCCGCCGCGCGCGGCTGACCGCAGCCATGCGAACAGACGGGACGCGCAATCCGCGCGCGCCGCTTATACCT
>Ga0007801_10000763_pt1 | contig 10520 bp, 8 predicted proteins | sample CryBogmetaGMA2M_FD_60372 | JGI IMG/M metagenome (GOLD analysis project Ga0007801, IMG submission 60372) | Freshwater microbial communities from Crystal Bog, Wisconsin, USA - MA2M | ecosystem: Environmental > Aquatic > Freshwater > Lake | place: Crystal Bog, Wisconsin, USA | collected 2009-07-06
CTAGGGCCGCAAGGGCGGAACCATGGACGGGTTCCGCCGAATGTTTGGGTCAGTCGCCAGCATTCGGCGGATCACATCCCTGTATCCGCCCTACAGATCATCTGTCGGATGGTTACCGTCTCTGGCCTGGATATCGGCATCCATGCCGATATGACGGTGTTTTCCAGCTTGTCGGCACTTGTGTATAACGACTAGAGCTGGAGCTTGGGAACGAGTCAGTTCAAGCAGAAGCATTCCGTGGAACACGAGATATTACCATCTTTACAGGAAAAAGAAGACTCACGCAAAGCTCGCAAAGGCACAAAGAAGAGCGATTTCCTCTGCGCCTTTGCGTCTTTGCGTGAAACTTGCTCTTGATATTCCACGGAATATTTCGACTCGGACGGACTTGTGTATAACGGCGAGATATCCAGCTTGGAAACGAGAGAACTCTATGATTAACCAACAAGCAACCGCCCAAACTAAAGCCCGCTATAACCGCATCGCCGGCATCTACGACAAACTGGAATATCTGATGGAACGCCGTGCGCAATCGTGGCGTAGGCAATTGTGGGAAAAAGTCGAACCGGGCAAAATTCTCGAAGCGGGAATCGGGACAGGAAAAAACCTGCCTTTTTACCCGGAAGGTAGCAAAATTTGCGGCATCGACCTGAGCAATGGCATGTTGGAACAGGCCAGAAAACGCGCCGACCATGCCCCGCAAGAAATTGATCTGCGTGAGATGGATGTGCAAGCATTGGATTTCCCCGACGCTAGCTTCGATGCGGCAGTGGCAACTTTTGTGTTCTGCTCGGTCCCGGACCCTATCTTGGGAATGCAAGAACTCGCCCGAGTAGTGAAGCCCGGAGGGAAAATTGTCCTACTTGAACATGTGCGCTTGGACACTCCGTTCATCGGCTGGTTGATGGATATCATGAACCCCTTGACAGTAAGGATGGTAGGGGCGAATATCAACCGGCCAACAGTGCGGAACGCGCAAATGGCTGGGCTTGTGCTAGAGTCGGTTGAAGACATGATGCCGAACGGTTTGGTCAAGCTGATCCATGCCCGCCCAGACAACTATCAAACACCTTTCCAAGACTGACAAGCTGCCAACATGACTACCCCATTGACAACGGACCAACTCTATACCACTTGCGATATTTCGCAGTTCAATTTCAACACCACTGAAGAACTCGCTGACATGGGGGTTATTATTGGACAGGAACGCGCACTGGGGGCGATTCATTTTGGCCTAGGCGTGGAGCAACAAGGCTTCAATGTCTTTGCCATTGGTCCAGCAGGTTCGGGCAAATCGACGGCGGTCAGGGAGATTTTGCAACACGAGGCGGAAGCGCATCCCCCTCCGAATGATTGGTGCTATGTCAATAACTTCGACGACCCCGCCAAACCACGCGCACTCAGCCTGCCAGCCGGGGAAGGCAAACGGCTAAGTGTGGATATCGAGCGTTTGATCGAGGAGCTTTCCGTCGCCATACCGGCAACCTTTGAGGGAGAAGAATACCGTTCCCGCGCCGAGGAAATCGAGGAAAAGGCCAAATTCCGCGAATTGCAAGCTTTGGATGACTTGCGCCACATGGCCAAGCAGGCCCGCATTAAACTGGTGGAAACGCCCACTAGCTATGCGTTTGCCCCCATGGACGAAAATAACGAGGGGTTTAGTCCCGAGCAATTTGAGAAGCTTCCCGAGGCTGAGCAACACACCTTCCAAGAAAGCATTGCCCAATTGCACCAACAACTGCAAAAACTGCTGCGTCAATTTCCCCATTGGCGCAAGGAAGCAAAAGAAAAGCTCAAGAACTTGAACCGGGAATTTGCCGTCTATGCAGTTGGCCATCATATCGAAAAATTGCAGGCCCAATACCAAAAGATTCCTGTGGCTAAGGTCTATCTGGAACAGGCCGAACAAGACATGATCCACCATATCGAGGATTTCTTCCCCAAATCCGAACAGGGGGGTGGGCTATTCGGAACTTTAGGCCAAAGCAGCCCTTTACAGCGTTACCGCATTAATCTACTGGTTGACCACAGCGGCAGTCGGCATGCCCCCATCATCGAAGAAAACTTGCCCAATCACGCCAATCTTATCGGACGGACTGAACATCAGGCTTGGATGGGGGCTTTGCTGACGGACTTCACCCTAATCAAGCCCGGAGCATTGCATCTGGCCAATGGCGGCTACCTAATCTTGGATGCACGAAAACTGCTCATGCAAGCTTACGCCTGGGAAAGCCTCAAACGGGCCATGCAAACCCGCGAAATCCGCATCGAATCCTTGGAGCGCAATCTTGGCTTGATTTCCACAACCAGCTTGGAACCCGAGCCTATCCCGTTGCGGGTAAAAATAATCTTGGTGGGCGACAGGATACTCTACTATTTGTTGAGCTTCTATGATGACGAATTCCGCGATCTGTTTAAAGTCTCCGCCGATTTTGATGACAGCATGCCCCGCGATGGCAACAGCAACGCCATCTATGCCCGTGTCATCGCCACCCTCGCCAGAAAAGAGGGTTTGCGGCCTTTGGACAAGCTTGGCGTGGCGCGGGTCATCGAACACAGTGCAAGGCTCTCCGAAGATGCAGAAAGACTGTCCACCAATCTGCGCAAACTCGGCGACTTGCTAAAAGAGGCAGACTATCTGGCCGCACAGGCTCACCGGAAGCATATCGGCAAAGAGCATGTGCAACAGGCCATCGACAATCAAACCCACCGTGCCGACCGTGTGCGGCAACGGGTATACGAAGCTATTCGGCGCGGCACGATCTTCGTTGATGTCACCGGGGAAGCCATCGGCCAAATTAACGCCCTTTCCGTCATAAGCCTTGGCGACTTCGCCTTTGGGCAACCCTCACGCGTCACTGCAACCGCCCGCATCGGTAACGGAAAGATCGTCGATATTGAACGTGAAACGGAATTGGGCGGCCCGATACACAGTAAAGGCGTGATGATCCTGTCAAGCTTCATCAGTTCCCGTTATGCGCGAATGTCGCGGTTCTCGTTGTCGGCCAGCATCGTGTTCGAGCAATCCTATGGCATGGTGGAAGGCGATAGTGCCTCCCTGGCCGAATTATGCGCGGTGCTATCTGCGTTGGCGGAAGTGCCAATCAAGCAATCCTTTGCGGTGACTGGATCGGTGAACCAATTGGGCAAAGTCCAGCCCATAGGGGGTGTCAATGAAAAAATCGAGGGGTTTTTCGACGTTTGCCGCATCTTGGGTTCGACAGGGCAAAGTGTTATCATTCCAGCCGCCAACATCAAGGATTTGATGCTAAGGCAGGATGTCGTCGATGCGGCAAGTCGGGGGGAGTTTTCGATCTTTGCGGTGGCAACGGTGGACCAAGCGCTAGAATTGCTGATGGGATTGCCCCCCGGCACACGCGACGAAGCAGGGCTTTTCACCGAAGGTAGCATCAATGCCTTAGTTGAGGGCCGCCTGAAGGAAATGAGCGATGCTGTAACCGCATTGGCACAAACCGAATGGCATGGGGAGGGAAAAAATTCGTGACAGATGAATTTACCACGACGGACTTTAAGAAATGAAAAAACTTATCGCACCATTGCTCAGCTTGCTGCTTGTTCTGGGCTTGGGGGCCGGAATTTATGTCTCGGTCAACGAGCAACTTGGCAAAGAACGCATCGTCACGGTGCGCGGTTTAATTGGCTCTGAAAAAGAGGACTTCTTCCGCGACCCTCGCGTCGTCGAAGCCTTGGCAAAAAAGGGGCTTGCGGTGGAAGTGGAAAAGGCCGGTTCCCGGCAAATCGCCACCCAGTTCAAGCTAAAAGACTACGACTTCGCCTTTCCTTCGGGTGCGCCCGCCGCCGAAAAAGTCAAACGGGAGACGAAAGTCAACAAGGCCTATGAAGTCTTCTTCACCCCTATGGCGGTCGCATCTTGGAAAACGATCGCCACCATTTTGGAGTCCAATGGCATCGTCAAGCAACGCGACAACGTCTACTACATCATCGACATGACTCGCTTATTGCAGTCCATCGTCGCCGAAAAGCGTTGGAGCGACTTGGCTAAGAACGAAGGCTATAACGTCAAGAAAAGCCTGTTGATGGGCACCACCGACGTGCGGCAGTCCAATAGCGCGGCGATGTACTTATCTTTGGCCAGCTACATTCTGAACAATAACAATATCGTGGATTCGGCGGCGCAAATTGGACCGATCATCCAACCTTTGGAATCGCTCTTCCTACGCCAAGGTTTCATGGAAAACTCCAGCGCGGGACCATTCAATGACTATCTTGTAATGGGTCCAGGCAAAGCGCCGCTGGTGATGATTTACGAGGCCCAGTATCTGCAAGAAGCGGTCCGCGCCAGCAGCGGGCTCAACGACGCAATGGTCTTGCTTTACCCGGAACCGACGATTTTCACCAAGCACATCCTGATTCCATTCAATGACAAGGGGGACCGGCTGGCTGCGACGCTGGCCGACGATTCCGATCTGCAAAAGCTGGCCATCGAACATGGGTTTCGCAACCGTGATGCGGCCGGGTTCCGCAACTTCGTTAAAAGCCATAATCTGGCAGTACCGGACACCTTGGTGAATGTCGTCGAACCCCCCACCTTTGAGATACTGGAGCAGATGATTGTGATGATCGAACAACGCTACAAGGGGAACTGAGCGATGCCATCTTCCTCAAGTGTAAACATTATTGGAGAGACATGTAGATGTTGAAATCCATCCTATTTGTTATTGCGGCGGTTTTTATTTCCGGCTGCGTTGAAAAAAACACCGAAACCCTCACCGTTTTGGCTGGTTCGGAATTAAAGGACATTGAGCCATTGCTCGGCGACATTGAAAGGCAAACGGGTGTCAAATTGCTGATGAATTACTCCGGCACTTTGGAGGGGGCGGAAAAACTCATTGCTGGTGTGCCTACCGACTTGGCTTGGTTTTCCCACGGCAAGTACATCGCCCTCGTACAGGGGGACAAGAACAGGATTCTCGCCCAAGAAAAGATCATGCTGTCGCCGGTTGTGCTGGGGGTGAAGGGAAGCGCGGCCAAGGCTTGGGGCTGGACTGACAACCCCAACCTGACATGGCGGGACATCGCCGCAAAAGCGGCCAGTGGCGAGCTGCGCTATGCGATGGCCGACCCCACCTCGTCCAATTCTGGCTTCACCGCGCTGGTGGGCGTTGCCACTGCGTTGTCCGGCAGCAGCGACGCGTTGAGCGTCAAAGATGTCGACCAGGCCCAACTCGGCGGTTTCTTCAAAGGCCAGCAACTGAGCGCCGGCAGTTCGGGTTGGCTGGTGGACGCTTATGTGAATGAACAAGCTAGACTCAACGGCATCATCAATTACGAATCCGTGCTGATGGCACTGAATAGGGATAAACGGGTGGAGGATAGCCTGATGTTAATCTACCCACAAGAAGGCATCATCACCGCCGATTATCCACTGATGCTCATCAACGGGCAGAAGCGCGAGGCCTACAACAAGCTGGTGGCTTACCTGATCTCGCCCGAATTCCAGCAGAAGATGATGGAGCAGACCCTGCGCCGCCCGGTCATCCCGCAAGTGAAACTCAGCGCGGAGTTCGCCTCCCCGCTGCTGGTGGAATTGGCCTTCCCCAATGATCTTTCAGCCATCGACAAGCTGCTGTTCGCCTATCAAGACAAACACCGGCGCTCCTCCCATGCCTTCTTCGTACTGGATGTGAGCGGCTCCATGGCGGGTGCGCGTATGCAATCCTTGCAAATAGCACTGAAAAACCTAACTGGCCAGGACCAGTCGCTTAGTGGGCGCTTCAGCCGTTTCCGCAACCGGGAAACGCTGACCTTCATTCCCTTCGACAACCAAGTCTACCCGGCACAAACCTTCACTATCAACGATCCCGGTAGCCAGAGCGCAGACATGCAGGCGGTGCGGCACTACATCGACTCGCTGCAACCGAGGGGGCAAACCGGCATTTACCAAGCATTGCAAGTCGCCTACCGCATGGCCCTGGAGGCGAGGCACAAGGAGCCGGATCGTTTCTACTCGATCATGCTGATGAGCGACGGTGAGAACAACTCGGGGCTTTCCGAGGATGGATTCGCCCAGTACATCGCCGCGCTGCCCCCCCAAGACCAAGGCATCAAGACCTTCACCATATTGTTCGGTGAAGCCAGTCAAGCAGGTATGAAGCAATTGGCGGAAATCACCGGGGGACAGTTGTTTGACGGCAGGGAATCACTGAGCAAAGCCTTCAAAACTATTCGGGGTTACCAATAGATGGGGTTCAGTCGGCGTTTTTACTTATTTCTATACAGCCCCGCCAATATCTTCGGCTGTTTTCTCGGGCTGCTTGGCTTAGGGCTGTTTTTTTCCGGCCTGATTAAAATCTACTGGTTCGCCATCGTCGCCGGGTTGTATGCGCTTGGGTATCTTATGGCTCCAGCCAACCGTCGCCTTGATCTGAAAATCGACTCTGAATTGGACATGGCGGACATTATGGCGGCTCTTGAGAGACTGGCGAAAACGGTGCGCAAAAAGAAGCCCGCAAAAGAAATCATCCCTCTAGTGGACGGCATCATAGCATCCATTCTTGAGATACTGCCATTCCTAGCCAAACAAGACGGCACACCCTACGATGCCTATGTAATTCGGCAAACCGCGATGGAATACCTGCCAACCATGCTGGAAACTTACTTGGCCTTGCCGCCTGCCTTCGCCCGCCTGCACCTGCTGAAAGACGGCAAGACCGCCACGCATATAATCATCGAACAATTGCAACTGTTGGATGCTGAAATGAAAAAACTGGCGGTGGACATTCTCAAAAACGACACCGAAGCGTTGATCGTCCACGGCAATTTTCTCAGGGAAAAATTCCGTAATTCCAGTCAGGATTGGCTGGGGTAGTATTCCGGCAATGAATACCGTCCATCTGGAGTCTTAGGTTCCGGCGGACCATTCTGGAGTGGAGGGTAGGAAAAGGAAACAAAGCGGGGCAGGATTTGCAATCCCGCCCTGGACGTTTTGTGCAAAGCCCACCATCCGGCCACGACACAAAACCTTGCGGACGGGATAAGCTAACAATCATGCAAATTTGTTTGCACCCTCGGCGATTAAAGCCAAACCGTGGGGTACGCTGTGCGTACCACGCTGATTCTGGGAGGTACGCACACGCACCCTACGGACTCCATTGCCGCACCCAAGGTCTGGTAATGCATGGCTAAGCCCAAAGCCGCCGAGCCATCCACAGAGCCAAGTTCAGCCAATACTCTCATCGCATCGACTAAGCCTCCCCCCAAACCCCCGTCTTTTAACGGCACGGGGAGCCGTTGCAAACCGGCCCGCAGCAAGGCAGCAGGCACGGCAGGATTAAATGCATTCTCGCCGGCCAGTGGACGAAGCAGTTCCAAGCCTTGCGCCAAAGCTTCCGCTATATTAAGCGGCAATGTGTCGTTAGTTCCATAACAGCGTTTTCAACATCAAATTCTTGCTTGATGAAGCGCATGATGGCGCAGGACATTCAGTCAAGTCAAAGGCTTGTTCGAATATCCTTCATTTTTATTTATTTTTTGGGGATGAAAACGCTGGATTTATGAGCGCGAGAATCAAATACACCGAATACAAAATTCGGGTTGAGCAGTGGCTTGGATGAGCTTAATCATTAGGGGAACCACTTTTCATGCATATTGCACTGAAAGCGGTTTATTCAAGCATGGCGAAGATGATTGACAGTAAATTGGACACCGACAATCCCGGCAACAATGCCTCGCCGCCATCGCGGTAGGACGGCCAGTTACCTGACCGCCCCCGCACAGATCCCGGCTTGCAGAATTTCCGCACCGGGCTCCTCAATGGCACTCGCTTCGCACTGGCGGTAATCGCCCGATTGCTAATCTCCACGGTGAGGTTTTCATCTGTTCTCGCAAGATATTGGCGAAGGTATTGATTCCGGCGTTACAATATCCGCCCTGAATAAACAACACGGGAATATTGACCATGGCTTTAAGCTCCAAAGCACTGCAACAAAAGCGCACTAAGAAAGCCGCGAAAAAAAAGGGTGGCAAAATGCCCGGAGCGTCGACACGTACAGGCATACCTGATGTATGGCTGGCAGCAGCGAAGGCACCCATAGCCGATGTGTATACGCCGGAAGGGCTTTTTGAGACTGGATTGGGAACGGTATGGTTTAGCCGCCGATTGGAAGATGGACGCTATGCCGTCAGTGCGTTCCTAGTTGACACTTACTGCCTAGGCGTGAAAAACGCCATGTACAGCATTTTCCCCCCGGACCACTACCACGCAGAGTTGGAGAAGTTTTTACAGCGTTCCAGTGAACAATTCGTCGCAAGAGATGCAGCCTATGCCCGTAAACTAGTGGAACTTGCCATCGCCTATGCCCATCAATTGGGCATCGAACCCCATGCTGACTATAAAATTGCCAAGCTAATTTTCGGTGATGTTGACGCGTCGAGTTGCGAAGCGACTTTTAGCTTTGGCCGCGACGGTAGCCCCTGTTATATCTCTGGCCCTGGCGACACCCCAGCCGATCATCGGCGCATCCTTAAACAATTGGAAAAAGCCCACAAAGACCCCCTCGCTTTGCTGACAGCCGGCTTTGACGATTGAATAACCAGGAACAAGCTCTGCTGCGTGGCTGGATGAACCTTCTAGGTTGGCCGCTACTCGGGCAGCTTTATTTAGACGGTGCCGATATCGCCACCACCCGCCAAACTGTACAGGCACTTCGCCAGCGCCTAGCGTTGAAAGCCCGTCAGTTGGGCTTACCAGAATTGGCAGCTTTCTGGCTAAACGAACGATTAAATGGCGAAGACTGGCTAAAAAAAGCCGAGGCCGGCCTGAAAACCCTGCTGGAAACCCCGGAACCTCAGCCAACATTGGACGATTCCGTCACACTATGGTTTCCCGACCGAATCGCCGATAAACTCCATGGGCAAAACTTGGACACGCTCCGGGCAGTGGTCGCGTTTCGCCAGCAGCAGGGTAAATCATGTTGGCAAGGGTTGCCTAATTTTGGCATCCAATCCGCACAAAACGTCGAGCGTTTCTTGAAAATCCATGCGTCTGCCTTGGGGTTGGCCAACGCATTGGAAATCCGCAAGCCGGGGCTGGTTGGCTCAGGCAAGCCCAAGCATACTGTCATGGACAACCTGTTCGACTCCCAAGACGGATTGAGCGGTGCCCATGGCAGCAATCGCGCTCCACATGATCGCTGCCGACTACCCGTAGGCAACGACTTTGAGGCAATCCATGCTTGGCTGGATCTGCGTGACCACGAAAGCCACACCTACAGGAACTATCGGAAAGAATCCGAACGCTTCTTATTATGGGCGGTCACCGAACGTGGCAAAGCACTCTCCTCCCTTGACACAACGGACTGTAAAGCTTACCGTGATTTCCTCTTTGCCCCGCCAGAAGCTTGGCTGAACCCCGAATTCAAGCCACGCTGGAGCGCATCATGGCGGCCTTTCAAAGGGCCGTTGAAACCCCGGACGGTCAAACACACCGAAACCATCCTGTCTTCGCTGTGTGAATGGTTGGTCAAACAACGCTACTTAGATTCCAACCCGTTTGACGGACTGCCTACGCTATCCTCGCAAGAATTGCACACCCTGCAAGTCGAACACGCCTTGGACGACACCCAGTGGCAATGGTTGCTGGACTATTGCGCAAAGTGCCAATCGTCTCCCCCCGAGGGCGGGTATAAACACCACTACCGCCGAATCTGGATTGCCTTGCAATTGGCCTATTGCACCGGGCTGCGCCTTGCGGAACTGGCCAACGCCCGCCTCGGCGACATCACCCACAAAAGCCGCAACGGTGGGCAACACTGGCTAAGGGTGCTGGGCAAGGGAAGTAAACAGCGCGAAGTCCCGCTACCCGTTGAATTGGTCGAAGAATTGAAACGCTATGCGCTAGAACGAGGTGCGGTTTGGGGGGTTCCAGATTCGCCGGAACCGATCATTGGCAAATTCCGCAAAACTGCCGTGCTTGAAACAACCAATTTTGACCTAGTGGAAACACCATTCACGACATCAGGATTACATCGAGTCCTAAAAGATTTTTTCAACGAGGCCGCCGCCGCAATGGGCCGTACTGCCACCGAGGAAGGTCAACGCGATGTCGAGGCACTCACCCGAATGACCACCCATTGGTTGCGCCACACCCATGCATCCCATGCCTTGGGACGCGGTGCTGCGTTGATATCCGTCAAGGAAAACCTGGGGCATTCCAGCCTTTCCACCACCTCGTTGTACCTGCACGGGGATAAAGACCAGCGCTATGCGGAGATGGGCAAGTTGTTTAGGAAAGGTTCTGATCGTCCGGGATGAACTTGTCGAAGAGTGTGAATGGCCGGAACGCAGCCGGACGGGATTTGTAACGCAGCCGGACGGGATTTGTAATCCCGTCCGTAACGTTTCGTGGAAAGCATGGCTCGGTTGCGGTCGTTGTCAAGTAAGATGTCGCATTTTAAGCTTTGAGTTTGTGTGAGTTCCTGCTTTTTTTGATGGTCGGATTTGTCCGGGTTAAGGGAGACCGTTTCGGGCCGATCCCAATT
>Ga0007801_10000764_pt1 | contig 10511 bp, 11 predicted proteins | sample CryBogmetaGMA2M_FD_60372 | JGI IMG/M metagenome (GOLD analysis project Ga0007801, IMG submission 60372) | Freshwater microbial communities from Crystal Bog, Wisconsin, USA - MA2M | ecosystem: Environmental > Aquatic > Freshwater > Lake | place: Crystal Bog, Wisconsin, USA | collected 2009-07-06
GTCCTCAAGTGTACAGGCCGGACGGGCAGCCAAAAGTGAATTGGAATCGCAAAATTCTGCTGCCGCCGAGGATACGAAGGAAAACCCGAAGCCTGAACCGTTTACCTTGGTCAATATCTATTCCAGTGATTCCCCTGCCGAGCCGAATATTAGCGTAGCCGCCTATGAGAAAATTGCCTCGGTTGCCAAGGAACGTCAGCCTTCAACGCAGGCTGTAAAAAAACCCCCACATAAAACCCAAGACGAACCGCCTGACAAACACCATGCAAAGCCCGTTGAACGAGAAACTGTGGCTTTAATCGAGCGTGAAAGCGAAGGGCGCAATTCAGTTCACGGTAAAAACAAACCGCTTTTGAAAAACCACCCAGATCATCCAGAGGTTCACAAAGAGGTCGAGCAAATCCCTGTTGCCAAGAAATCGGACTATGTGGTTCATGCGGGTGACACGCTGCACTCGATTGCCAATAAATATGACATGGACGTGGATGATTTGAAAAAAATGAACCATGTCGAGGATGCCGACGACATCAAGTGGGGGCAAAGCATGAAGGTTGTGGTCAAGGACACCGGAAAAAAATTGACAGGCATCAAGGCAACGGCCACGGCATACAAACCTGGCTATCAAAACGCCAAGTACAAAGCGCACCACGGATAGACACGGCTTAAAAAGCCGGACGGGATAAGTCATTTCGTCCGACACGTTTTTGTGCCGTTCCGGATGTCGTGGCCTTGCACAAAACGTTAGCGAGGGGGCTGAAAACACCGTCGCGCTTCTCTTTGCGTCGAACCCGGCTTTCGATTCCGGTCAACGGTAGAAGTTGGGAATTGTTAAGCCTCCATTTTAGGTGTTTAATACAAAGTTGGGTCAGGATGGGAGGCTTCATTCGCCAATTCAATGACAACCCCGCCCGGTTGACGGCACTTGAAAAACATGGTGATTATGCACATGGTAATAAATCGAAGCACCCTTGCGCGATAAGTGCATAACAAATTGATGAACCTTGCGGGGCGCTTCGCAAAAGCGGGGCTTCCCGCCGCCCTCCCCGGCACGGTGGCATTGGGCTTGGATGTGCATCCCTGCCTAACATCGTTCAATCTCCGCTTTTTGGTCGTTTCGATTAAAGTTCTGCTTAAACCTGGAGTCTGGTTTCCGTTTCAGGCGCATGGCGCGGTGCTTAACTCCTATCACGTTAGACATGAGGAATTTCAGGATTGCCAGAGTCGAGGTGATAAGAGTTGCATGCGCAATGCTGACGCTGCTTTTCAAAATAATAATATAAACCATAATCAATGAAAGCCTGAAAGGTCCGTAAGGACGGAATCATGGACGGGTTCCGCCGAATGTTATGGGTCGGTCGCCAGCATTCGGCGGATCACATCCCTGTATCCGCCCTACAACTCGTAACTTTTAGGCGGCTTAGGGCCGCAAGGGCGCAATAGCGGCTTTCCGCGTATTGCGCCGTATGTTAAAAAGCCAAGAGCGAAAAGCAAAGGGCAAGAGCCACTCTTTTCTGGTCAGCCGCCCAACGATCATGTCGATAGCATTAACATCCTCAGCCATGAAAGATGCAACAACCGTGGGAGCGGTTTTTAACCGCGGATTTTCGGTTTGGGTCGCGGTTAAAAACCGCTCCCACCGTCTTTCATGGTAACCCGGCGCTCAAGGGCGCGCGGGCTGCGTATTTTGCTTCGTGGCAAGTTTTTTCCCCCTCGCGCCCCTTAAGTTAGAGCGTTAATGACTTGGTATTTTTCAAAAAAAACCCGCCTAGTTGACATACAGGTTACATTGATAGATAATGATTATCTAACCAAGTCGTTATGCTTTTTCCTCTTGCCGAGGTGGTGAAATTGGTAGACACGCATGTTTCAGGTACATGTGAGGAGACTCGTGGAGGTTCAAGTCCTCTCCTCGGCACCACGTTAAATATTTTCAAATGCAAAGCTATCTCAATAAAACAGGTAGTCAGCCATGGCAGTTTCCCGCTTAGCCGTCTTTATTGTTGATCTTAAACCATTCGGGTGGGAATTCTTTGAGAGCTTATTTGTTCGCCAAATCCTAACGAAGAAGTAATCATGAAACCTTGTGAAAAGCTACTAATCGAAAACAAGGCATGGGCCGCTGAAAAAATCGTCCAAGAACCAGATTTTTTTAAAAAATTGTCTGGCGATCAGACCCCGGAGTTTTTGTGGATTGGCTGTGCAGACAGCCGTGTACCGGCGGAGATCATCGTAAACGCCGAACCGGGCGAGATTTTCGTGCATCGCAACATCGCCAACCAGATGATTGCCACTGACTTCAATAGCCAAAGTGTGTTGCAGTATGCCGTTGATGTGCTAAAAGTGAAGCATGTCATTGTTTGTGGGCATTACGACTGCGGTGGCATTAAAGCGGCGCTGGCTAAGCAACGGGTGGATTTGACCCTAGTCAACAGGTGGCTCATACACATCAAAGATATTTACCGCCTTCATGAAAGCGAAATTGAGAGTCTTGATACGCAGGAAAAAAGGGTAAACCGGCTCGTAGAACTCAACATCATTGAGCAAGTCCAGCGTTTGTCCCATACGGCAATCATCCAGAACGCTTGGAAGCATGAGCACCGGCCCGTATTGCATGGTTGGGTTTATGGTCTGGATAACGGTGTCATCAATCCACTGATCACTCTACCGCCTGGAACACACATTAATTCAATCTATCAGTTCGTCGATCCGACTGCCAATGATTCATAAGCGCGTTAAATACTATTTTGAACATCTAGACTCCGATATTCCCGCAGGATTGGTCGTTTTCCTTGTGGCGTTGCCCCTGTGTTTAGGCATAGCGTTGGCATCCGGCGCACCTTTATTTTCGGGTGTCATCTCCGGCATCATTGGTGGTTTGGTCGTTGCCTGGCTCAGCGGCTCCCAACTCAGTGTCAGCGGTCCGGCTGCGGGCCTGACAGCCATCGTAATGGTCGCTATTCAGAAGCTGGGAAGTTTTGAAAGCTTTCTGTTTGCCGTAGTTGTTGCAGGTATCATGCAGTTAATATTGGGATATTTACGGGCCGGCACCATCGGTGCTTATTTTCCATCGGCGGTCATCAAAGGTATGTTGGCAGCGATAGGCTTGATTCTTGTCATGAAACAGATACCCCATATAGTCGGTTTCGACTCGCAATATGAAGTGGACGAAGCCTATATGCCTGGAAACGCGGAATCGACAGTTTTTATATTATATAAATCCTTGAAATCCTGTACCTTGGGTCCAATAATAGTGAGTGCGTTAGCCATCGTGACACTTCTATCCTGGGAAAAACCATTGTTCAAACGCAACCGGATTTTGTCTCTGATTCCTGGGCCACTAGTCGCCGTGCTGATGGGGGTGGCTTTCAACCTTGCCACCTTGGATAACCCAGTCTTGGCAATCTATCAGGAGCATCTGGTCAGTCTGCCTACCATCCATGGCATGGAAGGTTTTTTGGGTCAACTTCGATTTCCCGATTTTACTCAGTACGCTAACCCAGAAATCTTTAACGTCGCCATTACCATTGCAATAGTTGCCAGTCTGGAAAGCCTTTTGGGCCTGGAAGCCACTGACAAGCTCGACCCGTTGAAACGTGTGGCTCCCACCAACCGGGAACTGAAAGCCCAAGGAATTGGGAACATACTAAGTGGGCTTCTGGGCGGCCTGCCGATGACCGCTGTTATTGTCCGCAGCTCTGCCAATGTCAACGCAGGGGGCAGGACTAAGATGGCCTGCTTTTTCCATGCTGTTTTGTTGTTGCTTAGCGTGATGTTTATGTCACGGTATCTAAATTACATTCCACTTGCCAGCTTGGCTTGCATTCTTATATTGACCGGTTATAAGCTGGCAAAGCCAAGACTGTTCATGGAAATGTATGCCAAGGGAATGAATCAGTTTGCGCCTTTTGTCATTACGGTGGTTGCCGTCCTGATCAGCGATTTGTTGAAAGGCATGGCGATAGGGATGGTTTGCGGTCTATATTTTGTCATCAAGGCAAATTTTCACTCCACTATATCGTTGACGCAGGATGGCAGCAACTATCTATTACGGTTACAAAAAGATGTCTCGTTTTTGAACAAGGCACTCTTACGGAGCTATCTTGGTAAGGTAAATGGCAATAGCTATCTTATTATTGACGGCAGTAAGGCCCAGTTTATCGACCAAGACATCCTAGAAACCATTCAAGATTTTGTTAACGCGGCCAAGGATGACAATATCACCGTGGAATTGAAAAAAATTTCAACCACCCCTTAAACTACAGAGGTTATATGAGTGAACTAATCGTAATTGGCTATGACAGCCCGTTTGAAGCTGAGGAAGTCCGGCTCAAACTAATAAAAATGCAGCAGGATTATTTGATCGACCTGGAAGATGCTGTGGTTGCGGTCAAGAATGCCGAGGGTAAAGTCAAGTTGAACCAAGCCTATCAACTGACGGCGGCAGGTGCCATTAGCGGGGGTTTCTGGGGCGCGTTGATCGGCCTGCTATTTTTAAACCCACTGTTGGGGGCGGTCGTCGGCACGGGTGCAGGTGCAATGTCCGGAGCCTTGACTGATGTGGGCATAAACGACGACTTCATGAAGGAGCTTGCCGCTACCCTAAAGCCGGGTTCGTCTGCCCTGTTTGTCCTAGTGCGCAAAGCCACGCCAGACAAAGCACTGGACGAATTGCAAGGCACTGGCGGCAAAATAATCAAAACTTCGCTGTCACACGAAAATGAGACAAAACTCCAGTCCGCGCTTGATGCTGTGATATAAGAAGACTAACATTGATGTCGATGCGTATCGACGCCCCTAACGATGAGTTGCCATACGGCAACCCATGGATAACATCCCTCCCAGAGATGTTATCCATACTTTCATGGTAACGTTGCGCCGTTGCGAGAGAGAAAAAATCATAGCCATTGAATGACTGTCCTTTCGATACTTGGCTTTGCCGACCCATTCAGTTCCATGCTCCATTTGTTCGCCGCCGTTGTTTTTTGCGTACTTGGCTTTTTTCTGGTGGTGCGTGGGCGGGGCAGCATAGGACGGATGTTTTCACTGGCCGTTTTCGTGTTTAGCGTAGTTTTTTTATTGTCCATGAGCGGCGTGTTCCACCTGCTCGCACTAGGCAGCACCGGACGCATGGTTTTTCAAAGGCTGGACCATGCAGGCATATTGCTTAGCCGCAGATTGGGTTTTGCTTTCGTAAAACCCCTAGTGTATAGTGGCTTGGCGTATTCTCTGGGCGGAATTACCGAGTATTTTTCTTGGCCTATTTTAATTCCCGGTGTCATTGGCCCTCACGAGATATTTCATGTCGCTGCCATCGTCGGCATCGCTATTCATTGGTACTTTATAGGCCATTGTCTTGACATCGACAGGCGTTTCCCTCCGCATCCCTATGACCGGATACCTTAATGAAGCTCCCGAATCTATTGCGTCCAAAGTGGCAACATTCCAATGATTCAGTCCGCTTGGCGGCAGTCCAAAAATTGGAGGATCAGGCGATCCTTGCGGAGATTGCCCACATTGACACTGATACCGCAGTGCGGGTGGTCGCCGTCAGCAAACTTAATGACCAAGGCATTCTGTCGGAGGTCGCCAAGAATGACAGCGATCCAGCAGTACGCATCGCTGCCATGGATAAACTGGAAGATCAAGCACTTGTAGCTGACGTGGCCCGAAACGCCAACGATGTTGAAATACGCCTGGCAGCCGTCATGAAATTGGACAAACCGGCAGTGCTCGCCAGCGTCGCCAAGGATGCAGAAGATCAACAGGTGGGTAGGATGGCGGTGAAAAAATTGGACGATCAGGCACTGCTTGGCGATTGTGCCCAAGGTGCAATCAATGCAGCCGTGCGTGAGGCCGCTTTCCAAAAGTTGCAGGATCAAGCCATCATTGCCGAGGTCGCTATGAAGGCAAACGATGCCGATTTGCGCACTTCCGCAGTCGGAAAGCTCAGCGACCAAGCTGTATTTGCAAAGGTGGCCCACAGTGCTGGCTATGCTGATGTTCGTAAAAACGCTTTACAGAAGGTGACAGACGAAGCCATCCTTGCCGAAATCGCTAAACATTCAAACGATGCTGAAGCCCGTTTGTCAGCCTTGGGCAAACTTTCCGACCAAGCCAGCCTGATTGATGTCGCCAAACATGGAAGCTTTGAAGAGACTCGCTTATGCGCGGTGCAAAAGCTTGCAGACCAAGCCACTCTTGTGGATGTGGCCAAAAACGATCCCGATGCCTTCGTGCGCAAATCAGCCGTGCAAAGGCTGCTTGATCAAGTTGTGATTGCCGATATTGCATGGAACGATAGCAACACCTTTGTTCGCGAGGCGGCGGTTTTAAGATTGACAAACCAAACTATCATTGCCGAAATTGCGCAACGGAATTCAAGTTGGGCCGTGCGTAAGACAGCCACCGAACTCTTGCAAAATCAAGCAGTCCTAGCCAGCATCGCCGACAAAGACACTGAAGAAGCCTATGTGCGCGAGACAGCGGTGCAAAATTTGACCGATCAATCGCTGCTGGGCGCTATCGCCATTAATAATAATAACTGGTCCGTCCGCAAACTGGCAGTTCAGGAGTTAACCGACCAAACGTTGATTGGACAAGTTGCAAAAAAAGACGGGAATTCCTATGTGCGTGAGGCGGCAGTAAGTTGCCTGACCGACCTATCCATCCTTGCCGACGTAGCCAAAAATGCGAACGATGCGTGTGTGCGCAAATCGGCCATCCATAAGTTGGCTCTCCCGTCAGTTTTTGCCGAAGTTGCCAGAATCGACAAGGATTGGTGCGTTCGAAAATATGCGGTATGGGAGTTGTCCGACCCGGCAGTGCTTGCCGAAATTGCCAAGACAGATGTCAACGGTTGGGTGCGCGAAGCCGCCGTCCTAAAATTGAGCGACAGTTCCCTGCTGGCGGAAATCGCCAAGAACGATGCCTCTGCTTTTGTTCGCAAGGCCGCCATCCGCAAACTTGCCGATCCATCGATCCTCCATGAACGCTAACTTCAATTTTGCTGGGGCTTTTGCTACCCGCTATTGGCGCAAGCTTGAAGATGGCAGGGTCGAATGTCAAATTTGCCCTCGTTTTTGCAAGCTGCATGAGGACCAGCGGGGTCTGTGCTTTGTGCGAGGCAATTTGGGCGGGGAGGTTGTGCTGTTTTCGTATGGTCGATCCAGCGGGTTTTGCATCGATCCTATCGAAAAAAAACCGCTCAACCATTTTTTGCCTGGTACGCCGATATTTTCCTTCGGGACGGCGGGTTGCAATCTGGCCTGTAAATTTTGCCAGAACTGGGATATTAGCAAATCGCGTGAAATGGATCGTTTGATGGACCAGGCATCCCCGCAAGCCATCGCCCAAGCAGCCAGTGAGACCGGCTGTCGCAGTGTGGCCTACACCTATAATGACCCGATTATTTTCCATGAATACGCGGTCGACACCGCTATTGCTTGCCGTGAACTGGGCATCAAGTCGGTCGCGGTTTCCGCTGGCTATCAATGCCCCGCACCACGCGCCGAATTTTATCGGTACATGGACGCGGCAAACATAGACTTGAAAGCCTTTACCGATGACTTCTATCATCGACTATGCGGCGGGCATTTGCAGGCAGTGTTGGAAACATTGGAATATATCAAGCATGAAACCCAAGTCTGGTTGGAAATTACCACGTTGTTGATCCCCGGTGAAAACGATTCTGAGGCTGAGTTGGAAAGTTTGACCCAGTGGGTGTTTGAGAAGTTAGGCCCTGATGTGCCTCTGCACTTTTCCGCCTTCCACCCCGATTGGAAAATGTTAAACACACCGCACACGCCACCTGCCACGTTGACCCAGGCAAGGCAAATCGCCATGAAAAACGGTATCCGTCATGCCTACGTTGGTAACGTGCATAATAAAGATGGCGGCAGCACATGGTGTCATCAATGCGGGCGTTTGCTGATCGGTCGGGATTGGTACGAACTTTCCGAATGGAACCTCACCCCGGAGGGGAAATGCAATCATTGCGGAACGGTCTGCGCGGGGGTGTTCGAGCAAAAGCCAGGAAACTGGGGTTCAAAACGTGTGCGAGTGGACATGTCAAGACAAGCATAAGGAATTGTCCACGAAAATCAAGAACAATACCTCCGCATGGGAACGCCAAGCACCAGCTTGGCCATTGGATGGGATGTTCTTTGTTGGTTATCACCTTAGGTAGAAGACAATCGCGGCCTAAAGGCTCGCTCCTACAAGAGCTTTGCAGATATTTTTCGCAATTGACAGGTGAAGAGCCTGGAACAGCTTGACTTAATGACGGTCTACATCTAGGGTACAATACTGTTTCCAACGAATTAGATAGCAAGGTCATATTATGTTTAGTAAGGGTATGGAGATTGCCGGTTTCGACGATGAATTGTGGGCCGCAATACAAAACGAAGAAAAAAGGCAAGAAGAGCATATCGAACTGATTGCCTCTGAAAACTACGCCAGCTTACGCGTGTTGCAGGCGCAGGGGACCGTGCTGACGAATAAATATGCCGAAGGTTATCCCGGCAAGCGTTATTACGGTGGCTGTGAAAACGTCGATGAGGTCGAAGTTCTCGCCATTGAACGTGCCAAACAATTATTTGGCGCGGATTTCGCTAATGTTCAACCGCATTCAGGCTCGCAAGCCAACGCTGCCGTATATATGGCACTGATTGACCCAGGCGATACCGTGCTGGGCATGAGCTTGGCCCATGGCGGTCATTTGACTCATGGCGCGAAAGTGAGTTTTTCCGGCAAGCTTTACCATGCCGTTCAATATGGGCTGGACCCGTCCACGGGTCATATTGACTATGACCATGTGGATGCATTGGCTCGCGAGCATAAGCCTAAATTGATTGTCGCTGGCTTTTCCGCCTATTCCCGCGTGGTTGATTGGCAGCGTTTCCGTGCCATTGCCGATGAAGTCGGTGCGTATTTGTTAGTGGACATGGCCCATGTGGCCGGTCTGGTTGCCGCCGGGCTTTACCCAAACCCGGTGCAAATTGCCGATGTCACCACGACGACGACCCACAAGACCTTGCGTGGTCCCCGTGGCGGTCTGATTTTAGCCAAGTCCAACCCGGAGTTGGAAAAAAAACTTAACTCTTCGGTTTTCCCCGGTAATCAGGGTGGGCCGCTGATGCATGTGATTGCCGCCAAGGCAGTGGCCCTCAAAGAAGCCTTGCAGCCGGAGTTTAAGCATTACCAAGAACAGGTCATCACCAACGCCCGTGCCATGGCAGATGCTTTCATACAACGCGGCTTCAATATTGTTTCTGGCGGCACTGACAACCACTTGTTCTTAGTCGATCTGATTGCAAAAGGGCTGACCGGCAAATTGGCGGACGCGAAATTGGGTGAAGCTTATATTACCGTGAACAAAAACGCGGTTCCCAATGATCCACAATCACCTTTTGTCACCAGTGGCATCCGCATTGGCACACCTGCTGTCACCACGCGCGGGTTTGGCGAGGAAGAATGCATAGCCCTGACTGGTTGGATATGCGACATCTTGGATGACCCTGAAAATGATACGGTGATTGATCGGGTTAGGCATCAAGTACTGGAGATATGCCACAAACTCCCGGTTTATCCGCAATAAATTCCTCAGACGTAGATTGATTTCTTTTCTATTTCATAGTGGGGCGGGTTTGGAACCCGCCCCTACGGAATCAACTTTCATGAAGTTATGCCATGCCATTCACTGCTGAAGATGCGCATTTTATGGCGCAAGCCATCAGACTAGCCGAGCGAGGGATGAATTCCACGCATCCCAATCCTCGTGTCGGTTGCGTTTTGGTGCGGGAGGGGGCAGTCGTTGGCGAGGGATGGCATGAACGGGCGGGTGGCCCTCATGCCGAAGTGTTGGCTTTGCTCGACGCAGGCGATGCGGCACGGGGGGCGACGGCCTATGTCAGCCTAGAACCTTGTAGCCATTATGGGCGGACCCCGCCTTGTGTGGATGGGCTTGTTGCTGCCGGGGTAAGCCGGGTGATCGCCGCTATGACGGACCCGAATCCTCTAGTGTCGGGCAAGGGCATGGCAATACTGGCGGCGGCGCACATTGAGACTGCCATAGGCTTGCTGGAAGCAGAGGCCAAAGCACTCAATCGCGGTTTTTGCAAAAGGATGGCAACGGGCAAGCCTTGGGTGACCAGCAAATTGGCGATGAGTTTGGACGGACGGACCGCCATGGCCTCCGGGGAAAGCCGTTGGATTACCGGTCCCGAAGCCCGACGAGATGTACATAAGTTACGCGCTCGCAGTTCCGCCATCCTCACCGGGATTGGGACGGTGCTGGCCGATGACCCTTTCTTAACGGCACGGTATTCTCAGCCACACCCCGACCCTCTCGCAAATGGGGGCGGAGTTCAAGGCATAACCGCAGAGCGTCAGCCGGCCCGTGTCGTGGTGGATTCTCGTTTCAGGATGCCCCCGACGGCAAAGATTATCGCCGAACCGGGGCGCACGTTGATTCTTGGGCTGGAAACCGAAGCCAAGGCAGCCGAAAAACTGCG
>Ga0007801_10000766_pt1 | contig 10500 bp, 9 predicted proteins | sample CryBogmetaGMA2M_FD_60372 | JGI IMG/M metagenome (GOLD analysis project Ga0007801, IMG submission 60372) | Freshwater microbial communities from Crystal Bog, Wisconsin, USA - MA2M | ecosystem: Environmental > Aquatic > Freshwater > Lake | place: Crystal Bog, Wisconsin, USA | collected 2009-07-06
CTATTGGGGTTCAATTAGCCGCAGCATTATTTTCGCCGGAGCGACCAGCTTTCTCTCCATGGGGTTTGGCCTGCTGCTGGCAGTTGCATGCGATCGGGGACTTAAATTCTATCAAGCCTTTCGCACCGTCTTCGTATGGCCCTATGCGGTTGTGGCACCCGCGGCAGCGCTCGCCTTTCGCTTCATCTTTGCGCCAGAGGCCGGAATATTTTCGGCGCTTGTGAAATCCAACCACGAGTTTTGGAATCCGGCGCAAAATGGCTATCACGCGATGACGATGATTATCGTCTGCTATTCGTGGAAATATGCCGCCTATTGCTTCATTTTCTTTCTTGCCGCGCTGCAAGCCATTCCGCGCTCAGTCATCGAGGCAAGTGCGTTGGATGGTGCAGGCGTGTTGCGCCGCGTGCGCGATATCCAGTTGCCCTTGATAACGCCCACGTTCTTCTTTTTGCTGGTCATCAGCATCACCGATAGTTTTCAGGATTCGTTCGGGATCGTCGATGTGATGACGGACGGTGGCCCCGCAAAAGCCACCGAGTTCATGGTCTACAAAATCTATTTCGACGGTTTTCGTGGCCTCGATTATTCGGGCGCAGCCGCCCAATCCATTGTGTTGATGTTCTTGATGATGGTGCTCACCTTCTTCCAGTTCCGCTTCATCGAACGCCGCATCCATTATAGCTGAGTTTGCCATGATTGAACGCACACCCCTATTAAATACCGCAACCTACGCCGTCCTGATCCTTGGGGCGCTGTCGGTGTTTGTTCCGCTCTGGCTTGTTTATGTCGGTGCCACTTTGACGGTGCGCGAAATCAACATACCGGAACTGCACCTCTTTCCGGGTGACCATCTCGTCGAAAATCTGCAAGCGGCTTGGGCGCGCGGGCATCTAGGCGGGCGTCTTGCCAATAGCTTGATCATGTCGCTCGGCGTTGCCACTGGAAAAGTGGTGATGTCCGCGATTACCGCATTCGGCCTCGTCTATTTCCGCTTTCCAGGCCGTATGCTGATCTTCTGGATGATCTTTATTACCCTGATGTTGCCGCTCGAAGTCCGCATCGTCCCCACTTATGCCGTGGCCGCCAATGCCCTTTGGCCGTTTCAATCGATTTTGGATGCAACAGGTCTATCCACTGTTATCGCGGCTCTAACGGGCGTCCAAGTGGCGCTCGAATGGAACCTCCTGAATTCCTACACAGGCCTTATTCTTCCTCTGATCGCAACCGCAACGGGCACGTTTCTCTATCGTCAATTCTTTCTCACCGTTCCTGACGAGCTTCTCGAAGCGGCACGCATGGATGGTGCCGGCCCCTTCCGTTTTCTCACCGAGTTCTTACTTCCGCTCTCCCGCGCCAATATGGCGGCCTTGTTTACGATCATGTTCCTCTATGCTTGGAACCAATATCTCTGGCCGCTTCTTGCCACACCGGATCGCGCTGGATTCGGCACCACCTCCGTTGTTGAGCTGAAAATGTTGGCCCCCACCGTATCAACCAATGGCGGCGGCACACCCGACTGGAATGTCGCGATGGCTGGTTGCTTAATTGTGATGCTCCCCCCTCTTCTGCTTGTTGCCTTCATGCAGCGCTATTTTGTGCGCGGCCTGATCGCGACCGAAAAATAGGAATTTGACCATGGCCGCCGTAACCCTTCGACGCGTAAAGAAAAACTATGGATCTACGACCGTCGTTCATGGCGTTGACCTCGAGATCAATGCTGGTGAATTTGTAGTCATCTTGGGACCGTCAGGATGTGGAAAATCCACTCTCCTGCGCATGATCGCCGGTCTTGAAGCCATTACCGACGGCGAAATTGCCATTGGCGAAAAAATCGTCAACACGCTTGAGCCACGTGAGCGCGGTTGCGCCATGGTGTTTCAAAACTACGCGCTCTATCCGCATATGACGGTCGCTGAAAACATCGGCTACGCCTTAAAAGTGGCGGGTCTGGCCAAAGCCGAACGCCAAGCCCGCATCAAAGCCGTTGGAGATATGCTGGGCCTGACGGAGTTTCTCGAGCGCAAACCCATGCAGCTCTCCGGCGGGCAGAGGCAGCGTGTCGCAATGGGTCGCGCGATGATCCGCGAGCCGGATGTGTTTCTCTATGATGAACCGCTTTCCAACCTTGATGCACGCTTGCGCGTTGCCATGCGAGTCGAAATTCGCAGGCTTCACCAACGTCTAGGCACAACCTCCTTGTTTGTTACGCATGATCAGGTGGAAGCTATGACGCTTGCTGATCGGATCGTAGTAATGAACAAGGGCGTTATCGAACAGGTAGGAACGCCGGATGATGTCTATCATCGCCCCGCTTCGACCTATGTCGCTGGCTTTGTCGGATCACCGGGACTTAACCTGTTGCATGCGACGGTAGATCGAGGTGCGCAGAGCATTCGCTTTAAGGACGGCCAATCGCTTGCGCTTGATCAGGCGCAATATACGACCCTCCCCGATGGCCCCATCGTGTTTGGCTTTCGGGCGGAACAAACCCAATTGGTCGAGCAGGGAGGTCTTAAAATTACCTCAAGCTTTAATGAGGCTTTAGGATCGAGCCGCCTTTTGCATGGGCTATTGGCCGATGAGGAAGCCGTTATTTCGATACCGGGTGATCAGCCCTTTAGCGTGGCCTCCTCGATCAACGTAACGATTCCAGCCAAAGCCATGCACTTTTTTGACGCGGAGTCGGGACGACGGATCGGCTAATCTCCAAAACGGTTGAATGGCCAAAGGGAGGCTTGCTGTCGGCAAGATGCCGTGGCAAGCGTTACTCAACGACGCCCCTTCGCCTTAAACCGCTTCTCTATCGTGTTAGAGAGCGGGTCGGAGATCGCTACCATGAACGCAATCGATGAGAGCGGCTTGAAAGAACCCGAGGGTGGCCTGTTATGGGCATTCCGCTTTGACGGCATCAATCCACCAACGGTTTTAGAAGCCCTACCTTCCGGGTTGGACATTGCCTCATCGCAAGATTGGTATTGGTTCCATTTTGCCTCTGCCCACGAGCAAGCCCGCCACCTCATCCGCGCACTTCCCAATCTCCCCGAAGACGCCAAAGACAGCCTAATTGATCAAGATGGCGGCTTGCGGTTGGACGTTGAGGGCGACACCGTCTATGGCGCGATCGCGGATTTCGAGCGCGACCTGTCTGGCCGCACCAAGGAAACCGCCAAACTGTCTTTCGCGCTCAATGGTAAGATGTTCATCAGTATGCGCCGCCACGCTTTATATTCGACTGATCGCGTTCGGCGACACTTTAAGCGGGGGAATGTTCCGACGTCGCCGATTGATTTACTCGAAATGATTTTCTCTCACTTCGCCCATGCAGCAGCCCGCGAATTATCCGAACTCTCCGAAACACTCGATGATATCGAAGACCGTGTTTTGCAACCCGAGGTCAATGATGACCGAGTGCGGCTTGCGCCCATTCGGCGAATGTCTGCGCGCCTACACCGCGATATGTTTGCCATCAGAAACTCGTTTGCCCGATTTGAAAAACTGCAATTGGCGCTTCCGACTGGCTTTGATGATGTCGCCAGCCGTCTCGCCCGTGAATTAGAAGCATTGGATCACGATGCCGTTCTCGTGCAGGATCGCGCCCGCCTCTTGCAAGATGAAATGGCCGCGAAAACCAATGCCGCTATCAACGATAACCTTCGGATTTTGTCCGTCCTCACCGCTATGCTTTTACCGCCAACCTTGATTGCCGGTCTATTCGGCATGAACGTGAAAGATCTACCCTTTCTAGAGACACCCGGCGGATTTTGGTATGTGATTGGCCTGTGCTTGCTTTCGAGCTTTTTCGCCTACCGATTACTAAAAAAGCTCGATATTACATAACTCTAACAGTTTTCTTATCTGTCATGTTAATTTCACGCTAAACGCGTAATCCCCTTCCGACTGGATTGTATTTATCCCCAAAGTCGGAGTTCGCCATGCTTAGCCTAAAGAATATCAAAACATCAATATTTGCCGCTGCGGTTGCAACCTTAGCCGTGTCGTCGGCCCACGCAGAAACCAAATTTTCCTTCGGCCTTTGGGGCGACATGCCTTACGCCAAGGCCAAGGATCAGGACAAAATGCCTGCCATTTTGGAGAGCATCAACGCGTCCGATATCGCCTTCTCGATCTACGACGGTGACATCAAGGATGGCAGCTCGAAATGCACGGATGACGTGTTCTCAGACGCAACCAAGATGTTCAACACGTTAAAGCAGCCTACGGTTTACATTCCGGGCGACAATGAGTGGACCGACTGCCACCGCACCAATAATGGCGGTTACGATCAGCTTGAGCGTCTAGCCTTCATCCGTAAAACCATGTTCGCCACGCCAAACAGCTTTGGTCAAAAGACCATGGCGCTTGAGCATCAGGGCAAGATGGGCGAAAAATTCGTCGAAAACACCCGCTTCACAAAAGACGGCGTGATTTTCGTCGGCATCAACATGCCAGGCTCGAACAACAACAAAGTGCTCGACGACAAAGAATGCACGAACAAGAGCGCCCGTACGCCCGAAATCTGCGCAACGGGCAACAAGGAATATGAAGAGCGTGACGCCGCCAATGTCGCTTGGATGGCAGAGGCCTTCAAACTCGCCCGCGACTCGAAAGCTCCTGGTCTTGTCCTCGTCTGGCAGGGTGATCCCGGCTTCGATCTTCCAGAGACCGAAGAACTCGACGAACGCGCCGATCCGACCCGGAGCGGCTTCACGAACTTCCTCGCCAAGCTCGTAACCGAAACCGAGAACTACACCGGCCAAGTGCTGATCGTGCACGGCGACACGCACTTCTTCAAATATGACAAGCCGCTTTATTCGCCCACCAAGCTTTTGCCTAACCTGACCCGTTTGCAAACCTTCGGCAGCCCAAGCATTCATTGGGTACGCGTAACGGTTGATCCGTCAACGCAGGAAGTGTTCACGGTTCATCCCGTCACTGTTAAATAAATCCACGCGCGCTTGTGACCCACTAAAACGGCCGGTACCAAGGTACCGGCCGTTGCTTTTTTAACGTGTCAAAATCTGATGATCGTGTTCGAGGTTACGTGGAACCTTAAACCGCGATCGGCAATTCGCGCTGCGAACCGATACCCAACAAAACCGCAAGCGCTTCGAGCAGGCGGTCAACGTTTTCCTTGCGGGCGCCCTCACCCATCAAACCGATTCGCCATATTTTTCCGGCCAATGGACCAAGGCCCGCACCGATTTCGATGTTGAATTCATTGAGCAGCAGGCTTCTGATCTTAGCATCGTTCACGCCCGCTGGGATGTGGACCGAGTTCAGTTGTGGCAACCGATACGCTTCATCCACCAGAAACTCGATCCCCATCGCTGATAATCCCTCCGCCAGATAAAGATGGGTTTCGCGATGCCGCGCGAAGGACTGATCCAGTCCCTCTATCAACAGCCGACGCAGCGATTCATGTAGCGCGTACAGAGAGTTGACGGGTGCCGTGTGGTGATAGGTCCTAGCACCCTCCCCGCCCCAATACGCCATCACTTGCGTAATATCGAGGAACCAAGACTGCACCTTGGTCTTCCGATTTTTGACATGCGCGACCGCGCGCGGACTGAACGAAACCGGAGATAGACCTGGAGGGCATCCAAGGCATTTCTGGCTACCCGAATAAACCGCATCGATACCCCACGCATCCATTTCAAGTGGAATACCGCCAAGCGATGTGACCGCGTCCATAATGGTGAGGGCACCGTAGCGCTCTGCTACTTGCGCAATCGCCGCCGCATCGGAGCGAACACCGGTTGAGGTTTCTGCGTGAACGAAGGCCACAAACTTGATGTCACGATCAGCTTTAAGCGCTTCCTCAACAGCTTGCGGATCAACCGGCGTGCCCCATTCGAAATCAATCGGAACAACGTCAGCGCCACCGCGTAAAGCGACTTCGCACATGCGAGTTCCAAACACGCCGTTCCGCGCGACGAGGATTTTATCGCCAGGCTCGATGAGATTGAGGATGCATGAATCCATCCCAAGGCTACCCGGCCCCGCCACCGCAAAGGTTACGTCATTTCCGGTACCAAAACTGCTTTGAAGCATGGCCTTGATTTCGGCCATCAAGGTCACGAAGGAAGGATCAAGATGCCCGATGGTAGGCAAGGCCATGGCCGCAAGGACCTCCGGTGCCACGGGCGATGGGCCGGGGCCTAATAAAAGGCGCTGCGGCGGCAAATAAGCTTGCAATGCGGATCTGTTCATTGATTTATCTTCCCTGAAATTTTTTACGCAACGCGGGGGGCGGCATATTTCTTCGCCGCAAAAGCCGGGCATTAATTATTGGAGATTTAACGTTCGGCGATCCGTATTGGATTACTATTTGGCTAAAATTAATTTTAGAAGCTTTGTTGGTGGCCGCTAAACGTCAACCCGCTATCAGACGGATTGGTTGAGAAACGCCATAAACCGCATTAAGAAGGGTCATTACTAAAAAACAATCGATCAAATAAACCCGTAGCATCAAAAATGCGGATCAATTTGGAGGAGGCAAGGAAAAATGAGCACCGCTAATGCAACACGTTACAGAGCAACGCCGTTTCCTCGCGATTACAGCCTCACGGGTCCGCTAAACGCCCAGGCCATCGACATCGGCCTAGCCAATGCCGAGTGGTACAAAACCGAGATTCCGCGCGCCCGGATGAAAGAGCTGATGAAGCGGTCGGACGGTCCAGCGACGCGGGACACCATCCTTTGGCTCGGGCTAATGCTGTTAAGCGCGGGTATAGGCGCTATATTATGGCCCAGCTGGTGGTGCGCGCCGTTCTTTTTCGTCTATGGAATTCTGTATAGCGCAGGCGGGGATAGCCGCTGGCACGAGTGTGGGCATGGAACGGCCTTTAAGACGGCGTGGAAAAACGACGTCGTCTATCAAATCGCCTGCTTTGTGGTTATGCGAAACCCGGTCGTGTGGCGCTGGAGCCATGCGCGTCACCATACAGATACGATTGTTGTGGGTCGCGATCCCGAGATCGGCGCGATGCGTCCGCCGGATTTGATCCGTTTGGGAATAAACTTTTTAGGTCTTATCGACGTCCCCCAAGCGCTCGCCCAAATGTTGCGTTATACGGCTGGTACCCTTAACGCGACGGAAAAAGAGTACATCCCAGAATCCCAGTACCCAAAGGTTTATTTTGTCGCCCGCATTTGGACTGTTATTTATGCGGCTACACTATTGGCCTGCCATTATTCGGCGTCAATCTTGCCTTTGATGATTATCGGTCTACCGCGCATGTATGGCGCTTGGCACGGGCTTTTGTGCGGTATCACCCAACATATAGGGCTCGCGGAAGATGTCCTTGATCATCGCCAAAACTGCCGCACGGTCTATATGAACCCGTTCAGCCGGTTCGTATATTGGAACATGAATTACCATGTGGAGCATCACATGTTTCCGATGGTGCCCTATTATGCACTGCCCAAATTGCATAAAGAAATGCTGGCAGACACACCCAAACCCTATAACGGCTTTTTCGATGCCTATCGAGAGATTATCCCCACTTTGATAAGGCAGTTGCGCGATCCGACCTATTTCGTTCGCCGCGAACTTCCACCCACGGCAAAACCTTTCAAGCCCGCGCCGCAAATCGAATTGAACCCCATCGCATGACAAACTGGATCAAAGCCTGCGCGGCGAATGAAATCGAGGACGAAGACGTGATCCGATTCGATCATGAGGACAAAACCTTCGCGCTCTACCGGAAGGACGATGCCTTTTTCGCAACCGATGGGTTGTGCACGCATCAACAGGTCCATCTCGCTGATGGCCTTGTGATGGACTACACGATTGAATGCCCTAAACATAATGGCCGTTTCGATTATCGCACCGGTGCAGCAAAAGGCGCGCCCGTCTGCATTGACCTAAAGACATATCCGGTCAAAATCGAAGACGGTTTCCTCTTCATCGACATTCGCTAACTTATCCGCCCCTTTCAGGAAAACAGCTATGACCCTTCAGTTTGGACTTCTCGGCGCAGGCCGCATCGGCAAGACGCACGCCACAGCCCTTTTGGGTATTCCAGGCACAAAGCTCTCCGCCGTCTTCGATCCGATTGATGCCGCCGCCGACCATATCGTAGCGATGTCGGGCGCGCGTCGTGCAAGCGTTGAGGAGATCTTGGCGGATAAAGGCATCGACGCGGTACTCATCTGTACGCCAACCGATATGCATGCAGACCAGATCGAATTGGCCGCTCGTGCGGGCAAAGCGATTTTCTGCGAAAAGCCGGTTGATCTTTCGGCTGACCGCGTTCGCGCCTGCCTCAAAGTCGTCGAGGAAACCAAAGCCAAACTGATGATCGGTTTTAACCGCCGCTTTGATGTGAATTTCGCCAACGCCCGTATCCAAATCGATGCGGGCGCGGTTGGTACTGTCGAACTGGTACAAATCACCTCGCGCGATCCTGGCCCCCCTCCCGTCGAATACATCAAGCGCTCTGGCGGCCTGTTCCGCGACATGATGATTCATGATTTCGATATGGCCCGCTTCCTCTTAAACGAGGAAATCGTCAGCGTATCGGCCACCGGTTCAGTTCTGGTCGATCCAGCCATTGGCGCGGCCGGCGATGTCGATACCGCATCCGCCACATTGCGGACGAAATCCGGCAAGATCGCAGTCATCACCAATTCGCGCCGCGCGACCTATGGCTACGATCAACGCATCGAAGTACATGGCTCGAAAGGTGCGGTGAGTGCAGCCAATGTCCACAACAACACCGTGACACTTGCAACCAAAGACGGCTTTCAGACTGCGCCGCTCCTCGACTTCTTCATGGAGCGCTACGCGGTAGCCTATCGCACCGAGTTACAAAGTTTCGTGAAGGCCATTGAAAACGGCGCGGCACTATCGCCTTCGGGCCTTGATGGCCTCAAAGCCCTCGAACTGGCCGATGCAGCTTACAAATCGGCGGCAACCGGAGCATCCGTCGCCGTTTCAGTTTAAGAGTCTTGCTTCGATAAAGCGGCGGCGAAGGCAGCAATGCGCTCCATCGCCGCCAGCGCCGTTATAACTCGGCTCGGATTGACGAAATCCGGCCAGCTCGAAACCTTCACGGCCACGAAGTCCTTTGCCGTGTCGATGTAAATCATCTGACCAAACACGCCCCGACACAAAAGCACGCTCCCGCGGGCTTTCGGTAACCAGAATTGATTGCGATAAGCCCCACCCGGCAACACGTCAGAATAGGGCGAGCCAAACAAAGAGCTATCGCCCGCAAGCGTTTCATTGACCCAAGCTTCCGATAAAATCTGCTGATCGCTGACCTTGCCGCGCTTGGCCCATAATTGGCCGAAGCGGGCAAAGTCGCGAAGGGACGCATTAAACCCCCCATCGGCCAAAGCATATCCGCTGCGATCAACAGTAAATTTAGCATCCGATTCAGCGCCGATGGGCCGCCAAATTTCTTCCGAGATCACCGCAGCCAATGGTTTACCCGTTACCCGCTCCATAAGCATGGCGAGCACATCGGTTTCGATGGAGCGATATTCAAACGCCGCACCGTGCGGCCTTATCGTTTTCTCGAGCGTTAGTACCAAGTCGTGCATCGACGCAGGCCATTCTCCGGCTTCAGGCGGCAGTTTCCATCCGCTCGCAACATCAATGCGACCCGCATCGGAAAAAGGGTCGGTATAGTTTTCGTCAAAGCGAACCCCGCTCGTCATATCCAAAACCTGTTGGACAAGCGCATCCGCGTAACCCGTCTTCTTGAATTCAGGCAGATAGTGCGCGATCGGCAGACCGGTATCAATCAACCCCCTTGCCACCAAAACGCCGAAAGCGGTTGCGGTGATGGATTTTGAAACCGATTGTGCCAAATGCAAGGTGCTTTCCGTCATGCCATTGAAATAGCGCTCAAACACAATCTGCCCTTGCGATAGAACGATAAAGCCGTCGGTTTCGCTTGTTTCAAGCCAATTGCTGATGCTGGAAGAATGGCCTTGGCTCGTAAATTCGAGTGCCTCGATTGGCTGGAGCGCAACGGGAAGTTTCCTGATGCAGCTTGGGTCATGCGCAACGATGGTCGTCGGTAAGAAATCGCCGATGTGCTGAAACGTCCACCGATTCCAGGGCGCGCGGTCCCAGTCCTGAAGTGGAAAATCGGGGCGGCTTTCGCCTGTCACCTGGATAGCAGAAGGCGTCGTCATGGCAGCGGTCACTCCATCATCGTTTCCACGAAGGTGGATCATCCGAGAAGCGACCGCAATACCCTAGCTCGATTTCATTCAACCGGTTCTGAATCCTATCGTCATTGGCAAGGCGGTTCGCCGGGGTGTCCGCATGGAATAGGTTTTTTCGGCACTACAAACGGTGCCGGTGCCTGTGGCTGAACCGGGGCAGGCCGTACAATCAGCGGAGCAGCTACCGGTGGCGGCGCAACGGGACGTGGTGGCGCTGCTTGCGTTGGCGGTGGCGACGACGCAGGTGGCGCGCGCGGTGCCAATTGCTCGAGAGGCGCAGCTGGTGCAGGTGCTGATTGCGGCGGCGCGACCTGC
>Ga0007801_10000767_pt1 | contig 10496 bp, 8 predicted proteins | sample CryBogmetaGMA2M_FD_60372 | JGI IMG/M metagenome (GOLD analysis project Ga0007801, IMG submission 60372) | Freshwater microbial communities from Crystal Bog, Wisconsin, USA - MA2M | ecosystem: Environmental > Aquatic > Freshwater > Lake | place: Crystal Bog, Wisconsin, USA | collected 2009-07-06
GAGGCCCAGACCTGTTCCGCCGTAGCGACGGCTTGTGGAATCATCGCCCTGGCTGAAAATTTTGAACAACTGCTGCTTTTCCTCCTCGTTGATCCCGATCCCGGTATCCCTCACGGTAAAGGTGATGATCCGGGCACCTACGCTGTCGCTGGTGCAGGAGAGGCCCAATGTCACCCGACCCTTTTCGGTGAATTTGACCGCATTCATGAGCAGATTCAACAGAACCTGTCTGATACGAAGGGAGTCCGCTATGATTGTCCGAGGAAGCTCGGGATCGATCAGGACATCAAATTCCAGGGCTTTCTCTGCGGCAGTGGAGAAAATGATCGTCAGGGACTCATGCACACACTGCACAATATCGACGGGTGCCATGGAAAGGCTGATCTGGCCAGCCTCGATCCTGGAAAAGTCGAGTATATCATTGACCAGGGAAAGCAGAACATCGCCGCTGGTATGGATGGTACGCAGGCATTCCTTCACATCATTGCGCTTGGAATCGTATTCCAGCAGTTCGGCCATGCCGATGATGGCATTGAGCGGGGTTCGGATTTCGTGACCCATGTTGGTCAGAAACCGGCTCCGCGACTCATTGGCGAACTCCGCTTTGGCTCCGGCCTCCTCCAGGGCCTTCCGGGCACTCATCTCCGCAGTGCGATCGATGAACTGTCCAAAGAGGCCGATGATGGCACCGCCCGCGTCTCGTTCCGCGGCACCGTGAGCCTCCAGACGGATAATGGTTCCGTCGGCATGAATTCCCTCCAAATGCAAATGGTATGGCTCCCCTGTTTCCCGACATCGCTGGTTCGCCGCCGCAAGAAGATTGAAGCTCTCCGGCGTGTAGAGCTGCGCATGGGTCGCCCAACCTAGAGTGGGTGCCGAAGCATCGAGTCCAAAAAATTCATACAATGCCGGAGTCCAGAGTAGGGTATCGGCAGCAAGATCCAAGGACCAGGAGGCTAGGTTGGGATGTGCTTTGAAGCTGGAGTTCACAAGTGAGGGCGTAACGAAACTAACTGCCGGAGGCCCTGTGGCAAACTTCATCAGTCCGTAGCGAATATCAATAGCACCGGCGGAGAGAAAAAGTCACATCGTAAATCGTGCATCAAGCGCCCCGGCACTTTCCATCGAATGCTTGGGGCTATGAAGTGGCCGGAATTGACTTCCTGCGGCGTTGCGCTTCGGCGAGGAATTCAGCCTGTGCGTTGAAAAGCTCTCCCTCCAGCGGTCGCGGAAGATAGAGACCGTCGGCATTGAGAACTCGCGCCTTCACATTGTCACGCCAGAACCAATTGATGATCTCCTGAACATGGGCATGGACGCGCGGACTCCGCAGCGGAAAGGTGGTCTCAACGCGACGGAAGAGGTTGCGAGGCATCCAGTCGGCACTGCCGAGATAGATCTCCGGGGTGCCTCCGTTCTCGAAGCGCATGATGCGGCTGTGCTCCAGAAAACGACCCACAAGGCTGCGAACCTCGATAGTGTCGCTGATGCCGGGAATGCCGGGGCGCAGGCAGCAGACTCCGCGAATCATCAGGCGGATCTTCACTCCGGCTTGCGAGGCGCGATAGAGGGCCTGGATCATGCTCTCCTCGACGAGGGCATTCATCTTCACAAAAAGTTCGGCGGGGCGTCCTGCCACGGCATGTTCTATCTCGCGGTCGATCAGGGAGAGCATCCCGTCACGGAGGTCGTAGGGTGCCATAAAGAGATCTTTGAATCCCGGAAATTTGGATACGCCCGTCAGGATGTTGAACATCGCGGCGACATCGGAGGTGAGCTCTTCGCGGGTGGTCAGAAGCCCAAGATCCGTGTAGAGGCGGGCTGTGGAGGGATGGTAGTTGCCGGTGCCGAGATGGGCGTAGCGGCGGATCAGATCACCCTCCTGACGGACTACCAACATCGCCTTGGCATGGGTCTTGAGTCCGGCAATTCCATAAATCACATTGACTCCGGCCTCGCGCATCAGGCGGGCCCATTTGATGTTCGCCGCTTCGTCGAAGCGGGCCTTCAGTTCGATGATGACGGTGACCTGCTTCCCGTTCTGGGCGGCATGGATCAGCGAAGCGACAAGAGGTGAATCGGAGCTGGTACGATAGAGGGTCTGTTTGATGGCTAGGGTCTGCGGATCCTCCGCCGCCTGACCAAGGAAATCGAGGACTGTCTGGAAGCTGTCATAGGGATGATGCAGCAGGATGTCTCCCTTGCGGATATGCCAGAAAATATCGGCCTCTTCATTCAGCGAGACAACAACGGCGGGGGTGAAGCGCTTGTCTCGCAGGTCGGGCCGATCGATGGAGAGGGCCAGCGGCATCAGCCGCGTGAGATTGATCGGACCGTCGTGACGGTAAAGATCGCCATGGGTCAGGTTGAAGATCTCCAAAAGCCGGTCGGCGACGGAATCAGGGCAATCCTGCTGGATTTCGAGACGGACGGCAGCTCCACGATTCACATGGCGCAGCTCCTCCTCGATGGCATGGAGCAGATTCTCCGCCTCCTCCTCGTCGACATAGAGATTGCTGTTGCGCGTGACGCGGAACAGGTGGGCGCCGATCACTTTCACACCAAGGAAGAGTGATCCGACATAATGCTTGATGATGCTGCCGAGAAAGACAAAGTCGTGCCCCTGCTCCTCCGTTTGATGGGAGAAGGGAACCACGCGCGGCAGGATACGCGGCACCTGGACAACGGCGAGATCGGTATTTATCCCCTCACCTTCAAGGTGAACAATGACATTGAGGCTCTTGTTGAGCAGTTGGGGAAAGGGATGAGACGGGTCGATCGCAAGCGGCGTCAGCACCGGAAAGATCCGCTCGTGGAAGAACTTTTCAAAATGAGCCTGCTCCGATTCCGGCACATCTGGAAAATCGTGGAAGCGGATGTTCTGCGCGGCAAGCCAGGGACGAATCTCCCCGTTCCAGCAGGCATACTGATCCTCGACCTGCTGCCTCGCCCGCTTGGAGAGGGCGGCGAGCTCGGACTTGGGTGAGATCCCGTCAGGGGCCGGTGCCACATGTTGCGTCTGAACCTGCTGCTTCAGACCAGCGACGCGCACTTCGAAGAATTCGTCGAGATTCGAGCTGACGATGCAGAGAAATTTCAGACGTTCCAGCAGGGGGTTCGTCTTGTCGAGGGCCTGATCGAGAACCCGCTGGTTGAATTCCAGCCAGCTCAGGCCCCGATTGATGAAGAGAGAGGGATCATCGAGTTCCATGGGATATCTACGATGCGGTGGATTTTCTCCGGGTCAAGGGAGCATTTGTGACAAGGCGGTGACAAATTGAGTGTTCGTTGCTCATGAAAACTGTTTGTGATGGTGCGGTAGCTCACCAATCATCGAAACTCATTATGAAATTCCAATCGCAAAACTCCTTGGCGGTCACCTTCGCGGTGACACTTCTTGCAGGAATCTGCACTCCCATGAGTGAAGTGCAAGCTCAGATCCAGCAAGTGCTTCCTTTTAACTACGGCATTACCGGAGTGAGGCAGGATACGGGGGGAAACATTCTCATTACCGGAGGCACGGATAGTCCCACGCTGAATACAAATTCCGCCGCATTCCTCTACGACGGGCCGCTAAGCTCAATCCCATCCAATCCTTCCGATCCAAGCCTTCACTTGTTTCACGCATTCAATGACACAAGTAACGGCACTCAGTTCTACGGGCCGAACACCTCGCTCTTTGACCCGTCGATCGGCACCGGGAATATCCGGGCTGTCGGTGCCTATAAGAATCTGGGGTCAACATACCAGAACAGCGCCCTCTACACTGGCGCCCTGGATGGTACCGGCACATGGACAAATATTGTAGCTCCTGGCAACGGCACCAATCTCGTCGGCGATACCGTCGCCCATAGCACCATGGGAAGTCTCGTCGTCGGAAATTATGATTATCAGGGGCAGGAAAATTCCGGGCTCGGCTTTATTTACAACATGACCAACCAGACTTATCAGACTATCAACTTCGGTGTTTACAGCACCACGGCCTATGGAATCTGGCAGAATGGCGGCTCCAACAGCTCCAAATACAGCATTGTCGGCGGTTTCTCCGATGTGATCAATGGCGGCAAAGCTTATGTCGTAAACTACGATTCCGTGACGAAGCTTTTCTCTGACTTCTCATCATTCAGCTTTAACAATAACCCCTCGATCGTGACCCATTTTGAGGGGATCAGTGCGATTGACGGCGGCTTTTCCGTGACTGCCACCACCGTTCAGGGTGCCTCATATGGTTTTATTCCGACAAATGGAGATGGCTCATTTGGCACCGCAAGCTGGATTGCCATTACGAATAATGTCGATACGAACTCCGCCCTGATTACGGGAGACACGGTGATCGATAGCACGGTGATGGGAATTTATAACTCCACCAACAGCACCACCAACGGTATTTATTCCTATATCTCCACGGTTCCGGAACCCTCAACCTATGGGCTTCTGGGAATTGGCCTGCTGGTTGCCCTTGGCGTCCGACTTCGTTGCCGCTTCGAGTGAGCGATTCCCATGATCCCACATTCTGGGAAAACTGGCAGCCGACCATGAGGGCATCCCTCTGCTTCGTGCGACAGGGGGGGAGGGTTCTGATGATCCGCAAAAAGCGAGGACTCGGTGCGGGGAAGATCAATGCTCCCGGAGGACGACTGGAACCGGGCGAGACGGCGCTTCAGGCGGCGATCCGCGAGACGGAAGAAGAGGTGGGTGTCACTCCGCTGGATCCCAGCCACCGTGGCGAGCTTCACTTTCAATTCACTGACGGGCTCGCCCTGCACTGCGCCGTCTTTCTAGCCGAGGGATGTGTGGGTGCGCCGATTGAAACTGACGAGGCGATTCCCTACTGGATGGAGCCTTCAGCCCTTCCGTATCATGACATGTGGGCGGATGATGTGCACTGGTTGCCGGGAGCGCTCGAAGGGAAAACCTTCAAAGGATATTTCCATTTTGCGGATGATGTGATGCTGACCCATCACATCGAATGGAAATAGTGAGGTCTTGGGATTTTGCCTCGCCATCTCCCGATGGTCTCGTTGCGCTGATAATCAGAGGGAGGATAACGTTGTTAGTAGCCAATAACGGGCGGCGTGGAGCCGCTGTGAGAGGCTTTGCGAAACGGAGCCCGCAGAGGGTTGCTGCTTGCGGGAGCAAGAGCAGCAATAGAACCAGCCGGATAGTCTCATTTCTGATGGTGTTTGGGATGATACCCATCTATTGCAAAAGTTGGGTCTATGGGGAATTCCAACGGACTGCTCTTTCTGCAATGTATTTGCATCACGGCATCGCTCCAAACAAGGCACCCACGCCGGCGGTCAGAGCCATGGCCAGCGCACCCCAAAAAGTCACCCGCGCAACGGACTTGCCAATGGATGAACCTCCTGCGTATGCAGCCAATGCTCCGAGCAAAGCAAGAAATACAAGTGAAGCGCCCGAAACCGTCCATGACAGCGTGGAGCGGGGCACAATGAAAATAAGCAGGAAAGGCAATGCTGCACCTACTGCAAAAGCGGCTGCGGATGCCAGCGCCGCCTGAACTGGTCGAGCGCTGAGAGCATCGGAAATACCCAACTCGTCGCGAGCATGGGCACCCAACGCATCGTGGGCCATCAACTGAGTTGCGACCTGATGGGCGAGCTCATTATCAAGACCGCGGCCAACATAGATGGCGGTCAATTCAGCAAGTTCGAATGCGTGATCCGTGGCCAACTCGACCCGCTCCCGGTCAAGGTCGGCGCGCTCGGTATCAGCTTGTGAACTTACGGAAACATACTCGCCTGCGGCCATGGACATCGCACCCGCGATTAAACTGGCCAATCCCGCGACGACAATACTGTTGTGGGTGGATTGTGCAGCAGCGACACCCAAAATCAAACTTGCTGTTGAAACAATGCCGTCATTGGCGCCAAGGACAGAGGCGCGCAGCCAGCCTGTGCGATGGGCAAAATGGTTTTCAAAATTTGGCATGAATAAATGGGGCTTTGCGCAGAATGTTCAAACACCTTGAACCGAGCATCGGGTTTAATGTTATTGGGGCAGACCGAGTTTTTTAAGTTTCGGCGCAATCACCGCCTGACAATAGGGAGCCCCCTTGTTCAGCTTGTAGTAATCCTGATGGTAGTTTTCCGCAGGATAAAAGATCTCGAGCGGTTTGATCTCCGTCACGATCGGATCGGGAAATTGGGCTGCCGCTTTCTTTTTGGCAGCCTCGGCTGCGGCTTCCTGTTCGGGTGTGGATGTCAGGATGAGAGAGCGGTATTGCGTCCCCACATCGGCACCCTGACGGTTAAGAGTTGTGGGATCATGGGCACGCCAGAAGAGATCCAGAAGTTGGTTGTAGCTGACTTTGGAGGGATCATAGGTGATCTGGATGACCTCGGCGTGACCGGTGCGACCGGTGCATACCTGCTCATAGGTCGGATTGGGCTTGTTTCCCCCCGCGAATCCGGAGGTGATTTTGATGATGCCTGGAAGATTCTGAAAGACGGCGTCAAAGCACCAGAAGCATCCACCGCCAAAAGTCGCCGTAGAGGTTGTATTACCAGAAGCGATAGAAGCAGCATTGGTTTCGGCAGACATGGTGGCGTTCATGATGGTGGAAAAGAGTGTGCAGAAAACCAAGAGATGCTTCATCCGTGGAATGTCACTCAGCGCTTCAAAAACGCGAGAGTAAAATCAAGGTGAATGCAGATGATTTGACCTGCCCGCGCAGAGTTATTCACATAAACGGGAGCGGCTTCTGCTCGTGCCTATTGTCTGGCAAGCCCCATTTCATCATATGTTACGGAATTGCCATCTGAACAAAGGTGCATCTGAGCTGGATCAGTGTATGTTCCACGCTGCGGAGGCTCTTCTTTCTAGTAGGAAGTGCTTCTCCTTCCCTGACGCCTCCTTCTGTTCCACGATCTTCTCCCCACTCCCGATCCAAACTTTCCCACAGGTTATTCACAAAGCGTGAACAGTTCATGCGCGACGGGCCGATGGAGATCCCTTGGAACACTATTTAGAAAGGAGGGATTGGTATCCTGGGTGACAAGGGGTGCTATTCCAGCCGGATACTGGGACTGATCTTTTCCTGTCCAGCACAGAAAACTTGCGTGGCGCTACCTTCCAGAATCGCGTGCATGGCTGCCAGGGCCAGATCTTCCCTGTTGCAGTCCCGGCTAAGGTGGCCAAGCAGCAGATGCCCGAGGCCGTCATGGCGAATCTGGGAGACGGTTTCGGCGGCGGCTCCATTAGATAGATGGCCGTGGCGGGATTGGATGCGCTGCTTGATGGCCCAAGGGCGTTTGGTGTCCTGATAAAGAAGCCCTTCATCATAGTTGGTCTCAATCAGGAGGCCCTCGACTCGATGCAGGGATTCGATGACCAGAGTGGTGGCATGGCCCAAATCGGTCAGAAATCCGAAGGAGCGACCTCCGGATCGGATGACAAACCCCACAGGCTCCACCGCATCGTGGGGAACAAGAAAGGAGCGGATTGTGGCCCCCTCGAGAGAAAACTCGACACCAGACTCAAAGATCTTCCAGCCGCTGAAATCGGTCACTTTGTCTCTCAGGACGGCAGCCGTCTGGCGGTTGCAATAAATCGGGGTGGCATGTTTCTTCGACCATTGGGCAAGCCCTCTGGAATGGTCGCCATGCTCATGGGTGACAAGAATAGCCGTGAGCTCACGGGGTTCGAGACCGCACTGTGCAAGCCGGAGGGTCAGCTCTTTCGTACTCAGCCCTGCATCGATAAGAAAAGATGCCGTCGCTGTTCTGACCAGTGCTGCGTTGCCGTTACTCCCGCTGGCTAGAATCGTGATCTCAAGCATTACTACAGAATGGGGATCCAGAGAATGGTTCGCAAGAAATCAGATCGTCCTCGTTTGTACCCTGGGAGCCAGAAAAGAGTGCATGGGAAGGGGTTGCTGGATCATGGCCTGTTGGGATGCCGGGGACTGAGCGTTACGCCGGTCGACGGCCCCAAACTGGCGTCGGCTCAAATGGATTCGGAAAGCCGAGCTCATGATGGCTTCGGCATGCTCCGTTGCGAGCATCTGTTCGAGAGAGCGCTCCGAGTATTCATAGATGATGCGCCCCCCCTCTGGAAGAGTTTCGCCCGTAGTATGTCTCTCGATCCCTGCGATCGCCATCAAATGACCAAATTCCGCTGAAAGCCCCTCCTCTCCTGCAAGCTGCCGGTCTGCGAGCGATGGGAAAATAAATGCAGACAAATCCATGCCTACTCCTCGAAGTAATAAATATTCACTTAACAAAGGGTGGAGTTTGCGTGTGGCACTTGCTGGCGAGGAATTAGCAATTGGCGGAAATCTTAATGTATGCTGATCCCGCTCAAAGGAAACATCCTGAAAGCGAAGATTGGTTATATCTAGGAGGCGGCCTCCCATGGAAAAGGCCACGGCGATCACGCCGCGCCAGTCGTCACCTCTGCGGAAGTCATCACACGCCCTGAGCAGTGTGCGTATCTGATCCACAGAGAATGACTTAATGGCTCTTTTTTCCGTAGGTTCCGGGAAAATACCGACCGCTACATTCTTAGTAACTCGTCCTGAATCAAGGGCTGCCTGACAAACATTCCAAAGAAACTTCAACTCAAGAACGAGCTTATTTTCGTCAATATTTGATTGCTGTCGCAGGAGTCGATAACCCGAGATCTGCTCGCTGGTCAAGACTCGAAGCGGAAGAGAAGAAATATCCGGCCCAAGGAAGTTAATAACTTCCTTAATCGCATCATCATAAATCTTTTTAATATCGTCAGCAAGAGGTTGCTGGGTCTCGAGAAAAACTGCCAATTCCATTGAGATCGAAGGGGTCTCATCAGATGTGCTATCTGCTTGTGAGGATGGGGATGGGTCTGGCAGAACAACCAGTTGAAAAGGCGCGGGCTTTTCCGGAGAGATTCCTTCGCGGGCAATGGTTTCCATCTGCTGGGCAACCAGCAGTGCCTTATCGCGATCACGCTCTTTCGTGGAGCGTGTGAATTCACGCCCTGTCGAGTCACGAAATCGCGCCCAATAAAATGGAGATCTGGAGTCTTTAGCTAGAGAGGCCATGGATGACTTGAATACACCACAAAGTCACCACAATAGAGAGAGATTGGCAAGCTTTATGAATATTACACTGTAAATAAAAGTCACCACACACAGTGGATTATGGATTTTCGGAGTAAGGATCACCACGTTTGTGGTGACTCTGGCTCCCAATCAGCCAGTGGGCATGAGTTTGGGATTAATAACAATTTCGGGAGCGGAGCGTGAGAAGATTTTACTACGACCTCGTCAACAGCCGGCATGAGTTCACGATATGATTGCTATGGAAAGAACACACGGTCAGATACATCGCTCGGCATCAAGCGAGAGTGGAGTGATGCTCTCGATGGAGATCCGTATCGAAAACCTATAAGGGTAGGTTGATTCCGTGGTGTTCATGTGCAGGGAAATCTTCTTCTGTGAGGAATATCAATCGATGGGGTTTCCAACATGCAAATCTATGGAAGGAATATTATTATGAGGATCGCTCAATGCTAACCATTGTTTCAGTTCACAAGAAGAGCTAACCCTTAAGAGCATTGAATGGTTGCTGAACAACCCCATAGGATTCATAGCACCATGTTTTCCCTTAAAATAATATCATATGTTATCACTCCATGGATAGAAAACGTTCTATCAATTATTTCAATGTTTCGTTGCCATCGATTCCTCAGTTGGGTGGATGGTGCTCAATAAGGAATCGTAAGTTACTTACACGGAGTTGAAGGGCGCCGATCAACATATTGAGGCTAAGGGGGCATCATCTGACTTATATAATTGTTAATCTGGGGGTTCTCAACGGATAGCTGGAAAGAACAGTGAGGGCCGACCTTGCTCTTGGGTGAGGGATCCAGAACTACGAATTCCTTCCCTCCGGTGGAGAGTCATTGTGTCGTTGTGTGTTACTCAGAGCGAAGTGATGGCTTTCTCGCACCTCGATCTCGTAAATCGAAGAAGAGAGATAGATCCATGTTATTAAAAGATGTTAGAACAAGACCGCTTGTAAGAAAATAGTGCGCCCGGCAGGAATCGAACCTGCTACCAAGGGTTTAGAAAACCCCTGCTCTATCCGATGAGCTACGGGCGCAAAGGGCCTCTCTCCTAAGAGAAAAGGAGAAGCTAGCAGAAATCTCAGACTGGAACAGCCACTGTTTTCTCCTGTGGAATCCCCTGTTCCTGCGGCTGCATATCAATGGCACGGAGGAGATCAAGATCCTCATTCACGCCTGGATTGGAGGCGGTGAGGAGCTTTTCCCCGTAAAAGATCGAATTGGCACCTGCAAAGAAACAGAGCGCCTGTCCCTCACGGCTGAGGCGGGTGCGACCTGCGGATAGTCGAATACGGGCTTTCGGGAGCATGATCCGGGTCGTGGCCACTAGGCGAACCAGCTCGAAAATGTCCACTGCGGGTTGCTCCTCCATCGGAGTGCCGGGCATCGACATGAGGCAATTGATCGGAACGCTCTCGGGAGGAGGG
>Ga0007801_10000770_pt1 | contig 10480 bp, 13 predicted proteins | sample CryBogmetaGMA2M_FD_60372 | JGI IMG/M metagenome (GOLD analysis project Ga0007801, IMG submission 60372) | Freshwater microbial communities from Crystal Bog, Wisconsin, USA - MA2M | ecosystem: Environmental > Aquatic > Freshwater > Lake | place: Crystal Bog, Wisconsin, USA | collected 2009-07-06
CATGGCAACACCCGATTCCGAAATCTCGCTTGAAGACAAGCTCACGGCGGTCGCCCGCGCCGAACGGCTGGCCCGCGCCCACAGCCTCGTCCAGAACTATGTGCTGGCCTCCGCCGGCATCGCCCTGGTACCGGTGCCGCTGCTCGACCTGGCTGGCATCACGGCTGTGCAAGTCAAGCTGGTGCATGGCCTCGCCAAGCATTACGACGTGCCGTTCAAGGAAAACATCGCCAAGTCGCTGGTCGCCGCGTTGCTGTCCGGCGCGTCGTCCGTTCTCCTAGTCAAGGGGCTGGCCAGCCTCGCCAAGGCCATCCCGGTGCTGGGCACACTGGCCAGCGGCAGCATCGCCATCAGCGGCGCGTCGGTGACCTATGCGGTAGGCGAGGTGTTCATCAGGCATTTCGAGTCCGGCGGCACCTTATTGGACTTCGATCCGAAACAGGTGAAGGGCTTGTTCCAACGGCTGTTGAAAAAAGACAAGGCAGCCGCAGGGACCGTCCAGGAAGCCGTTGCGGAAACGCCCGTCGACTCCACCCCCGCCGCCGTGTAAGCGGCCGTTTGAACAGTGTGCGGCTTGCCGTCAGAGGAGCCGCACACCTTATTTGGCGCGTTTTGATATTTGGCGTGTTTTGATGAGCATTATTATCACTGCGGTCGTGGCCCTGGCCCTGGGGTTTGTGGCGGCTTTCGCGCTGCTGTTGGGCGGCTACTGGAAAGCGCCGGAACAGCTTAAGCAGCAGATACTGGCACTTCCGGGTGCGTTGTGGTCCGCTTGCCGGACGGGCTTGAAGCGGATCAAGCAAACGGTCTTGGCAGCGTTTCGCAAACAACATGCCCTACCGGTCAAATTCCGCGACTGGGTGGCGCGCGATTTGGGCGACCACCCGGCTTTGCAAGCCTGGCTGCTGTCCTTGCCGGAGCCAGGGTTCCAAGCGCTGACCCAAGGGACGGTGAGGTATTGCGTCGACTTGAAAATCGAACTCTCCTGGCTGGCGGAGCGGCACGTTGATGTGGCCCCGGCCGTGCAACAAGCCGTCAAGGCCATCGTCGTGGACTATCTGCAAGGCTGCTGGCAGGCCGTCTGCCACAAGGACGGCATCGCGCTGTTCGGCATCTACCATCAACTGGCCGCCAACCTGGCCGACAGTCGGCAGATTGACTTGCGGCGGCGGCTGTTCACCCGGCTGGCCGCCTCGGGGCTGTCCGCGCCGGTGCCCCCATACGAACTTATCATGGCTTCGGAACGGCAGCGGCAGGCGCTGGCGGCCGAGGCCATCCGCGAAGCCGCCACCAAGGACTGGGACACCTTCGCCAAGCTGCTGGCCGAACTGCTGACCGGCGACGGCGAAGATCCGCCGCCCGGCCCGGCGGCTTCAACGCCGGCGGCTAACCGGTAGGTGCCCGTGCGGGGGATCACGAGGAAAAGCCCGCGAAACCACTTGATGCGTTTAACTGAAACCTGACTGGAGAAGACCATGGCGACACCCGATTCTGCCGTCTCGCTTGATGGCAAGCTTGCCGCGGCCACCCGCGCCGAGCGGCTGGCCAACGCCCACACCCTCGCCAAGCACCATGTCCTGGCGGCTGCCGGCATCGTGCTGATCCCGGTTCCCCTGGCCGACTTGGGTGCCTTGATGGCCCTGCAAGTCAAGCTGGTGCATGGCCTCGCCACGCTTTATGCAGTGCCGTTCAAAGACAACCTCGCCCGGTCGCTGATCGCCTCGCTGCTCTCCGGCGCGTCATGGAAGCTTGGCGTGCTCACCTTGTCCAGCCTTGCCAAGGCGGTCCCGGGGCTGGGCGGACTAGCCGGCGGCGGCGGCGTGGCGGTCGTGTCCGCGTCCGTGACCTATGCGGTTGGCGAGGTCTTCATTCGGCACTTTGAGGCCAGCGGCAGCTTGCTGGACTTCGACCCGGCCAAGATGAAGGCACCGTTCCTGCTTGAGCTGCAAAACGGCCGGGCCGAAGCCCGTGCGCCTGCCGAAACCCCAGGCAAAGCCTCTGCCGAAACCCCGGGCGAAGCTTCTGTCGCCCCCGCAGGAGAAGCGATTGCGGAACCGTTTGCCAGCCCCCCCTTGCCGGATAAGCGCGAGACCGGCCAGTCCATGCCCCACGCCCCGCCGGGCGGGGACCTGTTGGAAGACATTGTCGGCATCGGCGAGGTCTTCGCCGGAAGATTGCGCGCCGCCGGCATCGGCAGTTTCGCCGAACTGGCCGCCTCGTCGCCGGAACGCGTCAGGCAAATCGTCGGGCGCAGGGCCCCATTGTCCGGCGAACCCATAAGCTCCTGGATTAAACAGGCCGACGACCTTGCCCGGGGCCGGCACCCTCAAGGATTACCCCCTAAACCGAAACACAAAGAGGCCACGCAATGAGCGACACCCCCAGAGAACTTTCCGACATCCCCGGCCTGGACATGGTCGGGCGCGGCATCTACCTGCGACCACAGCAAGCTTTCGAACTGAAGGGAATCCTGTTTCGCCAAGCCAACCCCAAAATCTACCCCTCCAAGGAAACCGGCCTAGACTACCAGGTTCCGGAGGGCTATGAAGTGAACGACAGTCCACCCATGCCGGCAGCACAGGCGCTTAACCAGATGCGCGTCGAAGAGTCCTGGGAGCGTTTCGAGAAGTCCACCAGCCTGGACGTTTCGACCGCCATCGGCAACGGGCCGTTCAGTGTCGATGTCAACGCCAGCCAGACCGGGCAGTTGCGTTCCGAGGAAGAGGCTTATTATGCCCTGCGCAACTCCTTCATCCCGCTATGGACGGTGTACATCCCCGACAACCGCCGGTTTGTCAATGAAGATTTCGACCTTGACATCCCCGCGCCCTACGACCCGTCCGAACGCCGCGCCTACGAACGCTTCTTTGACCGCTTCGGCACCCACTACATCAAGCGCGTCTGGGTCGGCGGCAAGGCCATGCTGGCGTTCACCGTCGCCAAGTCCAAGGACATCAGCAAGGAGGACATCAAGGCCGGCATCAAGGCCAGCTTCGCCGGCATCGGCTCCGGGGCGGCCAACGCCAGCGCGAACACCGCCAAGGAAAAGCTGCAAAACAACTCCGAGTGCACGGTGTTCGGCAAGGGCGGCGACGAGTTCAAGCTGGCAGCGCTCAGTTCCTTGGACGAGGCGCACTATAACGAATGGCTGACGACGATCAAGGACAACCCGCAAGTCATCGAATTCGACGCTTGCGGCATCTGGACGCTGGTCGACGACGACGACAAGGCCAAGGCCCTGCGGCAGGCGTACATCGAAGCCACCGTGTTCACGCCGTTGCGGGTGGTGTTCAACCTCGACCAAAGGGTGCATGTGTTCCGTGGCAAAAACTGCTTCTCCTACAACCCGGACACAGGCGAAACCACGCAATTGCGGCCGGTCAAGGAAAAATGGCCAATGTTGGCCGAGGTCGGCTTCGAGCAGGTGGACGCCGCCTTCCTCGGCAAATACCTCGTGTCGTCTAAGGGCGAAGACTTGAGCCGCAAACTGTATTTCTTCAACCGCGACCGATACATCCGCGTGGATGTCGATGCCATGGCCATCGACCCCGGCTACCCGAAAAGCATAGCCGAAGGCTGGCCTGGCGTACCCTTCGAGCGCATTGATGCCGCCTTGAACGTTTCGCCGGAAGCCTTGTATTTTTTCTTAGGCAACCAATACATCCGCTTCAACATGCTGAAGAACCATGCGGAAGAGGGTTATCCCGAGGCCACGTCAAAACGCTGGGCCGGGCTGACCTTCGACCGGATCGACGCGGCGGTGTACTGGGGCAACGCCAAGGTGTTCTTCTTCCGAGGCAACCAGCACATCCGCTACGACATGGTGACCTACCGCGCCGACCCCGGCTATCCCAAATTCATCTTCGGCAACTACGTCGAAGACTGGAAGTTCTTCGACTAAACAGGTGACGTATGGCAGAAACCAACCCAAACACCGCAAAGGCGGAACAAACCATCAAACATCACATGCTGGCCGCCGCCGGCATCGGCCTGGTGCCCCTGCCTTGGGTGGATCTGGTCGCCTTGGCGGGCCTTCAACTGAACCTGCTGCGCAGCCTGGCCGGCATTTACGGTGTCGAATTCTCCAGCCAGATCGGCAAGTCGGCCATCGGCGCCCTGGTCGTCAGCGACCTGTCGGTTTCCCTGTCGACCGGCCTGGGCATCCTGGCCAAAGGCCTGCCAGGCATCGGCTGGGCCGTCGGCGCGGCCAGCGGCGCCTTGCTCGGCGCGGCCTCCACCTACGCGCTGGGCAAAGTCTTCGTGCAGCACTTCGAGTCCGGCAACACCTTCCTCACCTTCGACCCTGACAAGGTCAAAGCCTACTACGCACAGCAATACGAGCAAGGCAAGGAAGAAGTGCGGAAAAACTTCACGGGGTTAAAGCCTTGAGTTTTGGTGAAATGTCACTCTGATTCGAACCAAGCCCAATCCCCTGACCAATCAATCGTCATGTTAACCAAAGTAGCTTTGCCCGATATAGTTGCCAACCCTCGTCGTAAGCACACCTCATGAACCCTATCTTCGCGTTTACCTTCGGTGGGGGTGTTTTGGCAGTCTTGGCCACCTTTGCACAGCAGCACCGCCGACCCGCGTTGCTGGACATGATTGGAACCACCGCTCCCGACAGCCAAAAGCAAAACCCGTTGGCGGACGTCCCCAAGCCCTTGTCTGCCATCCGTGCCTGTGTTGAGCGGTGGGACGGGCACTATCAATCCCTAATCCAGACCCGGCTCGACCCGTTCCTAATGGGCCGCTTGCGGAGCCAGCAGATGCTGGCACTTGCTGGCAGCAAGCAACGGATTCTCGGTCGGCGGGAAAAACGGGTCAATCGCAGTCTGCTGTGGGGGTTTAGCGGGCTTGGGCTCATCGCATTGAAGCGACTGACTGGCTGGCCGCTTGTCCCGGTCGTCCTGGCCCTCGGTTGTTATAATATCTGGCCCGCATTGCGGGAGGCCTGGCGTGTCGCCGCCGAGGAGCACCGCTTCAGCCTGATGCACTTATTTTTCATTTACTTTGCTTGGTTATGGTTCGGCGGCAACTACCTGGCGGGTACATTCGGCATCATTTTTGGTGGTTTGTGCATGAAAGTCGAACTCCTGACCCAGACTGTCACTCGCCATTCCCTGACCCATCTATTCGGCGAGCAGCCTGCGCAAGTGTGGGTGCTGCTGGACGGTGTCGAAATCGAGATGCCGTTTGAACAACTCCATCTTGGGGACATCCTAGTGCTAACCGCCGGGCAACAAGTTCCGGTGGACGGCGTGGTCGTGCAGGGCAACGCGACGATGGACCTGCACCATCTGACCGGCGAGTCGCAGCCCGTGGAAAAGGCCGTGGGCGATACGGTACTGGCCGCCACCATAATGCTGGGTGGGCGCATCCACGTCCGCGTCGAAAAGACCGGGGAAGAAACCTCCGCCGCGAAAATCGGTGATGTCCTCAACCGTACCGTCGAACGCCAGGAAGTCCAACTCGCTGACATGTATAAAACGTTTGAATACACGCGATGGCCAATGCTGGCCGGCAGTATGCTAGGCTGGCTGATCGGCGGACCGACTAAGGCAGTTGCCGTGTTGGGGTGTAATTACCTCACCAGCCAGATTCCACTTCGGCTTCTGACACTGTTAAACGGGCTGGGGTTCGGTGCCGAGCATGGCATTCTGGTCAAAGACGGGCGTGCGCTGGAACGGCTACCAAGGATCGATACGGTGGTGTTCGACAAGACTGGCACCCTTACCTTAGACCGGCAGCAGGTAGTGCAAATCCATGCCTGCGCGAACTACGCCGAGGCCGAAGTGCTATGGTTTGCGGCCACCGCCGAGCAGCGCCAAACCCACCCCATCGCACAGGCGATCTTGGCGGCGGCGGCTGAACGGCAAATGGTCTTGCCCCCCTTGGGCGAGGCGCATTACGAACTCGGCTTCGGGCTCACCACATGGATGCAAGGGCAACGCGTGCGGATCGGCAGCGAGCGTTTCTTGGCGATGGAAAACCTAAGCCTGCCGGCCAGCCTGCGACAAGTTCAACATGCCGCCCACGCACTAGGCCAGGCACTGGTATTTGTGGCGGTCGGTGAGGAGCTTGTCGGCGCGGTCGAACTGGCGGCGACGCTGCGACCCGAGTCCCAAGCGACCATAGAATTTCTCCGCAAGCAGGACTTGGCACTGTATATCATCTCCGGCGACCAGGAAGCCCCCACCCGCAAACTCTACGCCGAACTCGGCATGAGCGGCTATTTCGCCAACACCCTGCCGGAACAAAAGGCAGAACGGATCAAAGAACTGCAAGCCCAAGGCAAGCAAGTGTGTTTCATTGGCGACGGCATCAATGATGGCATCGCCTTGCGTCAGGCCGAGGTTTCCATTTCGCTGCGGGGTGCAACCACGGTTGCCACCGATGCCGCCCAAGTGGTACTGATGGAAGACGACCTAACCCAGTTGCGGACGCTGTGGGAACTGGCCCTGGGCTTTGAGCGCAGCCTTGCCGACAACGCCCGGCAGTCCAAACAGTTGAGCCTGCTGGCCGCCGCCGGGGTACTGGTGCTGCCTTTCAACTTCTGGGTGTCGGAACTCCTGTGGGGTGTGCAACTCGTCACCGGAGTAAGAAAGGCGCAACGGCCCTTGCTGAGCGACTGCGGAAAGTCGAGCGGGTGTGCCGGCAGTTGAGGCGCTTGTGATAGTGGTTGGTAAGCCTGTTGCAATAATGTAAGAACAACCGATTTGACCCTCCGCAGTGATAGCCAAAAACCACCACCATGGCTTTACGTTGTATGCGATTGCACGGCTTGGGCAATGCAGTGTTCCAGATAGCCGTTAAAAAACGCTAGTCCCAAACCGGGGGGTGCCATAGCGTCTTGGCCCGCAATCAAGAACGCAACAAGGCCGGGGAAAGTCGCAAGCGCCTCATCGGCCCTAAATCTGTCGCGCAGGAACCAGGCTGGTAGCCAAGGGTAATGTTGCTGTGCCAATACGGCTTAGCGGCGGGTTTGAATACAGCCGAAGTCCAGCAATTTCTTGATGGCCTAGCGGCTCTGGCCGAACCCGTCGAAACCCATTTCCTGTGGCGTCCACGTTTGCGCGATCCGGCGGATGAAGTGGTTTTGGAAGCGGCGGTCAACGGTCAGGCTAACGCCATCGTCCCCTTCGATCTGCGTGACTATGGCCAATACCTTCGCCAAAAGTTACGCCGCTTTCGCATGAATCCTGCCGATTTCTGCGGTCTGGAAAATACTGTCGTCCATTAAAAATGCCTCGCCATGTCATCAATATCGGCCACGATGCGCTCGACAATGATGTGGGCATTCTGGTTTTTGGATTCGTTGAACAGTTCCGTCAGTGCTTCTTTGGCGCGGTCGCGTTAAGGGTCGGGCGACAACGCTTCCCAAATCGTACCCAAAACCGAATATTCCGCCGCGAATTTGTCCCTTGCCTCGTTGTTTGGTAAACATTGCTGCGCGGCCATCAGCCCTTCGTAACCGCCTACGCTACGGTCAACACCTACGAAGAAGCTTAGGCATTTCTGCATCTGCATGGGCAGGGCTTTGCGCAACTCTTCAATATTGCTGACCACTTGTTGTACGGCTTTTTCGTCGAAATCCAAGGCCCGCGCCACATCGTCGAAGATGCCGATGTAGTCCACGATCAAGCCGTGGGTTTTTTCCTGTCCAAACGTGCGGTTGGTCCGGCAAATGGCTTGCAGCAAGTTGTGGTCCTTCATCGGCTTGTCGAGGTACATCACTTGCAAGATGGGGGCATCGAAGCCGGTCAGCAACTTGCTGGTGACAATGACGAACTTCAGCGGGTCGGACGGGCAGCTTCCAGCCAGGAAGGTGCAGACATGCGCAATTCATCGGCATCATGCAGCGCACGGGCGAACAGTAGCGCATCGGGTTCCTCCAGCAAGATTGCCATTAAAGCCGAGGTATCCACCACCAAAGACCCGGCCATTAGACAGGAATCCCATTTTCATCGTAACCGATAATCTCCTCATCGCTACGTTCATCAAGCACGGGAAGTGAGGAAAACCGATGCGCAATCGCCATGATTTCCCCGACCGATGGCTTGGCAGACGGGGCGGCGTTTTGCTTGCGCAAACTTTCCAGTACGGCAATCGCCTCTTTGTTGACGGAACGATGGTGGGCTTCCGCCTGTTGTTTCAGCCAGCGGTGCAATTCATCAGGTACGTCTCGTAGTGTCATGGTTGCCATCTTTTATTTACCTCGCTTCATAGTGATGACATTATGACATCACTGTGGGCCGACACACCAGCCATCAGCGACAAACCCGGCACGGAGTGCCATCATCCGCCACGCCCTCGGAATTGGCAAACGCCGCCATCTCAGCGGCCAGCGCATCGGCGTTGGTCACGTCCTGCTTGAACTGGCAGAGGCTGTCTCGCCTAGGGCGATTTGGGATTGTAATTCGTCGGTGGTCATTGTCATTCCAAGCTAGACCGACTCGGTTTCAAAAACCGAGTCGTCTTGTTCTTCGCCCGTACCTGCACGATCATGGCGTATTTCTTCGAGAATCTCGTCTACTGTTTGCAGTTTCATGACCTTGGCAATGGCGCGTTGGCGAATCGCCAAAAGGGTTTTTCCAAGCTCGCTTTGCGGTGATAAGGTTTGTCCGCCATTTAAGAAGACCGACTCGGTTTTAAAAACCGAGCCGGTCTGTATTACAACCGAGTTGGTCTTAGTCATCGTCCTCACCAATTAACTCACTGATAGAGGATTCATTCACCGCCAAAGCATGAAACCGTTGAAGTCCTTCTACCCCGCCAAACCAGTTGAGAACCATAGCCCGTTCAAGTTTGATGGCTTTGGCGTAGGCGTTCAGCCAGTTGTTAAAAGCTTGGCTGACGGCGCGGCGGTCTAATATGTCAAGACCGACTCGGTTTTTGAAACCGAGACGGTCTACTTGAGCATCGAGCCGGTCCGTCCTGATCCGCACCAGAAAATGGAAATGGTTAGGCATCAGGCAATAGGCGAACGTATCGGCGACGGGGGCAATGTGTTTGGCGTAAAGCTGCATGAAATAGGCAAAATTGCGGTCTTCGATAAAAGTATTGGTTTTGTTTACCCCACGGTTGTAGATATGGTAGTAGTAGCCGGGTTCCAATGGAGTTAAGGTTTGCATGGTGTGCCTTTATATTGTTAAGACCGACTCGGTTTTTAAAACCGAGTCGGTCTTTGGTGGCTGTGCAATTTGTTTTAGGTCGTCGGGTATCATGTTGCGCGACTCGTATAACAAAGATATTTGTTCATATTGTAAATACGTTTTTTAGAAGTAAATAAAGTACTCGTTGTATTTCTTGTTTACTGTATATTCCGCTCAAAAGCAATGAGTCAATTTGCCGGAATTCATCGCAAATTTTTTCTTGAATATCTAGTTCTGGAATTGGTACAGGGTATTCGGAAAGTTCTTCCCTGTTAATTTTTGGAATACCTGTTCTGATACAACGTGATTCAGCGAATAAAGTGAAATGGTCACCTAACAAAATGGCCAACAAATATCTATCTTTTATTATATTATTCTTCGGACGTAGAGCATACATATCGGCACTGCATAGACCAGAAAAATTGGCAATAATTGATTTTCTTAAGTTTGGTCGAATTTTACTATAAATAACGTCACCAGATTCAAATAGATATTTTCCACTAATAGCGTTTTGTTGTTCAGCCGTTTCCGTATATATAAGCTTACCAGTACCTTGCTCAATATGGTTTGGTGCAACTAAAACCATAGAACGATAGGCAACTTGTTTTGGATTAACTTGACCAGAAACAATATCGAATGTATTTATTAAATTTAAAGATTTCCATTTTTTGAAAGCCCTTTCATCAGTTAAAGAAGATGCAAGGCCATCACGAGTACTACTAATACTTGACCTTTGCGAAATCGGCGAATAAAGGCGGGTCCGAGATAGCCATCACCCACAGTACCCCATTTTCGGATGTGAATATTTTCAGTTTCCATGTGTTCTCCTGCAACGTACCGCTCCACTTCACCCGATTGTGGGTCCACCTGTTCTTTGAGCATTTTCACCACATCGCCAAAGCGTACCTTCTTCCAGCCTTTTCGGTCAAACAAATTAAGACCGAGTCGGTTTGGAGTGAAACCGGCTCGGTTTTTAAAACCGAGTCGGTTTGTGTCGAGACCGAGTTGGTTTAAAGCATCCGCCACGGCTTTGCGCGATGCCAGCCAAGCATCAAGTCATTGTGGCAGGCTATCTGTGCGGTAATCCGCCTGATTTTCCTTTGAGGTCAGCGATTTGGAAGGGCTAGGTGCGGCGACATACAGCGGAATGTTCAAGCTGCCGTCTTTGGCGCGAATCTCCTCCAAGGTGGCAACGCGGGTGAAGCCGGGTTCGTCGGTGAATTGTTCGTAAGCTTGGACGATGCGCTGGATGTGGTCGTCGGTCAGGAAGCTCTGGGCGCGTTCGCGGGTGACCTCGCCAACGGCATTGATGAACAGGATTTTGT
>Ga0007801_10000772_pt1 | contig 10462 bp, 11 predicted proteins | sample CryBogmetaGMA2M_FD_60372 | JGI IMG/M metagenome (GOLD analysis project Ga0007801, IMG submission 60372) | Freshwater microbial communities from Crystal Bog, Wisconsin, USA - MA2M | ecosystem: Environmental > Aquatic > Freshwater > Lake | place: Crystal Bog, Wisconsin, USA | collected 2009-07-06
ACAGAAGCTAGAACACGCCGGCGATGGCGGTGGACCGGTTCAGGTCCAGCAGGTCACGAAAATTGACGCTAGGTCCCTGACCGCAGAAGCGCGTGACGCGTTAAAGGTCGCGTTGTTGGCAGTGAAGGCTGCGTCAATATAGCGCATTCTATCGTCACGAAGGGACCCAGGTGCTTAAGCGCACCGGATAGCAAAAATATTCAGCCGAAACACCCAAGCTATCGATGCCTATTGATAACCCGAAGTGCATCTGCTGCCGCAGGTCTAGGCTCGAACCCCAACCAAGGCCTGCAGAAGTGCGGAACCGTCCCACACCGTGTATTCCGTATGTATTCCGTATGGGGCCTGGTGAATGCGACGACCTACATCTTAACCCATTGAAATGCCTGGCGTCCCGTAGGGGATTCGAACCCCTGTTAGCGCCGTGAGAGGGCGCCGTCCTAGGCCTCTAGACGAACGGGACAATCTGACAAACACGTCAGCACGCCGGCAGCAAGGCGCGCCTTCTATTCCCTCACGGCGCGTCCAGCAACCCCCTATTTTACTTACCCAGCACCACCCGCCCAACCGGCTTGCCGGTTTTGGTGTCGATCAGCACCACCCGGTCCGCGCCGCCGCCGTGCAAATGGATGGCGATGCGGTCCGCCGTGCCGGCAATCCCAGCAATGCTGGTGCCGTCCGGTTCCGCCAGCGCGGTTTCCATCGGCCCGCCAGCCACCAGTCCACCCAGGCGCTGGGTCATGATCACGCCGAGTGCCACCACCCCGACGACGATCATCACCCCCATCACCACGGTTAAAATCTTCAACGCACGCATCTTGCTTCCCCTAATCCCCGCCGCACTGTATCCCCGGCGCATGTCAACCGAGTCGGCTGCAACCCATACTGTCATCGCCACTGAAGACGACCGCGGCAAGCGGGTCGATCGATTTTTGGCCGACGCATTTGCCGCCACCTCGCGCTCCCGGCTGAAAGCGTTGATCGAAGATGGGCGGGTGCGCCGGGATGGGGTGGTGCTCACCGAGCCTTCGGAAGCCGTGCGCCCGGGCATAACCTACACTTTGGCTGAGCCGGCGCCTTTGCCCGCCACCCCGCAAGGCCAGGCAATGGATCTCAATATTTTATACGAAGACGCCGATCTGATCGTGCTCGATAAGCCCGCCGGCCTCGTCGTCCACCCCGCGCCGGGCAATTACGACGGCACCCTCGTCAACGCCCTGGTCGCGCATTGCGGCGATAGCCTGACCGGCATTGGCAGCGAGCGCCGCCCTGGCATTGTTCATCGGCTGATAAGGACACATCGGGCGTCATGGTCGTCGCCAAGACCGAACTGGCCAACGCCGCCCTCACCCAGGCCTTCGCCGCCCGCGATCTCGATCGTGCCTACCTGGCGCTCGTCTGGGGCCTGCCCTCCCCCGCGGCTGGGAGTATCGAAGGCGCCATCGGGCGCGATCCGCGAGACCGAAAACGGATGGCGGTGCGCGGCGTCGGCGGCAAGCAGGCGCTAACGCATTATCGCACCCTGGCCAATCACGACATGGCGGCCGCCTTGCTGGAATGCCGGCTGGCCACCGGGCGGACGCACCAAATCCGCGTGCACCTATCCGCCAACGGGCATCCGCTGGTTGGGGACCCTGTCTATCTCCGCCGTATTCCCGGTGCCGCCAAGGGGCTGACGCCGGATCTGCGTGGCCGGATGTTAGATTTTCCACGCCAGGCCCTGCACGCCTACCGCTTGGGTTTCACCCATCCACGGTCGGGCAAAATACTTTCGTTTACCACCCCACCCCCGCCGGATATGCTGGAATTGTTCACTTTATTAGCATTCCCGCAGGCGACGTGGGAGAACCTTTCGCGAACTTAATGTGGCGGCAAGCCGCCGGGAATATTGACCGGACCAGATTTGTCCGGTATGAAGTTCCTGACGCAAAACGCGGCGTGCCGTTTCGGTGCGGTCGTCGCAGGATCGGTCGGCCAGCAGTTGCCTTTCAGGAACCCTGGTCGTCGCGGAATGGTCCTTCATCTCACCGAGGCCGGCACCCCGCCGGCGATACTCTGGTCGGTCACTTGTGCCATTTCGGGCAAGGCGCTGGCTGAAACGCTGCAAAGGAGCCCGAGATGGCTGCTTCCGTGATTAATGTCGCCCCTGAAGGCAATCTGACCCGCTATCTGCAGGAAATTCGCAAATTTCCGATGCTGACAGCGGAAGAAGAACTGCGCCTGTCCAAAAGCTGGCGGGACAGTGAAGATATGGCGGCGGCACACCGCCTTGTCACCTCCCATCTGCGGTTGGTGGCAAAAATCGCCATGGGCTATCGTGGCTACGGCCTGCCGGTCGGCGAATTGATCAGCGAAGGCAATGTCGGCATGATGCAGGCCGTCAAGCGGTTCGACCCGGATCGTGGCTTCCGCCTGGCCACGTACGCCATGTGGTGGATCCGCGCCGCCATTCAGGAATACATCCTGCACAGCTGGTCGCTGGTGAAAATGGGCACCACCGCGGCGCAAAAGAAGCTGTTCTTCAATCTGCGCCGGCTGAAAGGCCAGATGCAGGCGATCGATGACGGCGATTTACAGCCCGAACAAGTGGCCAAAATCGCCCACGCGCTCGATGTGCCAGAGCAGGACGTGGTAAACATGAACCGCCGCCTGTCAGCGCCGGATCACAGCCTGAACGCACCGCTGCGAGCGGACAGCGAAGGCGAGTGGCAGGATTTCCTGGTCGATGACGCCGAAACCCAGGAATCGGCCATCGGTGAGCAGCAGGAAATGAGCGGCCGCAAGGCGCTGCTGGCCAGCGCGCTGAAAACCCTCAACGAGCGCGAGCGCCACATCCTGATCGAACGCCGGCTTAAAGATGAGCCGACGACGCTGGAGGAACTGTCGCAGCATTACGATATTTCCCGCGAGCGGGTGCGCCAGATTGAGGTACGGGCGTTCGAGAAATTGCAGAAATCCATGCAAACCCAGGTCGCCGAGCAGCGTCGCAGCGCCAAGGTGCTGGCCACCGCGCATACCGAATCGCTGCACGCGGGCTGAACCCCGTCGCCATGGCGCAGTTGAGCGATGATTGCTTTGCCTTCGGCGGTGCATTGCTGCCGTTGGCGGAGGCTCAAGCGCACATCGCCGCCCGCTACGGCTGCGCCTTGGGCACCGAGACCGTCGCCTTGATCGATGCCTGCGGCCGCATCCTGGCCGCAGACTTCGTCGCGCCGATCAACCTGCCCGGCCATGCCAACTCGGCCGTCGATGGCTACGCCGTGCACCATGCGGACCTCGCCGCCGATACGCCCACGGTGCTGCCGGTGCTCGGCCGGGTCGCCGCCGGTCATCCCGCGTCCGGTGCCTTGCCGCGCGGCTTTGCGGCCCGGATCTTCACCGGCGCCCTGATGCCGGACGGCCCGGATACGGTGATGATGCAGGAAGATTGCGAAATCCTGCCAGAAGGCGTGCGGGTGCAACCCGGCATCCGGCGCGGCGCCAATTGCCGCCTGGCGGGAGAGGATGTGGCCCGCGGCACCCCGGCCCTGCCCGCCGGCAAACGGCTCACGCCGCCGGATATCGGCCTGCTCGCCGCCCTCGGCCAGCCGGAGGTGACGGTGCGGCGGCGGCTGACCGTGGCGTTGTTTTCTACTGGCGACGAAATTGCCGAGCCCCCTGCCCCGCTGCGGCACGGCCAGGTCTACGACGCCAATCGCTACATGCTGGCCGCTCTGCTACGCCGTCTCGGCGCCGTCGTCACCGATGGCGGCATTCTGCCGGATAACGCCATCGTCACCGCGCAGGCATTGGCGGACACGCCAGCCGACCTCATCATCACCTCCGGCGGCGTCTCCACCGGGGAGGAAGACCATGTGCGCGCCGCCATCGAAGCCGCTGGCAGCCTGGAATTCTGGCGGGTGGCGATCAAGCCAGGCCGCCCAGTGGCGCTGGGGGAAATCGGTGGCACCCCGCTGCTTGGCCTGCCCGGCAACCCGGTGGCGGCCCTGGTAACCCTTGCCGCCCTTGGCCAACCCTTGCTTGATCGGCTGGCCGGCGCGATCTACACCCCGCCGCTGCGCTTCGCCGTGCCAAGCGGCTTCGCCTACCGCAAAAAAACCGGCCGGCGGGAATATCTGCGGGTGCAAATCGTCGATGGCATCGCGCACCGCTACCCCAAGGACGGCGCAGGCATCCTGACCTCCCTCACCGAATCCGATGCGCTGCTCGAGTTGCCGGAAGCGATGGCCGACCTCGCCCCCGGCGCCATCGGCCAGTGCATCCCGCTGGCCCTGCTCTATGGCTGATCTGCTGATCGCCCCCAATCCGGATGATCCACGCCTGACCGCCGAGGTCGCCGGCATCGACCATACCGGCGCCGCCATCGCCACCCGCGTGCCGGTGGAACGCCCGTTGACCCTCTACCTGAACGGGCAGGAAATCGTCACCATGATGACGATCGGGGACCGGCCGGACTGCCTGGCGGTCGGCTACCTCATCAACCAGAACATGCTCGGTCCGAACGAACCGATTGAGCGCATAGATGTCGATGACGAGCTGGACGTCGTGGTGGTGCGCACCGCGCGGCGGACCAATTACGAAAAGAAACTGCGCCGCAAAACCCTCACGTCCGGCTGCGCCCAAGGCACCGCGTTTGGTGATTTGCTGGAACGCTTCGAAACCGTGCGACTGGACCCGGATGCCCGGCTGCACACCTCCTGGCTCTACGCGCTGTCGCGCCAGATCAACACGATGCCGAGCCTGTACCTCACCGCCGGCGCCATCCACGGCTGCGTGCTGTGCGAAGCCGATCGCCCGCTGGTCTATATGGAAGATGTCGGTCGGCACAACGCCATCGACAAAATCGCCGGCTGGATGCGGCTGAACCATATCTCCGCCCAGGGCAAACTGTTTTACACCACCGGACGGCTGACGTCCGAAATGGTGATCAAAACCGTGCAGATGGGCCTGCCGATCCTCATCAGTCGCAGCGGCTTCACCGCCTGGGGCGTAGATCTTGCCAAGCAGGCCGGGCTAACCCTGATCGGCCGCGCCAAGGGCAAGCGCTTCCTATGCGTATCCGGCGCCGAACGTCTGGTGTTCGACGCCGATCCGGCCGAGGTGGGCACCGAGGACCGCAACCGCAAAGGCGCGAACAGCGAGGATTAACCCGGTTCGGCCATCAACTGCCACCGCGCCTGCTGCCAGCAATCGTTAAACGCCACCGCCAGCGCATTCGGTGCGGTGGCATACGCCTTGGCGGCAAACAGCGCGGCAACGCGGGCCAGCAAGGTATCATTGTGGCTGGCGCGATCCGGGATCGCCAGCAAGGCCGTGGTCAGAGCCGCAGCATCAGCCTCTGACAGGTCCAGCGTTGTGGCGGCCCATTGGGCGAATAATTTGTCCCGCCGCGCCGCGACGAGAAAGCGCAGTTCCGCGTCATGGGCAAATTTGGCTTCAAAGGCTTGTTCGCGATCATGCAAGGTGGTGGGCATGGCACATGCTCCGTTCTGCAATTCAGCTTGCACAGAGTAGCCGATTTTACCCGGTGCAAGCTGCTCGATTGCAGACAGCCAGCGCTGCCGAATTTACACGTTCAGCGTAACGGCTCCAGGATCGACACATAATTCGCCACCGCCGCCCCGCCCATGTTGAACACCCCGGCGCGGTCCGCTTTCGGCAACTGCATCTCCCCGGCCTGGCCCATCAACTGCATCGCCGCGATGGCGTGCATGGAGACGCCAGTGGCGCCGATCGGATGGCCCTTGGCTTTCAAGCCGCCGGAGGGGTTCACCGGCAGCTTGCCGTCCTTCTGCGTCCAACCTTCCAGCACCGCCCGCGCCCCTTGTCCCGGCGCGGTCAGGCCCATCGCCTCGTATTCGATCAACTCGGCAACCGTGAAACAGTCATGGCTTTCGACGAACGACAAATCCTCCAACCCAATTTCCGCCTGCGCCAGAGCGCGCTGCCACGCCACCGCCGCGCCCTCAAACGCCGTCGGGTCGCGGCGGGAGAGCGGCAGAAAGTCGTTCACCTGCACCGCGGCGCGGAAGCGTACCGCCTTGCCCAACATGCGCGCGGTTTCCTCGTCGGCCAACACCAGGGCTGCCGCGCCATCGGACACCAGCGAACAATCCGTCCGCTTCAACGGCGGCGCGACATAGGGGTTTTTGTCGGACAGATTGCGGCAGAAATCGAAGCCCAGATCCTTCCGCATTTGCGCGTACGGGTTCAGCACGCCGTTTTTGTGGTTCTTCGCCGCAATCGCCGCCAGCGCGTCGGACTGGTCGCCGTATTTCTGAAAATAGCGTTCGGCGATGCGGCCAAACACGCCGGCGAACCCGGCAGGAATGTCGCCTTCCTCCCGTCGGTAGCTGGCGGCGAGCAGAATATCGCCCACCACCGGGTTCGGTGTGGCAGTCATCTTCTCCGCCCCCACCACCAGCGCGAAGCGGCCACGCCCGGCGGCGATGAAATCCCGCGCGCCATGCACGGCAGCGGAACCGGAGGCGCAAGCGTTTTCGTAGCGGGTGGCGCGGGTAAAGCGCAGTTCCGGCAGCGATTGCAGCACCATCGAGGACGGGAAATCCTGTTTGGAGAAACCGTTATTAAACAGACCGACAAATACCCCGTCGATTTCCGCCGGAGCGACGCCGGCATCCTCGATCGCCGCGCGGGCCACCCGGCCGATCAGCGATTCCACATCCGGATCGTCCAACTTGCCGAACGGCGTGTGCGCCCAGCCGACGATGCAAGCCTCGCTCATCCCATGGCTCCTATTTCAGTTCGGAAATCGCCCCATCGGGCAGGCCGACATCAAAGCCGTTCAACGTCATCGACACCATGCCATAATAGCCGCAGGTGCCGACGCATTCCACCGCCCCGCGTTCCCCCCACAGCGCCACCATGCGGTCATGCAGGTCCTGCGGGATGGTTTTGGTTTCATGCAGCGTTTTGGCGTAGTCGTAGATTACCCGCTCCTTCGGGTCCGGCAGCGGCGGGTCGCGCCGGTCGCGGATGGCGTCGATCACTGCGCCGTCCAGCCCCGCAGCCTCAGCCAGGCGGCGATGCGCCCACCACTCGTAATGCGCGGTCCAGTAACGTGCGGTCACCAGGATGGCGATTTCCACCAGCCGGGCGCCAAAGACGGTGTCATAACGGATGAACTCCCCCACCGCCTGCGCCCGGTTGGCGTATTCCGGCGAATGCAGCCAGGCCAAAGCCGGTGGCGGCACCCGGCCGCGCTTGCCCTTCACGGTCGCTTCGACGACCGCCTTTTGTGCGTCGGACATTTCGGATTCGGTGAGCACTTTCAGGCGCATGGCGTTTCCATCCCAATTTGATTACGCTCACCCTGCCACATCGCCACCGCCTTGTCCTCCCCCCGCCGGCGTTCGCAACAGGCAAACCAAGCCGGCCAGCGCCATGCGGTCCACCAGATGTTCGGCGCATAGCCCGGCGAGGAAGGCATCCGCCACCCTAGACATCCGCCCGCCGCCACCCTGACGGATGGCGGCGGCCAGAATGGCGACGAGTTCGGCCTCGTCCGGCACACGCAAGGAAGCTGTATCATGCATGGCCGCAGGCTAGATCAAAGCCCGCGAACAAATCAAGAACATTTACCGTTATGTTGGCGCCAACCAATCCATAACCGGCCCCGCCGGCACAATCCGGCTGGGGTTCACCCAGGGGTGGCTCATATAATAATGCCGCTTGATGTGGTCGAAATCGACCGTCTCCGCCACGCCGGGCCATTGGTACAACTGGCGGGCATAGGCCCACAGCGCCGGGTAATCCACTAGGCGACGCAGATTGCATTTAAAATGGCCGTGATAGACCGCATCGAACCGCACGAGGGTGGTAAAGAGCCGCCAATCCGCCTCGGTCAGCGTATCGCCGCACAGAAAACGCTGGCGGGAAAGCCGGGCTTCCAGCCAGTCCAGCGTCGCGAATAACGGGCCGATAGCAGCGTCGTACGCGTCCTGACTACGGGCAAAACCAGCGCGGTAGACGCCATTATTGAGCGTTTCGTAGATGCGGACGTTGAGCGCGTCGATCTCCGGCCGCAAGGCGGCGGGGGCGTAGTCACCGGGCCGGGCGCCAATGCCGTCAAAGGCATGATTGAAGATGCGGATAATCTCGGCTGATTCGTTGTTGACGATGCGATTGGTCTGGCGGTCCCATAACACGGGCACGGTCACACGGCCGGAAAATCCTGCATCGGCAAGCTGATAGAGTTGATGCATGAAGTCGGCCCCCAGCACCGGGTCTGCCATCACGCCGGGTCCGGCGGCAAAATTCCAGCCGTCATCGCCCATCAGCCAATGCGTGACTGAAAGGCCAACAATGCCCTCCAATCCCTTCAATTTCCGAAATATCATCGTCCGATGTGCCCACGGGCAAGCCAACGAGACGTATAAATGATAGCGCCCAACCTGCGGCGGGAATGTGCCACCTTCGGCGATTGTGTCCCGAAACCGCGTCGGCGCGCGCTGAAAGCCGCCGGCCCGCACCGGCAGCGCATTCTCCCGATGCCAAACGCCGTCAATCATCTCGCCCATATCAGCCCCTTGCGTGCTATGTTTATAGTGTAGCCGGAAGCGTCCTTCAGTCACGAGCCAAACAATGATCCAAACCGCACCGATCGCCAGCATTGCCCCCTATTTCCGTCAGGTAACGCCCGCGACCATCTGGAGTTTCGTGCGGGTGCAAACCCGTGATGGCGCGGTAGGTTGGGGGGAGGCGACGATCAATGGCCGGGCGCGTGAAATCGGCGCCGAAACCCGACGGCAGGCCACGGCCCTGGTCGGCACACAGCCGGATTTGCGGCAACGGCTCGCCCCCATCGCACCGGGGCAACTCGGCTTCGCCGTCACCTCGGCCATCGATCAGGCATTATGGGACATTTATGCCCGGACCGCCGGGCGACCGTTGGCCGCCATGCTGGGCAGCGCGCCACGCGCCAGCGTGCCGCTTTATGCCAACATCAATCGCGGCACCACCCAGCGCACCCCGGCCGGCTTTGCCGCCAGCGCCGACGCGGCGGCGAAAGCCGGTTTCGCGGCAGTGAAAATGGCACCGTTCGATGGCATGCAGCCCGCTTTGGCCGGCACCGCCGAAGGGCGCGCTTTCACCCAAGCCGGCATAGACCGCATTGCCGCTGCACATGCCGCACTGGCCGGCCGAGCCGAGCTGATGGTGGATTGCCACTGGCGCTTTACCCCGGATGCGGCGGAGACGGTGCTGCAGGAGCTCGGCCGTATCGGCGTGGTCTGGTTTGAATGCCCGATCCCGGAAATCACCGCCAACATCGCCGCCGTCCGCCGCCTGCGCGGCCTGGCCAATGCGGCGGGGATGCAACTGGCCGGGATGGAGGAAGCCTCGCTGGTCGAAGGCTTCCTACCCTGGGCCGATGCGTATGACGTGGTGATGCCGGATGTGAAATATACCGGCGGGCTGATGGAGGCGCTGGCGATTGCCGAGCAACTCGCGGCCAAAGGGGCCAAAGTGTCGCTGCACAACCCCACCGGCTCGGTCTGCCACGCCACCAGCCTGCATGTCTCTGCCGTGATGGCGAGCGACCTGCGGCTGGAAATGCAATGGGGCGAGACCGAATTGCTCTACGACCTGCCCAGCCCGGCGCTGCCGCGCCCGGAAAATGGCGCCAACGCGCTGCCGAGTGGCGTGGGCCATGGCGCCGCGCTGCCACTGGACCGGCTAACCGACGAACCTTAGCCGACGAGAGCGGATTGCCGGCGGTCTGACAGCCGAAAGGCGGCGTAAACCGCAATGGCGGTGATCGCCAGCAAAATGGACGACAGCGCCGCCGCCACGCCGTAATCGCCGTTCACCACCGCGACGTAAATCCGCACCGGCATCGTGATGGTGCCGCTCACATACAGCACCAACGACGACGACAGCTCGTTCATCGCCGTCACGAAGCTCATCATCCCACCGGCCAGAATGCCGGGCAGGATCAGCCGCGCCGTCACCCGCAAAAATGCCCGCGCCGGGCTGAGCCCGAGGCTGATCGCCGCGTCCTCCAGACTGGGGGAAACCTGACGCAGTGCCGTCGCGGCAGCACGGGCGGCATACGGCAACCGGCGGATGAAAATCGCCAGCACAATCACCGCCCCGGTGCCGGTGAGCGCCAAAGGCGGAGTGTTGAAGGCGGCCACAAAACCGATACCCATCACCACGCCGGGCACCACATAGGGCACCATCAACACCCCATCCAGCACCGCGGTTGCGAGCGATTTCCGCCGCGTGACGAGGTAGCCGATCAAGGTGCCGAGCACGACGATGCCCACCATCGCCGTCAACGCATAGAGCAGCGTGTTCCAAACCGGCGCGGTCACGGAATGGAACACCCGCTCATAGCTCGCCAGTCCAAAACCCGGCTGAAACACCGGCCCGCGCGTGGCCCTGAAGGAAAACACCAACACCACCAGCGACGGCGCAATGCCGATGCCAACAATCAGAT
>Ga0007801_10000774_pt1 | contig 10436 bp, 11 predicted proteins | sample CryBogmetaGMA2M_FD_60372 | JGI IMG/M metagenome (GOLD analysis project Ga0007801, IMG submission 60372) | Freshwater microbial communities from Crystal Bog, Wisconsin, USA - MA2M | ecosystem: Environmental > Aquatic > Freshwater > Lake | place: Crystal Bog, Wisconsin, USA | collected 2009-07-06
CTTCTTGCCCGTTCTCGTGGCCGATTATCTCGCGGTTCATTTCGCAATGTATGGGCTTTTGACAATCGCGTGTCTGCTTTGGATGAAACAACATGGCGGTGGCACGGTACCCCGTGTCTCAATGCCGTTCATTTTGGCAAGTTTCTGCGTGATCGCCTACCAAGCGGTCGTATTGTTCTGGCCGCTAGATCATTATTTCACCAATTTCGTTCCGGGCCTTAACCGTCTCCCCATCCTGCTGGCGATGGTAATCGGCACGCTGCTTTATTTCATGAGCGATGAGTGGTTGACTCGTGGGGAAAAAGCCGTTCGCGCCTCTTATGCTGTCAACAAAATCATGTTTCTCGTCTCACTCGGTATTGCCACGGCATTGGATTTTGAGCGATTGTTTTTCTTAGTGATCATTATACCGCTGATCCTCCTGTTTTTCCTGATCTTTGGGCTTTTCAGTATGTGGATCTACAACCGCACGCGCGATCCTTTGGTGGCCGGACTTACAAACGCTTTAAGCTTCGCTTGGGCCATCGGCGTTACCTTCCCAATTCTAGCAGGGTGATACGACAGTGATGCGTTTAATCTATACAAGCCGTGAATTTCGTCCGCTATCAGAAGCGGATTTGAAACGATTGGTCACACGAAGCCGGATCAGAAACGAACAGGATGGTCTGACAGGTTTTCTGTATTATTCGGCGGGTACCTTTCTGCAGATGCTGGAAGGGGAAGAGGCGACCGTCAACGCCACCTTCGCGCGTATTGAAGATGATTATCGACATGTTATTGCGTCTATTCTGATGCGGGAGACGATCACTGAACGGTTTTTTGAAAACTGGAGTATGGAAACTGCAAACCCAACCAAAGCGTCAAAAATTCTTCGTGATTTTTTTCAAATGGATCAAGACCTCGATTTAACAAAGCTCGATGCTGATAAGGCGCTTTTGCTTTTTGAGGCGTTTCGCGGGGCTAACAAAGCGCTTAGGCTTTGAGAGACAATAAGGGTTTGAAAACGGTCGGAAAGTGGAGCAAGAGTCAGCTCATGCAAGATCCTCGTAACCCCAGCAATTGAGCAAGACATGACCTCTAAAGTAGCTCTCATTACAGGTGGAGCGCGAGGGATTGGCTTTGGCGTTGCAGAGGCGATGTTGGCCGTCGGCTATCGTGTGATCGTTACCGGTTTAACGGATGATGAGGTTAGCGCCGTTCCTATTCTTAAGGGGTTAAGCGCCGTTCGACTCGATGTGACGGACCAAACCAATATTACAGCCTTATTTTCAGGGATTGACCGGCTCGACGCGCTGATCAATTGCGCGGGAATGATCCTCAGAGGCGGAGCCGAATATGACATTGAGCAGTTTCAGAAAGTGATGGATGTCAATCTTACCGGCACAATGCGAATGTGTCTTGCCGCCAAATCAGCCTTGGCTGCGACGCGCAATGGCGCAATCGTTAATACCGCGTCCATGTTGTCTTTTTTTGGCGGACCGCTAACACCGGCCTATGCTGCGTCTAAGGGTGCCATTGTCCAGCTGACCAAATCGCTGGCCGTGGCGTGGGCCAATGATGGCATTCGCGTCAATGCGATTGCACCTGGTTGGATCAGCACGGAACTTACCAAAGGCGTCGTAGCCGATGAAGCCCGCACGGCGGCCATTATGGCTCGCACCCCGATGAAGCGTTGGGGGAAACCGGAGGATATCGCGGGCACCGTTGTCCATCTCTGTTCGGACGCCGCCAAGTTTATGACGGGTGCCGTTGTGCCGATTGATGGCGGCTATTCCGCAATGTGAAGGGACTTCAAACCATGTCAAATCCTGACCAACCTAAAACCCGGAGACAAGAAGACGCGGAACAAGCCCGTATGCCCTATCGGCATCCGCAGCCGAAGGATGCATTTCCTGAAATCGTTATCCCGCACGCCATTCCGGAAGATGAGCGGCTTTGGGTGCCGCAAGCCGAAAATGTCTGGTTTCGTCCGCTTTGCCTTTCGGCCAGCCGGGGCTATTGGGTCAATCTGCTCCGGGTTAGAAAATCCGGCGTCTTGTCCCGCCACCGCCATCCCCAACCGGTGCACGGCTATGTGCTCAAAGGCTCCTGGCGCTATCTCGAACATGATTGGGTGGCATCAGAGGGATCCTATGTCTACGAGGCTCCCGGCGAAACGCATACGTTGGTTGTCGACGACAATGTGACCGAAATGATCACCATGTTCCAAGTTAACGGCGCGATGATCTATGTCGATCCCGATGGCGGCGTGCTGGGCTATGAGGATGTGTTCACCAAGATCGACATGTGCCGAAAGCATTATGGTGAAATGGGCTTTGGTGACGGATTTGTGGAAGGGTTTATCCGGTAAAAGAAATGAACGAAATGATAAGGTTTCAATCTTTGCCAAACTGTACGATTGAAAGTACTATGAACCGTATGATTTATTAAGAGATAGGGCGAGTATCCGCCGCTCACTCCAAATTGGTATGACGCGCGCGCATGGTCTCAGACGTCTCGCCGAGCGCGTCGCGGATCTTCAAAATGACAAGTTCAAAAATGATCGTCTCAGCAATTTCAAACAGCGATCCCATAGGGAGGATTGAGGGTATACCCGTCTGATCATTCGCCATGGTTTGGGCGGGAATAAATGTAACCGCATCGGCCATGGCAGGCGTTGAGCCCGCGGGCTGCGAGGTGATAACCGCTGTCTTGGCACCGTCCCTTTTGGCGATCTGCATAAAGGTTTCACCTGAGGGCAAATGGCCGGTGCCGCAGGTTACGATCAAGAGGTCGCCAGAACCAATAGGCGGCATCGTCATATCGGCCAGAACATGCACATCAAGGCCTAAATGGAAAAGCCGCATAGCGAAGCCTTTGAGGGCTAAACCCTCACGACCGCAGCCATAGACAACAATGCGGCGAGCCTTCGTGACCGCTTCGACCAAACCATCGGCGGCATGATCAGGTAAGGCTGAAAGGACCACGCCGAGTTCGTTAAGGGCTCGATTGCCTTGTTGCGAAAGAGTCTGCGTCATATGAAACTCCCTATATCCGATGTGAATGGCGCCTCTCGGCTTTCAAAAAATTGTCAAATCACGCCTTTGCGGAAAATAAAGCAGCCATAGGGGCCGGGATCGGATGTCTGCACGATCGCGAAAGATTTGGCCGCCGCGTCATAAAAATCAAAACGGTCATAGGCGCCCATCGTAATAGGTCGTCCCTCAGCCTTATCGATGATCGCCTGCATCGTGTGATGGATGGGCACAAGTTGATCGGGATTGCCGACAACCTTCATCCGCATTACGGGCTCCTCGACAAAGGTATCCAGCGGGAACACGGAGAGAACAGCCTCAGCCGTACGGGCAAGATCGGCTCCGAACAGGGTAATGAGCTTGCCATGCGTGGTTTTGGCCGCAAGGGTAGCTGCCGGATGGTTTCGGTCACAAAGCAGTAGATCATCGCCATGCCCCATGGCTTTAAGCACATAGAGTATATCGGCGGTAAGGATTGGATCGATACCCTTCAGCATGACGTCGTTCTCCCAAAACAAAGTTTATGTGATCAAATTCACAGAATTGCATCCAAAGCGCAATGAGGCGGGAAAATTCAGGCCTATTGTTTGACGCACTCTCACGCGCACCTTACGGTTGAATTCAAAAAATAAGGCAAAAAATTGAGGAGGACTATCCATGTCGAATGCTGGCAGCGTCGCCATTCTCGGAATCTTTGTGGCTGATCTTGCATTTCGCTCGGGCCGTATGCCCGCAGTAGGCGAAACGATCATGGGCTCGGGCTTTGCCATGGGCCCGGGTGGCAAGGGTTCCAATCAGGCCGTTGCCTCGTCACGGGCCGGGGCTAAAACGACTTTTATCTCGCGGATCGGTGCCGATGCCTTTGGTGATATCGCAATGGCTACTTGGGCGAAGGAAGGCATCGTTCCGATGGTGCCGCGTTCGGCGGATCAGCCAACGGGTGCGGCCTTCATTTATGTAAACGATACGAATGGAGAAAACGCCATTATCGTCGTGCCCGGTGCGGCGGACGACTTATCGGTTGCCGATGTTGAGGCAGCGGGCGACGTCATTCGTTCATCGCGCGTCTTTGTGACTCAGCTCGAGCAACCGCCCACTTCCGCCTTGCGGGGGCTTGAAATCGCGCGCGCGGCAGACGTGACAACCATCTTTAACCCTGCGCCAGCGGCCCCCTTTGATGGAGCGATCTACCCGCTGGTTGATTATATCACGCCGAATGAGAGCGAAGCGGCCGCGATGACGGGTTTACCCGTCACAAGCGTGGAAGAAGCGCGGCGGGCGGGCGATGTTTTGCTGGCAAAGGGCGTTGGCGTTGCGCTGATTACTTTGGGTGAAAAAGGTGCGCTATTTCACGATAAGAACCGCTCGATTCTCGTGCCCGCCTTCCAAGCTGGACCTGTGGTTGAAACGGCTGGCGCGGGTGATGCGTTTAATGGAGGCTTTGCAGCAGCCTTGGCAAAGGGCATGGATCCGCTCGATGCCGCGCGGTTTGGTTGCGCGGTAGCCGGAATATCGGTGACGCGTCATGGTACTGCACCTGCCATGCCCTATCTTTCAGAGGTTGAATCGCTGTTGGCGCGTGCTTAACCGCTTGCAGTTGCTTGGAAAACATCGCAAATTGAATTGCGCCTCCAGCGAGGCAGAAGAATAGTGGGAGAAATAGATGGCCGGTCTCGCTTTGCGTGGCGTTAGAAAATCATTTGGCGACGTTGAAGTTATTCGCGGCGTTGATCTTGATATCGAGGACGGCGAATTTTGCGTGTTTGTCGGCCCTTCCGGCTGCGGAAAATCTACCTTGCTGCGCATGGTTGCAGGGCTGGAGGAAATGTCCGATGGCGTGATTGAAATTGGCGGCCATGATGTGACCTTTCTTGCGCCCGCCAAGCGCGGCATTTCGATGGTGTTTCAAAGCTACGCGCTCTACCCACACATGACCGTTCGACAAAATATCGCCTTTGGCCTCAAAATGGCCAAGACGCCGCGGGAAGAAATTGTCGCTCGTACAGCTAAAGCGGCAGCGCTGTTACAATTGACCGATTATCTCGACCGACGCCCTGCCCAACTTTCTGGCGGCCAGCGGCAACGCGTGGCGATTGGACGTGCGATTGTGCGCGAACCAGAGGTGTTTTTGTTTGATGAGCCGCTATCAAATCTGGATGCCGCTTTACGCGTTCAGATGCGCATCGAAATTGCCAAGCTGCATAATGATCTGAAAGCTACGATGGTTTATGTGACGCATGACCAGGTTGAAGCCATGACCATGGCTGACAAGATTGTGGTGCTCAATGCGGGACGGATTGAGCAGGTCGGAAGTCCGCTGGATCTTTATCACCGCCCGAATAATCTGTTTGTCGCAACCTTTATCGGCAGCCCAAAAATGAACCTCATGCCGGGCGAGGTGGTGGATGTTGCCAATGATTCAGCCAGCATTGTGTTAAAGGGCGGCGTTCAGATTTCTGTCGATACGCATGGTAAAGCGATTGGCAAAGGTGAGGTGACGGTCGGTATCCGGCCGGAGCATATTGGCGTCGGGATGACAGGCGCGAAAAATGCGGTGCCGGGAAAGGTTGTACTGTCGGAGCATTTGGGCGGGGAAACCATGCTCTATGTAGAAACCTCCGCAATTCCGCAATGTGTGGTGAAGACGGATGGTTTAGCTTCGCAAAAGAATGGTGAGACCGTATCGCTCTCCCTGCCTCCGAATATGTGTCATCTGTTTGATGCAAACGGGCAGGCAATCGTCAACGGCTCGCTGATTTGATCAGGTTTACGGCTCGTGCGGCTCGCGATCGAGACTAAAATTCTTGTCGATCCGTCCAATCGCAGTCGTTAGGAGATCGGACAAGCTGACAAGGTCGTTAAGATCGCACATTTCAAGCGAGGAATGCGTGTAACGGCATGGGAATCCCATATCGATGACGGCTACGCCCGACCCCACCAATTGCACATAGGAGGACTCAGTAAGAGCACCGATATGCGCGCTGCGTTGCAATGGGATTCCGGTTGCCTTCGATGTTTCTTTGAAAAGCGAGACAATGGCGGGATGCGGAATAGCACCATTAAGCGTACCGCGTCCGTGGAAACTATACATGCCCATGGCCGGGCCACCGCCTAAGCGAACATCGCCGCGATAGGCCATATCCGGCGTATCGGTTGCCAAGATCAGATCGAGTTGAATGGCAATATCGGGCTGCAAGGCTTGGGCGGCCGTCACCGCACCACGCAGATTAAACTCTTCCTGTACCGAGAAAACGAGATGAACCGTTGGATGCTTTTTTGATGCGATGAGATGTTTCGCAACATCCAGTACAACCGCACATCCAGCCCTATCATCTACCGAGGTGCCTACGATCCGATTATTGGCGAGCGTGACAGCATGGGGGCGATAGACAACGGGCGTACCAATATCGATGCCAGCATCCATAGCCTCGCTGGCCGAGGTAAAGCCTGCATCGATATAGAGGTCTTGATAGGGAACGACCTTATATTTTTCATCCGGTGTCGTCGCATGATGGCTCTTATTGGCGATGATACCGGGCAGATCCTTGCCAGCACCGACACAGAACAATACTTCCTGCGAGGCTAAAGCGCGTTCGGGTACGCCGCCAAGTCGCTCCACCCGAATAAGCCCATTGGCTTCGATCTTTCGAACGATCAAACCAAGTTGATCGATATGCGCGTAAAGCATGACGGTCGGCGCGCCCTTTGCGCCGGGAAGCGTGGCGATGAGATTGCCAAGGCGGTCCGTTGTATGTTCAAGGCCAAGTTGATCGAGCTCTTTTGCAATTGCCCGACGAACACGGCCTTCGTGTCCGCTAAGCCCCGGGACTAGCATTAAATCCTTCAAAGATTTAGCGAGGCTTTCAAGACGCGATTTCTTTGACGGAGCCATTCGCTTAGCCTTTTCGTGCTGCGCGGGCCAACTTCATAAATTCCAACGCGCGATCGGGATCAACAGCATTCCATGTGTGGCCATCGATTTTGAGCGATGAACCAACAATGCATCCATCGGCAACATTGAGCACGTCGGCAATGGTTGAATGCTTTACACCCGTATTAGCAAGAACAGGCGTTGTCGGCAGAGCCTTTTTAACCGCTTCAAGATCGGTCATCTTAGCCGCTTCGCCGGTGATAGCGCCGGACACTAAAATGGCATCAGGAATACTCGAGAACACGGCACTACGCGCACGATCCGCAAGGCTGCGCTGATCGAGCGAATGCGCAAATTCGGCGGAGACATTATAGAGAAGCGGCATATCGCTACGGCCGAGGCGGTCGCGATAGCGCATCGCTGCACCCGCATTCGGCGTCCATGGACCCATATCGGACGCATAGGTGCCGGTAAAAATTTCACGCACGAAGGAGGCACCCGTTGCAGCGGCCAGCGCAATGCTGCTCATGGGGTCCCATAAGACATTGACGCCGAAGGGCAGTGTGATTTCGTCGCGAACCTGCCCGATGATAAAGGCCATGGTGGCAGTCGATGCCGTATCGACGTTGAACTCATACGGACGGTCATTTTCATTGCCGAACATGATGGCGTCAAAGCCTGCGGCTTGCAGGGCTTTAATGTCTTTTCGAACGCCCTCCAAAAGCCCGTTCAATCCGACTTCGGCATCATAAAGCGGCGAGCCGGGTAGCGCGCCGAAATGTACCATGGCGATCACTGGCTTTTTGTTGCCAAATACACGCGTAAATTTAGCACTCATTTATTGATCACTCCGTCATCAAGCCGATTGTGTCGCCTCGATTTTATTTTACAGCCCCCGCCGTCAGCCCCTTCACGATATATCGCTCAAGGAACACGCCGATGACAATTAAGGGTGCAATCGCGCCGGTTGAAAGCGCCGCCATGGTCCACCAGCTAATGCCTTGCGAGCCGGTTTGGCTCGCGACCATAACAGGGACGGTTTTAGCGTTTGTACTCGTCAAAAGGGCTGCAAAGAAATACTCGTTCCAGCACATCACTACCGACAGAATGAAAGCCGCAACGAGGCCCGGCAGCGCAATCGGCATCACGATCCGAAAGAAGGCACCCCACACCGTGCACCCATCAACAAGGGCTGCTTGTTCAAGCTCTATCGGAATGGTTTCGAACTGGTCGCGCGTGATCCATATCACGATGGGCAACACCATGAGCGTGTAAACAAGAATCAGTCCGAGGAGATTATCGAGCAGCGCTAATTCCTTATAGAGGACGAGGAACGGCATCGCTAACACGACCGGCGGCAAAAGGAGTTGGGAGAGGAAGAAGAAGGAGATATCCTTGTTCTGCCAAGGGCCGAATTTATAGCGAAACCGCGCAAGGCCATAAGCCGCTGGAGCGCCAATCAGCACCGCCAAGAGCGATGCACCAATCGATGCAATCATGCTGTTGGCAAAACGGCGAAAGAACTCGTCACGCACGGTCGAGATTTCAAAGATCGTATCAGGCGAAAGACCCAACGAGCGCCAGCCTTTCCAGTCTCCCTGAAAGCGTCCGATGAATGGGATGATATCGCCCTGTGTGACGTTCACAGCCGTTTTAAACGACGTCGAAATCGTCCAGTAAATCGGGAACAGACAAACAAAGGCCCAGGTCAACAAAGCGACGTATATGAAAACCCGCCCTGTTGCCGCGCTCCAATTCCAAGGCTGGCGCGGCCGTTCACGCCGCGTGCTTGCGCTAACTGTCGTCATCACGCTGCCTCCCGCCGCATAAAGCGCCCAACCAGATTGAGAAGCACCGTGATGAACACGATGATGATGATAAGATAGACCTCGGCGATCATGGTACCGTAACCCACATTCGACCGATCCCGATACTCGCGGAAAATGAAGCTAGAGACCGTATCGGTTGCACCACCGGGCCCGCCCGAGGTGGTATTAATCACAATATCGGCGAGCTTTAACTGGAAGATGATCCGCAGCACGATGGTCGTCACGCTCACCGGTAGCATAAGCGGAAACGTAATGTTCCAAAACGACGCCCAACCGGATGCACCATCCACTTTGGCCGCTTCTTGAATATCTTTTGGCATGGCCTGAAGCCCTGCCAGAATGAGAATGATCATAAAGGGCAGCCAAACCCAAGCATCCAGCGCCATAATGCTGATACGCGCGATCCAAGGTGTCGTGAAAAAGGCCGGATTATCCCACCCGATATGCCGCATCAGCGTCGCGACAGGCCCAAAGCGGAACTCCATCAGCGATTTTCCAATCATCCAGCTCACCGCAACAGGGCTCAGCATGAAAGGAAGAAGAAACGCCACACGAAAGAATTTGCGCGCCCGGATATCGGCATTCAGTAACATCGCCAACCCAAAAGCCAGCGCATATTGGACCAGAACGCTCAGGACGTAATAGGTCATATTTCGAAGTGAATTCCAGAAATAAGGGTCTTTGATCAGGGTGCGCAAATTATCGAGACCATTGAATTTCTGGCCTTCAAAGGAACTCAAATTCCAGTCAGTAAAAGCGATATAGAGACCAAAAATGGTCGGAAACACCACCATAGCGATGGTAAAAAGCAAGGCGGGTAGCAAAAAGAGCGCCTTTTGACCCGCTTCACCCCTGATCATGACTTGGCCTGCACCGAGCGCTACAGCCCACACCAAATAAGCGTAAAGCGATGGCCGCCAATCTTTAAACTCGAAACCAAGCAGACCAGCAGAATCAAGCCCTTGGACAAGAAGCACACCCAAGAGCACAGCGCTCGTAACCCAGATCAAGGCGCGCCCTGCCGATTTTCGACCTTCCGGGATGAGGGATGGACGGGCAAATGTTGCGGTGTGCGACATGAAATTCCAATACCGTCGTTAGGCGCGATCAACGCCCGAAATGGTCTATTTAAAAGAATCGACTGGCGGCGATGTTTTACGCCGCCAGTCGGTTTGTCACTCGATCAATACCGCATCAGCGGGCTGATCACATGCCGAGCGAAGCCTTATAGAGCTTGATCTGCTTTTCACGGCCGATCTGATCGGTTAGCTTCTCCCAAGCCGCAGCAATTGCGTCTGCGCCTTCTTGTGGCTTCATCTTGCCAGCGTAGATTTTGGCCAATTCGTCTTCGGCCACGCTGTAATACTGGAAGATACCAGGGATACGAGGCTCAATCGCGCCGTTCGGGTGGTTGTAGGAGTTAAACTGCGAGTCGAGATAGTTCGAGATGAACGCCTTGTCGTAACCCGCGCCAACCCACTCGTCGACATTGTGCTGGCTGTTGCGATAGCACTGGAAGCCTGATGGATAGGCTGCCATCCAAAGAGCAATGTCTTTGCCGCCGAGATGGGCTGCTGCCGACCATGCTGCCTTCTGCTTCTTCGAGTCGCTGTCCACGCGCGCCATGACATAAATGCCCCAACCGAGGTAAGCGAGGTTTGGCGAATAGTTCGGGCCAGAAGCGAGCTTGTCCCACTTGCCGGTCTTCGCATTGTAAACATC
>Ga0007801_10000778_pt1 | contig 10417 bp, 10 predicted proteins | sample CryBogmetaGMA2M_FD_60372 | JGI IMG/M metagenome (GOLD analysis project Ga0007801, IMG submission 60372) | Freshwater microbial communities from Crystal Bog, Wisconsin, USA - MA2M | ecosystem: Environmental > Aquatic > Freshwater > Lake | place: Crystal Bog, Wisconsin, USA | collected 2009-07-06
GGTTCATCTTGCATAAGCCGGCAAGTTGGGATGGATTGCGGGCTGGCAAGAGCCAGGGCAGGAAGGAACGGGACAGATGCCGCTCAGGTTTGAACTCGGCGACGTAACCATTCATCGGATTATCGAGGATGAAAGCCCGTTTGAGGCGGCGCAGAGCTTCCTGCCCGGGTTGACCGACGGCATGCTGGCGGAAAATCGCGGCTGGATGGAGCCGCTGGCGCTGGACCCGATGACGGGCAAGCTGATTTTCTGCTTTCAGTCCTACATCGTGCAGACGCCGCATCATACGGTGCTGATCGATGCCTGCGTGGGGAATGATAAAAACCGGCCGGGTCGCGGGGCGTGGCACCAACGGAAGGAGCCGCATTACCTGCGCGCGCTGACGACGGCGGGGTTTGCGGTGGAGGATATCGATCTGGTGATGTGCACGCATTTGCACGTTGACCACGTCGGCTGGAATACGCGGTTGGAGAACGGCGTTTGGGTGCCGACCTTCCCGAAGGCGCGCTATTTGTTTTCCGACCGCGAGTTGGCGCATTGGACGGCGGAGAATGCCAAGACGCCGCTGCCGCATATGGTTGATAGTGTGCTGCCGATTGTCGCGGCCGGGCGGGCGGAGACGGTGCGATCTGACCACGCGGTTGGCGACCATATTCGGCTGCAACCCACGCCCGGCCACACGCCAGATCATTTCGCGGTGCAAATTGGCCGCGGGGCCCGGCCGGATGCGGTGGTGAGCGGTGATCTGATCCATTCGCCAATACAGGCGCGCTATCCGGAACTGTCGATGCGGGTAGATTTCGATCCGGTGCAGGCGGCGGAAACGCGGCGGGCGTTTCTGGAGCAGTATTGTGAAACCGATACGCTATGCTGCATGGCGCATTTCCCCTCCCCGTCCGTCACGCAGGTGAAACGCTGGGGCACCGGGTTCCGCTGCGATCCGGTCGCGTGAGCGCAGCGGACCTGGCCGCCACGTTGCAGGCGGCGCTGGCGGCGCATCGCGCGGGGGATCTGGCCGCGGCCAGTGCGGGATATGAGCGGGTATTGGCGGGGCAGCCGGAGAATTTCGACGCGCTGTATCTGCGCGGCATGATCCATCTGGTGCAGGATGAGTTGGACCTGGGCGAGGCGCTGACCCGACGGGCGCTGGCGGTGAAGCCGGCGTTTCCAGAGGCGCTGGGCAATTTGGGCCGGATCGCCATCGCGCGCGGGCGGCGGGATACGGCGATTGACGCCTGGCAGCGGGCGTTGCGGCTGAAGCCGGAGGATCGTGCGCTGCGGCTGGAGTTGGGGCGGGCGTTATGTGAGGCGCGGCGCTTTGCCGATGCGGTCGCCAACCAGACCGTCGCGGTGCTGAACCATCCCGACGATGCCGATGCATTACTGGTGTTGGGCAATGCGCTGTTCGGCCAGGGGCAGATCGAGGCGGCGCTGGCGGCCTATCGGCGGGGGGCGGCGATCCAGCCAGGCCATGCCGATTTGCAACATAATCTGGGGCTGGCGCTGTTTGAGCGGCAGGAAGTGGACGCGGCGATCGCGCAATATCGTCTTGCCCTCAGCCTGCGGCCGAACGATCACACCATCCTGAATAATCTCGGCGTGGCATTGCGGGGCGTGGGGGCGTTGGACGCGGCGATCGCGACCTATCGGCAGGCGCTGGCGGTGGCACCGGATGATGCGATGGCGTGGAATAATCTGGGTGTGGCTTGCACGGAAAGTCGGGCGCTGGATGAAGGGATTGCGGCCTATCGGCGCGCCAGCCTGCTGGACCCGACGGCGGCGGACCCACATTATAACCTCGCGCTGAGTTTGTTGTTGCAGGGCGATTATCCCGAAGGCTGGCGGGAGATGGAATGGCGCTGGCAGACCAAAACATTCCTGAAGCAAAAGCAGACGATTGACGCGCCGGCCTGGCGGGGGGAGCCGCTCGGGGATGGGGTGTTGCTGGTGCATGATGAGCAAGGGCTCGGCGATACGGTGCAGATGTGCCGCTTCGTGGCGCTGGCAGCGCAACGGGCGCGGGTGGTGTTGCAGGTGCAGCGACCTTTGGTGGGTTTGCTCGGCGGGCTGACCGGCGTGGCGCGGGTGATTGCGCGTGGCGAGCCGCTGCCAGCCTGTGCCGCGCATCTGCCGTTGATGAGCCTGCCCGAGGTGTTTGGCACCACGTTGGACACCATTCCGGCAGCGGATGGGTATTTGCAGGCCGATCCGGCGCGGGTGGCACAGTGGCGGCGGCGCCTGGAGGCGTTGCCGGGAATGCGGGTGGGGTTGGTGTGGGCTGGCAATCCCAGGCTGGGCGGATTGTCTTACGATCGGGCAGACCGACGCCGGTCGCTCAGTCTTGCCTTGCTGGCGCCATTGGCACTGCCGGGTGTGTCGCTGGTGTCGTTACAAAAAGGTGAGGCGGGGCGGCAGGCGCAAGGGATGGCTGTCACGGACTGGACGGCGGAGTTGCACGACATGGCCGACACCGCGGCTTTGGTGGATGCGCTGGATCTGGTGATCAGTGTCGATACCGCGGTGGCGCATCTGGCCGGGGCGCTGGGCAAGCCGATCTGGTTGCTCAACCGCTACGACAATGACTGGCGCTGGCTGCTCGGGCGGGACGATAGCCCGTGGTATCGATCGTTACGCCAGTTCCGCCAAAGCATGCCCGGAGGCTGGGCGGAGGTCGTCTCGCGGGTCGCGGCCGCGCTCTCGGCGCAGATTGAGCTGGTGGCGGGCCGTTAATAGCGCGCAAATCTGGCTGATTATCAAATCTGTGCCGATTCAATAACGCTTGCGCGATCAACGGGAGTTAACATAAATTCACGATATACTGAGGCCCAAGGAGCCTGCCATGAACGCAGTGCTGTTCGCTGGCGATATGAAATTGCTGAATGCAGTGGCCACGCTGGTTGCCGGGCACTGCGCGGTGGGCGAAGCCAGCCCGGCCTCATCCGCGCAACCGATTTTGGTCGCTGATGAGTTAGCCATTCTGGCGATGGTCCAGCGTGGCTGCACGTCTCGCGAGATCGCGCAGCAGTTGGGGCTGAGCGTGGTGACGGTGAAGTTGCGCCTGACGGCGATGTATCGCCGGGTTGGCCGGCGGCTGCGTTAGCCTGCGGGCGGGGTGAGATAGGCGGCCAATACCGCATCCGGGGTGCCATCGGCGCGCACGCGGCCTTGATCCAGCCAGATGACCCGCGAGCACCATGTGCGGATCACCTCCGGCATATGGGTGGATAGAACCAGGATTTCCGCACCGCGCACGAGGTCTTCCAGCCGGGCCAGGGCTTTGTCCATAAAAGCGGCATCGCCGGCCAGAATCCACTCATCCATCAGCAGCACCTGCGGCCGGATGGCGGTGGCGAGGCCGAAGCCGAGGCGGATCAGCATGCCGGCGCTGTAGATCCGCACCGGCAGGTCGAGAAAGTCGCCCAGTTCGGCGAAGGTGGCGACTTCGTCGGCCAGACGGGTAATTTCAGCCCGGTTGAGCCGGTGGTAGTGGCCGCGCAGAACAATGTTCTCACGCCCGGTCAGATCGATATTCATCCCCAGGTTGGGGTCAAGCAGGGCGTTGATGCTGCCTTGCACCCGCAAGCGGCCGGACACGGGTTCATACAGCCCTGCCAGCACCCGCAGCAATGTGGTTTTGCCGGCGCCATTGCCACCGACCAGGCCAAGCCGGTCGCCGCTGGCGAGGTGGAAGCTGACATCGCGCAGCGCCTGCACCACAACGCGATGGCCTGGGTCCGACCGCATGCGCACCGATGACACCATCACCTTTTTCAGGCTGCGCGCGTTGCCGTGATACAATGGGAAGTCGATGCTCAGATTGGCGACGTCAATCGCCGCAGGGGGCGGGGGTTCGGTCACAGCCAGAAGGCAATGCGGCCGCGCACGCGGACGAAGAGCAGCCAGGCAGCGGTGCATAGCGCGGCAGAAAACAGCGTGGCGGAAAGATAGATCGACCAGCCCGGCACGGCACCTAGCAGCGGGGCGCGCAGCACCTCCAGCACGGTGAAAAACGGATTGAAGGCCAACAGCCATTGCCGGTCGCCCAAAGTTTGCGGGCGGAAGATCACCGCGCTGACCATGAAGGCCATTTGCAGGATGGACGTGGCGATGGGGGGAATGTCGCGAAAGCGGGCGCAGAGGGCACCGAACAGCACCGCGACGGCCAGCGAGTCCGCCAGCCAGAGCGCCATCGCCGGGAGCGCCAGCCAGCCGGCGGGCCCGGGCCAGGCCCAGAGCAGCAGGTCTACCAGGGCGACGATCAGGATGTTGTGGCCGAGCACCAGCAGGTTACGCAGCACAATCCGGCCGGCATAGAGCGAATAGGGCATGCGCACGGTGCGGATGATGCCTTCGGCCTGGGTATAGCCAGCGCAACTCTCGGTCACCAGCACCGACAGGTAGTTCCAGAGCACCAGCGACAAGGCGAGATAGGGCACATAATCGCGCGCTGGCAGGTGCCATAGGACCGAGTAGACCGTGCCCATAGCACCGACCATCAGGCCGGTAGAGAGGGTGAGCCAGAGCGGGCCGAGCATGGAGCCTCGATAGCGCAGGCGGATATCAAGCCAGGCGAGCATCCAGCCGAGGCGCCATAGGCCGGCGGCTTCTCGCACATCCCGACACGCCGCGCGGCGACGGGCCGCGGCGGAGTGGTCGGCGTTGAACGCGAGGAGGGCGGTGGTGGTCAGTTCGCCGCCCGGCCCAGCCGGGTGCGGGAGCCGCGGGTGAGGACGACACGCTCACCAGGGCGGAAATTTTCCTCGTTGGTTTGCACGACCGAAATGGTCTGGCCGCTATCTTCACGGATGATGAACTCGACCGCCTGGCCTTGGCTGGCGCTGCTTTCGATCGCGTTGCCGGCCACTCCGCCGAGCACCGCGCCGCCAATGGCGCCGAGCGCGTTGGACCGGCCGCCACCGCCGATGAAGCTACCCGCGATGCCGCCGGCAACCGCCCCGGCAACCGTGCCAACCCCGCCGCCGGCCTGACCTTGCACAGTGACGTTGCGCATTGAGACGATCACGCCATAAGACACCGTTGCCGAGCGGCCGATATCGGCGCCGGTATAGGTGCTGTTGGTGTTGGTGGGTGCGCATGCGGCGACGCCAAGTGTGGCGGCCAAGCTCAAGGCAACCACCAAGCGCGGTGCGATGCAAGACAGGTGGCGGATCATTTCAGGCAAACTCCCGGGCTCGTATGCTCTCGCTGCGTTGTAGCATATTTGTGACTCTCCGCCATTAAAACGCCCCATACGGCGGGTGAAATCATCGTTAGCTTGCTTCATCGAGGCTATTGCGCTAGTGGTTTAGCAGGTGATCTTGAGTCCAAAGCACAGCGACTACCGCTAGGCAGTCGTGTTCAATGCCCTTTTGTTTGGGCGCGCCACGACGGAGGCTTTCGCCATAATGACCGGTTTTTCTGTGCGGATTTTGGGCTGTATGGCCTTGCTCGCGCTGCTTGCGGCCTGCTCTGGCCACCAACAAACCGCCGGCATTACCCCCTATTACCCGCCGCCGCATCGCGATTACACCGCCCCTGGCCCGAAATCTGACCCGTGGGGCCCTTATATCGTCGAGGCCGCACAGCGTTTTGACGTGCCGGAACGTTGGGTGCGCGAGGTGATGAAGGCGGAATCCGGCGGGCGCTTGTATGAAAACGGTACCCTGATCACCTCCGCCCCCGGCGCGATGGGGCTGATGCAGGTGATGCCGGAGACGTATTCCGAGCTGCGCAGCCGTTATAATCTGGGCGACGACCCGTATGAGCCGCATGATAACATCATGGCTGGCACGGCGTATTTGCGCGAAATGTATGATGTGTACGGCTCACCCGGCTTTTTGGCGGCCTACAATGCCGGGCCGCGGCGACTAGAGGATTATCTGGTACGCAATAAGGAATTGCCGCTGGAAACCCGGCGTTATGTGGCCAAAATCGGCCCGAACATCACCGGGGTGGAACCGCAGAAACCGTCTGGCGCCACGCAGTTCGCGATGTATCAGCTGCCGATCAACATCCCCGCCGGGCCGCGCTATCCCGGCCGGAATAACGGGCTGCAAAACCCGGTGGCGTTGGCGGATAATCGCCGCTCGCCCTCCGCCAGCGACCGTAGCGTGCAGGTTGCCGCCCTGGCGTCGCCGCTGCCGACCCCACCGCCCATCGCACCGCAGCCGCCGGCGCAAACCCCGGCCAAGTCGTCGGGTGGGTTCCATCTGATTACTCCGGCGATGGCCGATACGATGCCGGCGCGCCAGTTGGCGAATTCCGGCAATGCCTGGGCCATTCAGGTCGGCGCGTATGGCAATGAAAGCCAGGCCCGCACGGCGGCCGAGACCGCGCGTGGACAGGCGCATGATCTGTTGAGCGCCGCCCGGCCGGTGGTTGGCACGGTGCATCAGGCCAATGCCACGCTGTATCGCGCCCGGCTGGCCGGACTGTCGCGGGATACCGCCATGCAGGCATGTTCGCGGCTGGCGAAATCGCACAATGCCTGCATTGTGCTGTCGCCGGAATCGCAGAGCTAGCATCACCGCCTCACCTGGCGCGGGGTTCACAGCGCCGCGGTTTGAGGGGTAGTTTGCGCCCGTAGTTTTGGGAGCAAGCTCATATGGCTGGTTTGGTTGAAGGCAAGGTTGTGGTGGTTACCGGCGCCGGTGGCGGCATCGGGCGCGAAATCGCCATCATGATGGCCAATGAAGGCGCCAAGGTCATCATCAACGACCTCGGCGTATCGGTTACCGGTGAGGGTGGCTCCGCCACTCCGGCCGAGCAGACCAAGGCAATCATCAACCAACGCGGCGGCGAGGCGGCGATCAACACCGATAGCGTCTCTGGTTGGAATTCCGCCCGCAAGATCATCCAGTGCGCGCTGGATAATTTCGGCCGTATCGATGGCATCGTGAACAATGCCGGCATTTTGCGCGATGTGATCTTCCACAAGATGACGGAAGATGACTGGACGTCGGTGATCAATGTGCATCTGTCCGGCAGCTTCTACACCTCGCGCGCCGCGGCGGAGCATTTCCGCAAGCAGGAGAGCGGCACGTTCGTGCATATGTCCAGCACATCCGGGCTGATCGGTAATTTCGGCCAGGCGAACTATTCCGCCGCCAAACTCGGCATCACCGCGCTGTCGAAATCCATCGCGCTCGACATGCAGCGCTATAACGTGCGCAGCAACTGCATCGCGCCGTTCGCCTGGAGCCGGATGACCGGGTCTATCCCGGCCAGCACGGAAGCCGAAAAGGCGCGGGTGGCGAAGATCCAGCAGATGACGCCGGATAAGAACGCGCCGATGGCGGTGTTCCTGACCTCGGACCAGGCCAAGCATGTCAGCGGCCAGGTGTTCGCCTGCCGCAACAACGAGATCTTCCTGATGTCCTCGCCGCGCCCGGTGCGGTCCGTGCATCGCGATGGCGGCTGGACGCCGACGACGGTGGCCGAACATGCGATCCCGGCGCTGGCAGGCTCGTTCATGCCGCTCGACCGCAGCGGCGAAGTGTTCACCTGGGACCCGATCTGATCCTGGACTGAACGATCCTTCGGAGACGCGACAGGTAGGACGGCAGCCGTTCTTTTTGTGAACAAAAAGAACGGCTGCCTCCGTTTCTGCTCCCAAAAAATGAGGAAACGCCCATGACAGCCTCGCTCTCGCAGGCCCTTTTCGCGCCGCGTCGGATTGCGCTCATCGGTGCCTCCACCGATGCCAGCCGTCTGACCGCGCGGGCGCAGGTCTACCTGCGGCGGCATGGGTTCGGCGGCGAGCTGTTTCCGGTCAATCCACGCGCCGAGACGGTGTTGGGCGAGCGGGCCTACGCGTCGTTGCACGATGTCCCGGGCGAGATCGATTTTGCTTATGTGCTGGTCGGCACCGGGCAGGTCGAGCAGGCGATCGGCGATTGCGCCGCGCGCGGCATACCGTTGGCGTGCGTGCTGGCGGACGGTTTTGCCGAGGCCGGGCCAGAGGGCATGGCCTTGCAGGCGCGGTTGGTGGCGGCGGCGCAGGCGGGCGGGATGCGGTTGCTTGGGCCGAACTCGATGGGCGCGATCAACGTGCCGGCGAAGATCGCCTGTAGCGTGAACGCCGCGCTGGAAGCGGAAAGCCTGGTGCCGGGCCGCTGGTCGCTGGTGTCGCATTCCGGCAGCGTGATGGGCACCCTGTTATCGCGCGCCGCAGCCCGGGGGTTCGGCTTTGCCAAGGTGATTGGCACCGGCAATGAGGCGGATTTGTCGGCGGGGGAAATTGCCAGCCTGCTGGTGGACGACCCGGAGACAGATGCGATTCTGCTGTTTCTGGAAACCATCCGACGGCCGGAATTGTATGAGGAAGCGGCCCGCCGGGCACATCAAGCTGGCAAGCCGATCCTGGCCTATAAGCTCGGACGATCCGATGCCGGGGCGGCGCTGGCAACCACCCATACCGGCGCGATGGCCGGATCGGACGCGGCGGCGGATGCGTTTTTCCGCGCCATTGGCATTGCCCGGGTGGACATGCTGGAAACCTTGCTGGAGGCGCCGCCTTTGCTGATCGGCGCCCGCCCGATGGCGCAGGCTAAGCGCGCGGTGCGGGTGGTGACGACCACGGGCGGCGGCGGGGCGATGGTGGTGGACCGGCTCGGCACGCTGGGCATTGCCACGGCAGGGATGGTGGACACCACGCTGGCCGGAGCGAAGAAGGACACTGTGGTGGCGGCGCTGAACGAGGCGCGCGGCATGGCGGATGCGGATGTGACGGTGGCGGTGATCGGGTCCTCGGCCCAGTTCCGCCCGCAGGAGGCGTTGGCGGGGGTGATCGCCTCCGCTGGGCCGCGCCCGTTGGCGGCGTTTTTGCTGCCGGAGGCCGGGGCATCGCTGCGGTTGTTGGCAGAGGCCGGGATCGCGGCGTTTCGGACCCCGGAATCCTGCGCCGATGCGGTGCGCACCTTGTTGGACTGGCAGGCGCCGCGGGGAACGCCGGCGAGCGAGGACCTGAGCGCGGTGCGGCGCCGACTGGCCGCTGCGGTGGATGAGCCGGGCGCGCGGGCGGTGTTCGCGGCGTTGGGGGTGGCGGATCACGCCATGCGGATCGATCCGGCCGCCCTGCCCGCTTTGCGCTATCCGGTGGCGCTCAAGGCGGTTTCAGCCAGCATTGCGCATAAGACCGAGGCCGGGGCGGTGAGGCTGAATGTGCCGGACGCCGAGGCGCTGCGGGCTGCTTGCGCGGAGATGACGGCGCGGTTAGGCGGGCAGATCAATGGCTTTATCGCCCAGCCGATGGTGAAAGGGCTGGCGGAAGCCATTCTGGGTTATCGCCGTGATGCGCTGGTTGGGCCGGTGGTGGTGCTGGGGGCCGGCGGAGTGCTGGCGGAAATTTACCGCGACGTGGTGTTGCGGTTGGCGCCGGTGGATCTGGCGACCGCGCATGCGATGATCGCCGAGGTGAAGGGCCTGGCGCCGGTGCGCGGTTATCGCGGGCTGCCGCGCGGCGATCTGAACGCGCTGGCGCAGGCGATAGTGGATGTGTCGCGGTTAGCGGCGCTGCCGGAGGTGACGGAAGCGGAGATCAACCCGCTGATGGTGCTGGCCGATGGGGTGGTGATGGCGGATGCATTGGTGGCGGTGGAGTAGACGGGCGGGCGCGCTCCTTTTTTGCGAAAAAAGGAGCAAAAAACGTTTGGATGTGCCGGTTTACCGCAACGCTTCCGCCGCGGCCTTGACCTCAACGGCGTGGCCTTCGACCTTCACCTTCGGCCAGATTTTGACCACTTTGCCGCTGCCGTCGATCAGGAATGTCGTGCGTTCAATGCCCATGTATTTGCGGCCATACATGGATTTTTCCACCCAGACGCCGTAGGCGGTGGCGGCAGCTTTGTCTTCGTCGGACGCGAGCGGGAAGGTCAGGTTGTATTTGCCGGCGAATTTCTCGATCGGCTTCATCGGGTCGGGTGAGACGCCGATGATGTCGAGGCCGAGGCTGCCGAATTGCGGCAGGGCTTCCTGGAAGGCGCAGGCTTGCTTGGTGCAGCCGGAGGTATCGGCTTTCGGGTAAAAATACAGCACGAACGGCTTGCCTTGCTGCGCGGCGAGGCTGACGGTGCGGCCACCGCTGGCTGGCAGGGTGAAAGCGGGGGCTTGGTCGCCGGGCTCGATGGTCATGCGGTGGGCTCTCCTACGTGGCGGATAAAGGCGGCGCGCACATCGGCGGCCAACGCATCCAAAGTGGCGCGCAAGGCCGGCAAGTCAACCGCATCGGCGCCGGCATCGCGCGCGGCGGCCAGCAGGGCGGTGGCGGCGGCACCGGACAGGTCGGCGGCCGGAGCGCGGCCATAGGCGATACGCAGCAAGCCCTGCACGCTGCGCCAGACGCGGTCGGCGCGGATGAGCAGCTCCACATCCCGCGTGGGAAGCTTGCCGGCCACGCCGAGCCGGGCCAGGGCAATGC
>Ga0007801_10000779_pt1 | contig 10408 bp, 11 predicted proteins | sample CryBogmetaGMA2M_FD_60372 | JGI IMG/M metagenome (GOLD analysis project Ga0007801, IMG submission 60372) | Freshwater microbial communities from Crystal Bog, Wisconsin, USA - MA2M | ecosystem: Environmental > Aquatic > Freshwater > Lake | place: Crystal Bog, Wisconsin, USA | collected 2009-07-06
GCATTGCCACCGGCCCGCAGCACATCCAACGCCGTCAGCGTCGCCTGCGGCACCGATGTTGCCGCCATTCCCGACGTGGCATAGGCCGGGCTGCGGCCAGGAAGCTGATAATCGCGCATGCGCGCTCCTCTCTCGAACGAATCTGTTGGCGCGGACGCTGCCAGCCTCGATCCCCATTGGCAAGCCGCCCGCGCCAGACGATCATAGCGCGGCAACAGGACTGGACCCGATGGACGCCCCGAACACAGCATCGCTGACCATAGCAACCATGGACGATTTCGACCGTGTGGATATCCGCGTCGGCACGATTGTTGATGCGCAGCCCTTCCCGCAGGCGCGCAAACCGGCGATCAAACTGTGGATCGATTTCGGCGGTGACATCGGCATCAAGCGCTCCTCGGCGCAGATCACCGTGCACTACAAGCTGGAGGATCTGGTTGGTCGGCAGGTGATGGCGGTGGTCAATTTCGCTCCACGCCAGATCGGGCCCTTTATCAGTGAGGTGCTGACACTCGGCGTGCCCGATGATAACGGCGCGGTGGTTTTGCTGCGGCCGGATCTGCCGGTCGCGAATGGGGGAAGGTTATTCTGATGTCGCAGCATTATTACACGGTCACCTGGGACCAGTTGCACCGCGATGCCCGCGCCCTCGCCTGGCGGCTGTTGGACAAGGGGCCGTTCAAGGGCGTGGTCGCCATCACCCGCGGCGGGCTGATCCCGGCGGCGATTGTGGCGCGCGAACTGGAAGTGCGCGTGGTGGAAAGTGTGTCCATCCAAACCTATCACGGCGACAATCCCGATGCGCGCGCCGAGCCGGTGGTCACCAAACACCCCACCGCTGCCGGCGATGGCACCGGCTTTCTGGTGATCGACGACCTCGTCGATACCGGCACCACGGCCAAAGTGATCCGCGCCTTGCTGCCCAAGGCGCATTTCGCCGCCGTTTACGCCAAGCCGGCCGGCAAGCCGCTGGTCGATGACTACATCACCGAGGTCAGCCAAAGCACCTGGATTTTGTTCCCGTGGGATACCGAGTTGCAGGCCTCCATCCCGCTGGTCAAGCGCGATAAGGCCAACGCGCCCGGCTGACCGCCGCCGTGGCGGATTTTGCTACCATCTCGCTGGCGGACCGTGGTATAAATACCCACGCTTAACCCAGTTTAGGACGGTGCCAATGCTCCGAGGGGGAAAAATTGCACTGCTGGCGGCGGCAACGCTGCTGACCGCGCATGTCGCCTCGCCGTATGCCGCCACCTGGCGCATGTGGCAGGCCGCCCGCGCGGGGGATGCCGATACATTGTCCGCCCTGATCGATTGGCAGCAGGTGCGCAGCGCACTGAAGCAGGACATTGCCGATGGTATTGTCGGCATGCGCACGCAGGAACTGGTGGCCAGCAACACGCTGGCACCGTTCGGTAGCAGCTTTATGGCTGGTATCGCCGGGTCGATCGTTGATCGGGACGTTACCCCGGAACATCTCGCCATCGCCCTGCGCGGTCTGCGCCTGGATGATCGCGCCGCTGATCAGGGCGCGATCAGCTACGCCTTTTTCAGCAGCCCAACCGAGTTTGAACTCGCCTTGCGCGCCCCCGGGCAAGATGACGACGATCCGCCGCTGCGGCTGAAGATGGCGTGGCACAATTTCGGCTGGCACATCGTGCGCGCCATTGTGCCGCAAGACCTGATGGAGCAGGCGAGCTTCGATAATTAGGGTTGCAGCACCTGAAAGCCGCGCGCCTTGAAAATTGCGGTCGCTTCCGGCCCGGCCAAAAACGCCAGCAGCGCCCGTGCGGCCGCGATGTCTCCGGCGCGGGTGACCGCGAACGGATAGACAATTGGGTCGTGGCTCGCGGCCGGAAACACCCCGGCAACCGCCACGCCCGGCGCGATGGCGGCGTCGGTGGAATAAACAATCCCCAGCGGCGCTTCGCCACGTTCCACCAGCAGCAGCGCGCTGCGCACACTGTCGCTACGGGCCAGATGTGGCGCCACCGCGCCCCACAAACCTAACCGGGTCAGGGCCTGCTGGGCATAAATGCCCACCGGCACGCTGGCCGGATCCCCGGTGGCGATGCGCCCGTTCGGCCCCAACAGGGCGGCGAGGTTCAGCGCCGCATCAATGCGCACCGGCTGCACCTCCGCCTTGGGCATCACCAGCACCAGATCATTGCCCAACAGATTGCGCCGGGTCGCCTCTGCAATCAGCGTGTGCGCCGCCGCCCAATCCATCCACTGCAAATCGGCCGAGGCAAACACATTGGCCTGCGCCCCCTGATCCATCTGCCGTGCCAGGGTGGAACTGGCAGCGAAGTTGAAGCGGATTTTGCCATGCCCGCCCGCTTCCCACACCTTGCCGATATCCTGCAACGCGTCGGTCAGGCTCGCGGCGGCAAACACGGTTAAGTCTTGCGCGCGGGCAGGCTGGGCGAGGCCGGGCAGGGCGAGGCAGAGCACGGACAGAACAACCATCAGGCGGCGCATGGGCAAACTCTCAATTCGCGGTTTCAAAATCGCCGCGCTCGGTCGGATTTCGGTCTCGCGTACCATGCTCAGCGTGCCTCCACATCAATGCGCACCACATCGCGCACCGATCGGCCCAGCCGCTGCTCGCCGGGCACGATCAGCCGCCAGGCCTCATGCGGGATGGTGGCGCCATCCAGATGCTCCGCCAACAGCACGGGATGGTTGGCAAATTCCGGCGCGATCTCGCCCAGGGCGAGCACGGCGGTGTATCCATCCGCCCCGGTGATGCGAACAATCTCGCGCACCTGTCCGGCCGGCTTGCTTGGGTCAACCGCGCCGGCCGCCACCAGCACATCCCAGAGCCGCGCCCCAGACCAATCGCGCGCCGGGGCCTTATGCGCCGGATCGGCATCAACATGCAGGCGGGCCGGCGGCAGCCCGGCCAACGCCACCCGCCGCGCCACCTGCCCGGTGCGCCCCACCAACAAAGACGGCGTCGGCGGCGGCAGATAACCCACCGGGTCGAAGCCATAGTCGTGCAGCACTGCCTGCCCGGCTTCGGACAGGATGAAGGCGGCCAGGCGCAACGTCGGCGCGCGATCGTTGAGCAGCACCATCCCGTATTCCGCCCCCACCGCCAGCGCCGGCGGCAGCGGCACCGATACCAGGCCGGGCACTGCGCCCAGCAGCGACGCCCCGCCGCTGCAATAGGCCAGCATCACATCGGCCTTATCGGCCAGAAATACCCCTTCCACCGCACCTTTGCCGGGCACCAGCAACGGGGTGGCGTCCCCGCCACCCACCAGTTTCAGCGCCTTGGCTTCCAGCATCGCCCGCGCGCCGGGGCGGACGGCATCGGCGCGCGCAAACATCTCCCACGCGTAGTCACCGCCCGGATCGGCGCCAGGGGTTGAGGTGGCCACGCGGGTTTTCGGGTCCAGCAGCCGCTCCAGCATGGTCTCCCCGGTCAGGCCAACCGTCCCGCGTGCAAAGGCGCAAAGTTTGTTGCGGGTAAAGTGCAGAACGATGCGCTCCGGATGGCCCTGTGCCAGCCGGCGCGGCTGCCCCATATCGGCGGAAGCAAACAGGTCGAACCCGCCGCTGGTCTCGATTTTGTCGCGCAACAGTCCGGATGGGCCGAAGGTGGCGGGCGCCACGCTGTCCGCCCCGGCGGGGAAGCGGTGCAATAGGTCCGTGAATGCATCGGTCAGACTGCCGGCCGCGGCCACCCGCAACGGCTCGGCGCGCGCGATGCCAAGCCCAAACATCGTCACAGCCAATGTTGTCACCAAAAGACGGGAATAGCGCATGCGGGGCCTCCTGCTATCATCGTTATACCCGATTGGATATATCGCGCCAGCCCCGCATAGCCCCTGCTCGGCCCTTGGGATCGACGGCCGGTTCCGACACAAGGCAGAACTGCGCAGGTTTTTTTGTCCTTTTTTGCAGCAAAGGACGGCTTACTTAACTAAGCGCTACGCCTAAAAGCAGACACGCATGTTTATCCGCCAGATTGAACGGAGCCCCCTACCATGATGCCGACGGTATTCCTGAGCCATGGCTCGCCCATGCTGCCGCTGACCGATGCCCCGGCGCGGGATTTTCTCGCCGGTTTGGGAGCCAGCCTGCCCAAGCCGAAAGCCATCCTGGTGGCGTCCGCGCATTGGGAAACCGCGCGCCCGGCAGTCAACGCGGTAGCGAAGAACGACACCATTCACGATTTCTATGGCTTCCCGCCGGCGCTGTATCAGATGCGCTATCCGGCGCCGGGCGATGTCGCCCTGGCCGAACGGGTGCACGCGCTGCTGCAAGCCGCCGGCCTTCCCGGCGATATCGACCATAGTCGCGGCTTGGACCACGGCGCCTGGTGCCCGTTACTGCTGGCCTATCCGCAGGCCGATGTGCCGGTGCTGCAAATCTCTGTGCAAACCCATCTCGGTACCGCCCATCACGTTCGCCTCGGTGCCGCGCTGGCCGCGTTGCGGGCGGAAGGGGTGTTGATCATCGGTTCCGGTAGCTGGACGCATGATCTTCGCCGCTTCCGTGGCCAAAGCATCGACGCGCCGGAAACCCCGGATGTGACCGCGTTCTCGGCATGGATGGATCAGGCGCTGGTGGAACACCGGCTGGACGATCTGCTGAATTATCGTAGCCTCGCCCCCTACGCCGCCACCGAACACCCGACGGAGGAGCATTTGCTGCCGCTTTACGTCGCTCTGGGTGCGGCCGGCGTCGATGCCACGCCGACGCGCCTTCACCGCAGCGCCAATTACGGTATCCTGCGCATGGACGCATATAGCTTCGCTTGAAAGGGTTCCCACCATGCCGCAATCGCCCCCCGCCATTCCCGGCATGCGTGAGGAGGAGGTCGACACCCCCGCGCTGTTGATCGACCTCGATGCGTTCGAAGCCAATTTGGCCACCATGGCGGCCAAGGTTGCGGCGGCGGGCGTCAAGCTGCGCCCGCACGCCAAAACCCACAAATCCGCCGTCATCGCGCAACTGCAAATGGCGCGCGGCGCGGTTGGCAACTGCGTGCAGAAAGTGGGCGAGGCGGAGGCGCTGGCGTGGGGGGGGGTGTCCAACATCCTGGTTAGCAATGAGGTTGTTGGCGCCAGCAAACTCGCCCGCTTTGCCGCCTTATCGTCGTTGGCGGAAATTGCGATCTGCGTGGACGATCCGGCCCAGGTGGCCGCACTCGAAGCCGCCGGGCGCGACGCTGGCAAGCGGTTGACGGCGCTGGTGGAAATCGATGTCGGCGGGCGGCGGTGCGGCGTCGCCCCGGGCGGGGAGGCGGTGGCGCTGGCACAGGCCATTGCCGCCAGCCCGCATCTGCGCTTCGGCGGGCTGCAAGCCTATAACGGCCGCGCCCAGCATTTCCGCACTTTGGAGGAGCGCCGCACCGCCATCGGCGAAACCGCCGACAACACCCGCCGCACGGTCGATATGCTGCGCCAGCAGGGTCTGGCCTGCGAGATCGTTGGCGGCGCCGGCACCGGCACGTTTGAGATTGAGGCGCAATCCGGCGTGTTCACCGAATTGCAGGCCGGCAGCTACGTGTTCATGGATGCTGATTACGGCCGCAACCTCGATGGCGCCGGCGCTCCGGTCAGCACCTTCCGCAACGCGTTGTTTGTGCTGGCGACCGTGATGAGCGCGCCGCGCGCCGGCATTGCCGTGGTCGATGCCGGGCACAAGGCGGTGGCGGTGGATAGCGGCCTGCCGCTGGTCTGGCAGCGCCCGGATATCCGCGCCACCAGCCTGTCGGACGAACACGGTAAACTGGAATTCGGCCCGGAGACGACCGCGCCGAAATTGGGCGAAAAACTGCGGCTGGTCCCCGGCCATTGCGATCCGACGGTGGACCGTTACGACTGGTATGTCGGCGTGCGCAACGGTCGGGTGGAATGCGTGTGGCCGATCGCCGCCCGCGGGGCGATGTACTAACCGCTAGCGTCGCGCCGGGGTGAACCACACCCCGCGCGCGATCTGGCTGGCCAGCAGGGCGCCATACACAAACAGCCCGAACGCCAGCGCGGCGAAGGCATAGTCCAGCCGCCCTGTAAGCGAAATCGCGATCCAGCCGCCACCGATGGCCAACACCATGCGCAACAGCCCGCATAACAGCGGCCATAACAGCTTGCCCGCGCCCTGGGAGGCGAAATACAGCGTCAGCCCCATGCCGAAGAAGCCATAAACCGGCCCGGCATAGTGCAGATACGCCGCTCCGGTCGCCAGCATCGCCGGGTCATGGTCGAACAGCCCCAGCCACGCCCCCGGCCAGATCGCCGCGATCAGCCCGATGCTCTCGGTCAGGATGAACGACACTGCCCCGCCGGTCAGCGCAATCCGCAGCGCCCGCTGCGCCTGCCCGGCGCCGATATTGGTGCCCACCAGCGCCACCAGCGGCCCACCCAGCCCGAAGGCCAGCGGGATCATCAGATATTCCAGCCGCGATCCGGTGCCGTAGCCGGCCACCGCATCCGGCCCACCGGCCTGCCCGACCAACGCCGTGGTTAGCCCAACGGTGATGGTGGTCTGAAAGGTGCTGATCGCGGCGACCGCGCCCACCTTCAGAATTTCCCAGAACAGCCGGCCTTGCAGCGGCGGAAAAGTTGGCCGCACCACTGCCCGCCCGGCCAGCAAATACCAGCCTAACACGGCGGCGGTGACCAGATTGGTCAACACCACCGCCCAGCCGCCGCCGGCAATGCCCATCGCCGGGATGGGGCCGAAGCCGAAGATCAGCAGCGGGGAGAGTGGGATCAGCAGCACCACGCTGAGGCAGATCGCCATCGCCGGCACAAACATGTTGCCGGTGCCACGAATAACGCTGGCCAAGGCGTTCAGCACCCACACCGCCACGTTGCCGGCAAAAACCACATTGGAATACTGTAACGCCGCCGCGAGCGACTCCTCGCGCCCACCCATGGACCGATAAAGCGCCCCGCCGAACAGCAGGAAGCCGGCGGAAAACAGCAGGCCGAGCGCGCCGTTGATAATGATGGCATGCAGGACCAGCGCTTCCGCGTCGCGCCGCCGGCCGCTGCCGAGAGCGCGGGCGATGGCGCTGGAAATGCCACCGCCCATCGCGCCGCCGGAAATCATCTGCATCATCATGAAGCCGGGGAACACCAGTGCCATGCCGGCCAGGGCGGCGGTGCCGAGATGGGACACCCACCAGGTTTCAATCAACCCGGTGGAGGCCTGCGCCAGCATCACCAGCACATTCGGCCAGGCCATGCGCAGCAGTGTGCCAATAATCGGCCCCTCCAACAGCAGCCGGGTGCGTGGGTTCATCGTTGTCGCGCTCATGTGCCCACTCCCGGCCAACCCAATAACCCGCCGCCATGCGCCAGCCGCGCGCGCATCCCGGCGGTGGCGGCCGGGCCGGGGGCTAACTTGAAGTCCGGTGCCTGCAATTTACGGCCGCTGCGCGCGTCCACCAGCACCGGGTTGGCAACTTCACCGGTTTCGGCATCGATAATCTGCATTTGCGGCCCTTCGGGGGTGAAATGGGCATTGCCCCAGGCGAGCAACGCCAGCAGCACCGGGCGGAAATCCTCGCCGCGCGCGGTCAGCCGGTACTCGTCGCGGGGTGGGTGGCTGGCGTAGCGCTGCTTGGTCAGCAGGCCGTTTTCCACCAGCGCCTTCAGCCGCCGCGTCAGCATCGCCGGGGCAATGCCGAGGCTTTTCTCGAACTGGTCAAACCGCGTCATACCGGCGAAGGCGTCGCGCAGGATCAGCATGCTCCACCATTCCCCCACCCGGTCCAGGCCGCGGGCGATCGGGCAACTCATGGTGTTGAAGCGTTTGCGTTGCATGGCCGGATGCCTCAGTGACTACTATTATGATAGTCAATCTGGCGTGCCGACCGGGCTATGACTAGGCGCGGGCGCCAATCCTTGTATCATGCCAGCCATGTTGTAACGGAGCCCGTGCCATGACCCTGCGCCTTCGCCGCCGCACCGCCTTGCTGGGCGGCCTCGCCGCGCCGTTCGTTTCCCGTTTGGCCGCAGCGCAAACCGGCCCGATCCGGCTGGGCACGCTCACGCCACAAACCGGGGCAGGGGGGCCTTATGGACCGCCGATGGTGAAAACCGTGCAGTCCGTGGTGGCCGAGATCAACGCCGCCGGCGGTGTGCTCGGCCGCAAGATCGAATTGGTGTCTGAAGACGACGAAACCAACCCGGACAGCGCCGTGCGTGCCGCTCGCAAGTTGATCGACGTGGAAAAAGTCTCTGCCATCATCGGCACCTGGGCCTCGGCGGTGACCACCGCGGTGGCGCCGCTGTGCTGGGAAAACAAGGTGATGCTGTTCACCGTGTCAGGCGCGGATTCGATCACCAAACTGCCGCATAACGGCTACATCATCCGCACCCAGCCCAACACCTATTTGCAGTCCGGCATGGCGGCACAGTTCCTGGCCAAATCCGGCGCCAAATCGGTGTTCGCGCTGTCGGCGCAAACCCCGTTCGCCGTTGATAGCTATAACCGTTTGGCCGACGTGCTAGCTGCCGGTGGCGCCAAGGCGCTGGGCGATGTGATTTACGATCCGGCTAAAACCAGCTTCCGCTCGGAAATCGATCAGGCGCTGAAAACCAAGCCGGATGCGCTGTTCCTCAACTCCTACACCCCGGATCTGGCGGTGATTCTGCGCGAACTGTATCGTGCCGGCTATGAGGGCAAAAAGTTCACTTATGGCTACGCCGCCAACGCTAAGCTAATCGAAAGCGTCGGCGCGGAGGTCGCGGAGGGGCTGATCAGCTTCGCCCCGTCCCCCGATCTGGACAGCCCGAGCTACGCCAAAATCAAAGCCCTGCTGGGCAATGAACCAGATCCGTATTCGTGCCAGGTCTACGACCATATCTCGCTCGCCGCCCTGGCCATCGCCAAGGCCGGCGCCGCCTCCGGGCTGGCAATCCACGACAGCGTGCGCGCGGTGGGCAACCCCGCCGGCACCAAAGTCACCGATGCGGTGGCCGGGCTGAAACTGTTGGCCGCCGGTAAGGACGTGAATTTCGAGGGTGCTTCCGGCCCGTGCAAATTCACCGCTTTGGGCGACATCGAAGGCTGCCGCTTCCGGTTCGATATCGCTGAAAAGGGCAAATATCGCCTGCTGAGCCTGATTTGATCGGCGATTTTCCACAACTGCTGATCAACGGCCTGCTCGCCGGCACCCAATTGGCGGTGCCGGCGATTGGCTTCACCACCGTGTTCGCGGTGTTGCGGTTCCCCAACTTCGCCGTCGCCAGCCACGCCACCATCGGCGCCTATGCCGGCTATCTCGCCAACACCGCGCTCGGCTTGCCGGCCGGCGCCGCGTTGCTGGTGGCGTTTCTGGTGGCCGGGGCGTTTGGCGTGGCGTCGGACGAAATCGTGCTGCGCCGGCTGCGCACCGCCGGCCCGCTCACCGTTGCCATCGCCTCCGTCGCGCTGACCATTGTGCTGGAGAATGCCGTGCGTTTCGCCTTCGGCAACGACCCACGCGGTTACGACCTGGCGGTGCTGCGCGATTGGCGGGTGGATCTGGGCTGGCTCGGGCGGGTGCGCATCGGGCCGCAGCAAGTGATCAACGCCGGGGCCGCCGCAATCGCGATGGCGGTTTTATTCGGCTTCCTCGGCTTTACCCGCACCGGCAAGATGATGCGCGCGGTGGCGGATAACCCGATTCTGGCGGCGCTGAAAGGCATCAATGCGGAAACCGTCGCCCGATTGGCCAACTTTATCGGCATGGGGCTGGCGGGCTACGGCGGCATGCTGATCGCGATGGATACGGCGGTCGATCCGCTCACCGGATTTCGCGTCATGCTGTCGATTTTCGCCGCCGCCGTGGTTGGTGGCCTTGGCAGCATTCCCGGCGCGGTGCTGGGAGCGTTCGTGATCGGCGTGGGGGAAGAATTGTCGGTGCTGGTATTCGATCCGACCTACCGCACTGCCGTCGGCTTTTTCGCCATTCTGATCGTGCTGACCCTGCGGCCGCGCGGGCTGCTGGGTGAGCGGGCGGTGTAGCGGATGGAAAATTATCTGCTCGCCATGGCGGTGTTCGCCGGTTGCTACGCGCTGATGGCGCTGGGTCTGAACTTGATTTTTGGCCTCGCCGGCATGGTCAATCTCGGGCTGGTCGGGTTTTTCGCCGTCGGCGCCTATGCCTCCGCCTTGCTGACGGTGAAACTGCATCTGCCGATGCTGGTCGGTTGGGCGGCCGCGATTGCCCTGGCCAGCCTGCTCGGCGCGGCGATGGCGTTGATCACCGCCCGGCTACGTGGCGACTACCTCGCCATTGTTACCCTCGGCTTTGCCGAGGTGATCCGGCTGGCGGCCTCGAACGAGATCTGGCTCACCAACGGCACCGATGGCATTTCCGCCATTCCCGCTCCTGGGCGCGGTGTGCTCAGCCCGTTGCTGTTCAATCTGCAATTCGTCGTCATCGTCTGGGCCGTGG
>Ga0007801_10000787_pt1 | contig 10363 bp, 8 predicted proteins | sample CryBogmetaGMA2M_FD_60372 | JGI IMG/M metagenome (GOLD analysis project Ga0007801, IMG submission 60372) | Freshwater microbial communities from Crystal Bog, Wisconsin, USA - MA2M | ecosystem: Environmental > Aquatic > Freshwater > Lake | place: Crystal Bog, Wisconsin, USA | collected 2009-07-06
GCACCGAGGTCACGGGCGATCCGCGTTATTACAACTCCAACCTGACAGTTCATCCCTACAGCGCGTGGCGGGATCAACCCTCAACCGCCGCAGGCAACTGACGGGTCAACCCTCGCACGCCATGGCGAAACGAACCACACCATCCGCTCCTTCCCCGAAAGGTGAAAAGAGAGGGAAAGTCTCACGTGGCAACGTGACGAAGCCACGCCTTCACTTCCTGAAGGACAAATCCTTTGGGAAAGAACTGAGGAAGATCGCCTCCCTGCAACTGGAAGCGGCGTTGCGCGAACTCAAAGGGAACAATGTCTCCCCCGATGCGGTTCACAACGCCCGGACTTACATCAAGAAGGTCCGCTCGATCCTCCAACTCGCCGCCCCCTCCCTCCCGCGCGCTCTACGCGAGGAGCTCCTCCGGCAACTCGCGGAGGCGGCTTCTCTGTTGGGTCCCCTACGTGATGCCGAGGTCCATGTGCAGACCATTGATCATCTCTTGGAACAGGGAGATCTCCCGGACGAAGCATTGATCCCGCTACGCGCAGGATTCGCCGATGTCGCCAAGCAGCGCCGGATCAACGATGCCCGGCGGATCCCCAAAGTGATCGCTTCTCTCCGCTCGGTCAGGGATTCTATCCCGGACTGGCCGCTTGATGATCTCGGCGCCAAGGATCTGCACCGACGGATCAGGCGCACCTACCGCCGGGGACGTACAGCCCTCGATCTTTGCTCCACGACGGATGATCCCGAGGAGTTCCACCTCTGGCGCAAGCTGGTGAAACAACTCTGGTACCAGATCAGGATCACCGCCCCCTATTGGCCCCGCAAGGGAGAGGAGTTAATCACCGCCAGCGGTAGGATCGGCCATCTCGCGGGAATTGAGCGCGACTACACCCTGCTGGCCGCCACCCTCGCGAAGGGACCTAAGTCGAAGGCCTCCAAACTCCTGCAGGAAACGATCTCCGACCTCCTCCCCACCCTGAGACGACAAGCTATGAAAGCCGGGGAGCGCTTCTACGCGGAGAAGCCGAAGTCCTTCATCCGCGATCTCGGGGTATGAAGGAAGTCTTGTGAGGCAGGGGTGTTCCGGACCGGAGTGACTAACGGAGCTTCCAGAACATCACGGCGGTGATCACGAGACCGATCGCCGTGATCAGGTGACGGACGCCACTCTGCGGAAGCTTCTGGGAATAGGTCGCCCCGAGGTAATAACCGGCCACGGCCCCGACGGTCATGATCCCCATCCGGGGCCAGTCGATCAGTCCGCTGAAGATGAACCAGAGAGCGGCCACCACATTGATGAGACCGCCCAGTACGTTCTTGAGCGTATTCATCCGATGGATATCGCTGAATCCCAGAAAGCCTAGCGAGGCTAGCATCAGGATCCCGATTCCCGCACCGAAATAGCCCCCGTAGACGGAGACAAGGAACTGGAAAACCAGGGCGACCGCAAGGTGCAGGCGTCCGGAGGGAGGTGCCTCGAGCGACACCACCCTGTGGGCAACCATCCTTCTCACCAGACCCTGGATCATGAACAGGATTGTTGCAAAGAGGACCAGGTACGGCACCAACCGGGAGAATGACTGCTCGCTTCCCCGCGTCAGCAGGATGCTGCCGAGCCATCCTCCCAGCACGCTCACGGGAATGAAGGTGGAGAACCAGGGACGCACCTCGGCAAGGCGTGAGCGGAATCCGTAGAGACTCCCCGAGATCCCGAAGACCAGCGAGAGGGTGCTGGTGGCGTTGGCCACGACAAGAGGGACCCCGAAGAGAATCAGGACGGGAAAGGTGATGAGGGTCCCGCCGCCTGCCACAGCATTGATCGCCCCGGCGGCGCAGGCGGCCGCAAGAAGTGCCGTGATCTCGATCCAAGTCATGCCCTCCTGTCTACCAGCGATCGACTTCCCTTGCGAACCCCTTCCCCTTGATGCCGCCGGGATTCCGATTCTTCTTTTGCTCGGGGCGCCGGAAGGGCATCGTTTCGCCCCGATCCGACCACCATGCTGACTGCTTCCGGCCTTTCCAAATCCTACGGCGGGCGCTCCCTCTTCGAGGAGGCCTCGCTCCAGATCAACCGCGGCGACCGGATCGGACTCATCGGCGCCAACGGCGCCGGCAAGTCGACCCTCTTCTCCCTGATCCTCAAGGAAGCCTCCCCCGACGAGGGAACCGTCGCCATGGAGCGGGGGGTCTCGGTCGGATTCCTCCCGCAGGAGAGCGCCCCCTCGGGCGACGAGACGGTCCTGGAGCTCGCCACCAATGTCTCCGCCGAGATGGAGGAGGTGCGCCGCCAACTCCGCGAGCACTCCGAGGAGGATCCCATCCACCACGAGGCCGTCGCCCGCTTCTCCGAACTCGACGGTCACTCGCTCGAGGTGAAGGCCAAGAGGATCCTGAGCGGACTCGCCTTCCGCGAGGGGGATGTCGGCAAGCCTGCCCGGACGCTCAGCGGCGGATGGATCATGCGTGCCCACCTTGCCCGCCTGTTGGTCATGGAGCCCGATATCCTGATGCTCGACGAGCCGACCAACCACCTCGACCTCGAGTCGCTCGGATGGTTCCAGACATACCTCTCCAAGTATCAAGGGGCGATCCTCGCGATCTCCCACGACCGGGAGTTCCTGAACTCCATCTGCGTCGGCATCCTCGAGATCCGCAACCGCAAGCTCAACCGCTACCGGGGCAACTACGACGACTATCTCTCCCAGAAGGCCGCCCGCGAGGAGCAGCAGTGGGCCGCCTACAAGAACCAGCAGCGCGAGATCGCGGAACTCCAGCGCTTCATCGACCGATTCCGGGCCAAGGCGAGCAAGGCCTCCCAGGCCCAGGACCGCATCAAGCAACTCGCCCGCATGGAGCGGATCGAACCTCCCGAGCGGGACGAGGCGACCGTTCACTTCAGCTTCCCCCAACCGAAGCGCGGCGGGCAGCGCGTGATCACGCTGGAGGGTGTGCGTCAGGCCTACGGATCCCATGTCGTCTACGAACGCCTCGATCTCGAGGTGGAGCGCGGACAGCGGACCGTACTCGTGGGACCGAACGGCGCCGGCAAGTCGACCCTGCTCAAGATCCTAGCCGGAATGCTCCCGCTCGAAGCGGGCACGATGACCCCCGGGCACAACCTCTCCCTCGGATACTTCGCCCAGCACCGAACCGAGATGCTCGACGTGAAGCGCACGGTCCTCGCCGAGGCGATGGAGACGCACACTCCGGTTCCGGAGCAGACCGTAAGGACAATCCTCGGATCCTTCCTCTTCCGCGGGGATGATGTCTTCAAGCCGGTCGGTGTGCTGAGCGGAGGTGAGAAGAGTCGCCTCGCCCTGGTGAAGCTCCTGCTTAATCCCCCGAACTTCCTCCTGCTCGACGAGCCGACGACCCACCTCGACATGCCGAGCATCGACGCCCTGATCGGGGCGCTCCGCCAGTACGAGGGCACCCTCTTCTTTGTCAGCCACGACGTCCATTTCATCCGGGCGCTCGCCTCCACGGTGCTCCATATCAGCGCCGGAAAGCTCACCCCCTACGCCGGGGACTATCAGTACTATCTGGACAAATCGGGATCCCGTTCCGAGCGTGATGCGCTCATTGCCCCCGGAGACTATCGCCCCGAAGTGACCCAGACCTCCACGGAAGCCCCCCGCCCAAAAATGGGCCTCAAGGAGATCAAGGAACAGCGGCGGGCCGAGGCCGAGGCGCGCAAGGCCGCCAACAAGCTCATCCGCGAGAAGAAAGCCCGACTCACCGCCATCGAGGAGGAAATCACCACCCTTGAAGCCCGTCAGAGGGATCTGGTGCTCGAACTCGAGACTTCGGGGGGACGCGCCTTTGAACTCAACAGGGAACTGGCCATCCTGCAGGAACGCCTTACCTCCGTGATGGAGGAGTGGGAGTCACTCTCTGCTTCCCTTCCACCCGAGGAAGTGGAATCCATAGGGTAAATCCCGGGCTTCGGGATCTTTCCCTCCTCCCATGATTGCCGACTACCTCTCCAAGCGCGTGAAAAGCTTCGGCCACGCCTTCAAGGGAATCGCCACGCTGATCGCGACACAGCACCATGCCCGGCTTCACCTCCTCTCCACAATCATCGTGGTGGCGGCCGGTCTCTATCTGAGGCTTCGCCGCTGGGAGTGGGTCGCCATCCTGCTCTGCATCGGGATGGTCTGGATGGCCGAGGCTCTGAACACAGCCATCGAGTTTCTTGGCGACGAAGTGTCGCTGGAACGGCGCGGGCGGATCGGGAAAGCGAAGGATGTCGCCGCAGGGGGCGTCCTCATCACGGCGATGGTCGCGGTCGCAGTGGCGGCCCTAGTCTTCTGGAACCACCTGCACTGAGCGTCAACAACGCCTAGATCCCCCTGCGACGGAAGTAGGCGACTTTGACCGGGTCCAATTGGGAGAAATTCCCAACCATGTCCTTCTCCCTCATCAGGATCCAGGGCTGGGCGTAGTTGATCCCGTTCTTGGTGAAAACGACATCGTCGGCAATGTAGACCGAAGAGTGGATCACCCGGTTCTGCTGGTTCAGCACGAGGATGAGGTCGCCGGCTAGTCCCGGCTTCGCGATCTCGTAGTAGTTTTCCTCGATGCAATGGGAGGCGTAATCGTTATCGGACATCCTCGGGTCGGGAGTCTCCTTGAAATAATTCAGCGCGGTCCAGTGGCAGTCGGGCAACTTCTGCGTACCAGTGGGAGGGAGGGGCGAGGTGAAGAGACGTTCCCGGGCAAGCGGAGGCAGGAGATAGAGAATACTGATCGACCCTCCCTCCGACAGGCGTTTCTGGGCATCGAGAAGAGGTCTGAGATCCTTCATCAGCACCCCGGGCATCGAGAGGGCCCAGTAGTTAAGCGGCTTGTCGATGTCGGTGTCCGGACGGATCAGCAGACGCATCATCACGGCGTTCTGACTCGTCAGATCCTGGAGGAAGTAACTCCGCTCCTCGGTAGTCTCAAGATGGGAGAGCACGAGTTCGGGATCGCTGAAGTAGGTGAAGCCGTTGCGCGTGTAAGAGAGTTTCTTGACCAACGAGATGGCCTTGGCACTTCCGGGGTGTCCGTCGTCAAACATCGCCCCCACATCGCCGTTGGGAACATAGTAGGGTGCGAGTTGAAAGCGGTTTGCCGGATTGGCGGCCAACTCTTTGTAGAGCTTCGACCTGACTTCGGGATTCAGGCCTAGGAGAAACTTCTCGTCCGGTTTCAGGATGGTTCCCGCGGAACCCGCATCCTTACACTCGGAAACCACACGGGTCGCCTCCTCTTGGGAGATTCCGCAATTCACGAGCAGATTCACAGTCGCCGGAGCGGTCAGTGTTCCAAAATTCCAAGCCGGACCGCGCGATGCGACGGTGAGAAAACCGGAGTATTCCTGAGGTTGCTCCAGCCTGATATCCCAAGTCTGAAGGTCACCCCAGGGTCCTGAACACACGTCCGGGGAGGTTCCCCTGTTTGTATGCTCCACCTTCTTGTCGGTCCAGTGGGTCGCGGAGACCGCCCCGATCACCAGGAGTGGCGTGACGATGAACCAAAGCCGCAGGGAGCGTGATTGACGCTTGGCGGGAGGGGCGGAAAGAAGGGAGTCGTTTGGTAGAGACACAGCGTATCGTCATGAGGATCGCTGTGGGGGATCAGACCAGCCTCGATTAAAAATTATCGGCCATGAAGGTAACCATACATCTTACCCGGCGCCATCCCTTTTTAAGAAAAGAAAGGAGCCGGCGCCCTTCATATTTGCTTTCCAATTGACCGCTTCGACACCCTTTAGCATTCTAATCGCTCGACTAGGTGAGGTGGCTGAGTGGTCGAAAGCAGCGCTTTGCTAAAGCGCCGTACTCCAAAAGGGTACCGAGGGTTCGAATCCCTCCCTCACCGCCATTCAACTTGTTGAATGGCGTGAGTTGATGGGATGAAATCTCCGACTGGCTGGAGGAGATTGAAATGCTCCATAGGAGCAACCCGAGTGCAATGAGCGGCGAATGGAGGGGGACCTCCTGAGTTCAAAACCTTGGTTCGATTGACTCGCTCGCTCCCGCTCGCCTCGCCCCAAAGGGGCTGTTTATCAACAGTCTATCTGAGCCATTCCCATGGCTACATATTGGCATGCAGAGATCAGCGGCAATTCGATCAAGGCGAAGCCTCTTGCCAGAGCTCCGCTTTAGCGGGGATAATCCCTCCCTCACCGGTTTTACCGAAAGGATAAAGTCAAAAGGATGAATGATGAAACAATCTTCACCAGCAAGGGATTTTCGGGAAAAAGCATCCTTCCCTCCTCACGCCTGGCATTGCTGAACTGCCGCGGGGATTAATCCCTTTCATCCTTCCTATTTCATCCTTCATCATTCTTTCCAAGCACCTCCCTCTTCCCAGGTTCACACGATGCCCAAACAAAAAAAATCTCCTCCCTCCTCCGTCACGATCTCCGTTCCGGGCACGTCGGCGAATCTCGGCCCCGGATTCGACTCCTTCGGCTTGGCCCTCGACCTCGCCAACCGCGTTACCGTCAGTCTGAAGCCACCCTCCAACCCCCTGCCTTCGATGGTGGCGGCCACAGCGAAGAGTTTCTTTCTCGGTAGCGGCCTCACCCCGCTTCCCATCTCCTGGAAGATCGCCGGGGATGTTCCCCAGGCCCGCGGACTTGGCAGCAGCGTCACCGTTAGGCTCGGCATCCTTATGGGGCTCAATTCCCTGACCGGCACCCCCCTCTCCCGTCACGGTATCTTCCGCCTCTGCGCCGAACTGGAAGGACACCCGGACAATGCAGCCCCCGCGATGTTCGGCGGCTTCACGGTCGCCCGCGCCCATCATGATCCCCTGCGCTTCGCAGTCTCCTCATCCCTGCGCTTCGTTCTTCTGATTCCCAACTTCGAGGTCGCCACTCCCGATGCCCGCAAGGTGATGCCAAAGTCGATTCCCGTCGGGGAATCGGCCGCCAACGCCGCCGACGCCGCCGTGATCGCAACTGCCTTCGCCACGAAGCGCTATGCCCTGCTGAAGGGTGCCTTCGGCGACCGGTTGCACCAGCCTTACAGGGCCAACCTCGTCCCCTTCCTCGGGAAGGTGATCGAGGCCGGCGAGGAGGCTGGCGCGCTCGGCGGATGGCTCAGCGGATCAGGATCCACCATCTGCTGCCTTGCTCCGGATGCCAAACGCGCCGCCGCCATCGCCGCGAGCATGAAGCGGCATGCTCCAAAGGGTTCCAAAACCGTGATTGTCGCGGCCGACAACAAGGGAGCCCACGCAGTGCGCTCGCTCTAGGCGGAGTCATGCGTCGCCTCCTCGACAGTCTCGAACAGTTCGCGGTCGACGTCATCCTGGAGCGTCGCGCCGGCAAGCGTGCCGGCGTTCTCCGGATCGTTCTTCTCGCCCTCTCCTTTCTCTATCTGAGAATCGTCACCCTGCGCCTCCGTCTCTTCAACTCGCATGTCTTTCGCAGCCATCAACTCGGCTGCCCCGTCGTCAGTATCGGCAACCTCACCGTCGGCGGAACCGGCAAGACCCCCGTGGTGGAAAAACTGGCCCGCGACCTCTCGGAGCGGGGCCGCAAGATCGCGATCCTGAGCCGCGGCTACAAGAGCGTCCGTAGAAAAGGCCCTCAAGCAGCGGCTTCCCCCGTGCGCGTCGTCTCCGAAGGGCGGGCGATCCTGCTCGATTCCAAGACCGCCGGAGACGAGCCATTCATGCTTGCGAAGAATCTCCGCGGCGTGGCCGTGGTCGTTGACAAGGACCGCGTGGGATGCGGCCGTCATGCCGTTGAGAAACTCGGATGCGATCTCCTGCTCCTCGATGACGGGCTCCAGTACCTCAAGCTCCACCGACGCTTCGACATCGTCCTGATCGACCGCGAGGCACCCTTCGGCAACGAGCACCTCCTGCCGCGCGGCACCCTGCGCGAGCCTCCCGCCCACCTCCGCCGGGCCACGCACATCCTGATCACCAAGTGCGACGGGAGCGACCTCTCCGAGCTTCACCAACGGATCAGAATGTACAACCGCACCGCGCCGATCATCGAGTGCCGACACCGTCCCGTGGAGGTGGTCGACCTGGCCACCGGGGAGATCTCACCCCTCTCCTCACTCGAGGGGATGCGGGCCGCCTCCCTCAGCGCGATCGCCTCACCGGAGAGCTTCGAGCAGGGGTTGAGAAAGCTCGGCGTCTCTCTCGAACTCACCCAAAGCTTCGCCGATCACCACCGCTACTCCAGGAGGGAGATCGACCGTTTCATCAAGCGTTGTGCGCGACGCGGCCTCTCCTGCGTCCTGACCACGGAGAAGGATGCCGTTCGCATGCCCCGCCTGCTCAATCAGGAACTGCCGATCCGCTACCTCCGCATCGAGATCGAGATTCTCAAGGGCAAGGAGCACTGGGAGAAGATGCTGGAACAACTCCTGCACACACCCCGTCCCCTGATCGACGATTCGGAAACACGGAGCGAAGAACTCCGCTTGGGACAGCTCTCCGCGGCCTGAGTCCTTTATCCGAAGGGTTCGCTTCCCTCGGCGGAGAGTGGGGTCAGGAGGCCTACCCCGCGATCACGGGCACCATCACCGCATCGCTCATGCCGTGAAGGATCTTCTTGTCGGCGGGGCAGATCGTGGCCAGCACCCCTCCGAGCGTTGCCTTGCCGCCGTTGACAAAAAAGTAGGGGCTCAGCCGGGCGCGTCCCTTCATCGTGACCACCTTCCCCTCGGAGTCGTAAGATTCCTGCTCACAGAGGGCCGAATGCCGGAAGACCTGCATGATGTGAGGATGATCGGGAAACTCCGTGAGGGCATTCCGGATGACCTCCTCCCACTCCGTGCGTGAGAGATCGGATCCAAGCGAGACTCCCCTCGCCCCCCAGGCACGCCCGTCGAATCCGCTGATCTTGATGACCAGGTCACGCTTCTTCTGGCTGAAGGCGCCGAGTTCCTTCCAGTTCTGGATGTCGAGATGAGGATAGACGGCGTTGGGAGGAAGCGGGGCCGGATCGAGGATCCATGTGTGGGGAATCCATTTTTGGAGCGACTGCACGCCACGCTCCCCCAACTGCCTGAGCCAGAACTCGCGGAGGGGTGCCATCCAGAACAGCGCCATCCAGAGCTTCTCCTCCAACTGGGCCTTGGGCGGCGGCGTGACGGCGACCCGTCCCGCAAGGGCATCGCGGAAGAGCCCCTCCGCACAAGGCACCTGCGGCAGGTCGAACATCTCGAAGAATCGGTAGACATTTCCGCTCCAGGCATCACGAGCGGCGTCATCGGCGACACGCCAACTCTCACCCCCCTTTCTTGCATTCCTCTCATTAAGCCTTCCGGAAAGCCATTCCATCTCGGGACGGTAGGTAGCGGCCTCCTCGGAGACGATGATCTCGCCACCGGGAAGGACCGATGAAAAACCCTCCATCATTCCCTCCGCACCTCCCAGCACATCGTATCCGAAGGCGGAGTAGGTCTCGTTGAGCCATGCTGTCAGGCCGATGCCGCCGGGAATCTGATCCAGTTCGCAGATCGAGAAGCCCTCCTTTGTGACGATCAGGTCGGGACGGATCACTCGAGCAATCTGCCCGCGGAAGGAAGGATCACGGCCGAGGGCCACCACTCCGGGAGGTTTTCCACGGTCGAGAAGTTCGGCGACCCATGAGGGTTGCTTCCCCTCGACACTCTGTCGGTAGAGAAGCTCGCAGGCCTCGGCAAACTGCATCAAGCGGTGCCCCATCGATTCCAGCTCCTTGGCCAGCGCAGGATCGAGGCGGTAGGGGGCGGGAGACCAACGCCACTCCTTACCCGCGAAAAGCTCCCCTTGGGGAACACGACGACGCAGTTCCTCCAGCGTGAGTGAAGGCGAGGCCAAGGAGTTCCCCGTGCTCATCAGGGAACGTCTAGGAAAGGAGATTCCTGAGCGACTCCCTCACCACATCCTCGGAAGAGGAGTCGGCTGAGAGTCTTGGCATGACGGCCTTCACCGCCTTGTGGGCATCGACCTGTTTGTAGCCGAGGGAGATCAGCGCGAGGACGGCGTCGTGGAGATGGCGCTCGATGCCGGAAGGCGCATTCTCACGGCTGGCGGCCTCCCATTCGGCGGCCACTCCCAGCTTGTCCTTGAGTTCGAGGACGACACGCTCGGCGGTCTTCTTACCGACTCCGGAGATCTTGGAGATCGCCGCGATGTCGGAAGTGACGACGGCCGACTTGAACTGTCCGACCTCCATCCCGCTCAGGATCGCGAGGGCAAGCTTCGGCCCGACACCGGAGACATGGGCCATCAGCAGGCGGAAAAGATCGCGTTCCTCGGCCGAGGCAAAGCCGTAGAGGACCTGAGCGTCCTCACGGACATGGTGATGGGTCAGGATGCGGGCCTTGGCACCCCGCTCGGAGAGTTTGTTGTAACTCGAGAGGGG
>Ga0007801_10000789_pt1 | contig 10350 bp, 10 predicted proteins | sample CryBogmetaGMA2M_FD_60372 | JGI IMG/M metagenome (GOLD analysis project Ga0007801, IMG submission 60372) | Freshwater microbial communities from Crystal Bog, Wisconsin, USA - MA2M | ecosystem: Environmental > Aquatic > Freshwater > Lake | place: Crystal Bog, Wisconsin, USA | collected 2009-07-06
AATGTTCCCAGGAACATTTAGTCGATGGAAATAATATTGGTGCAGCAAATGATATGCACCTAATTGGGTGTGCCCAGCGCGAACTCAAAAATTACGCCGAAGCGATTATCTGCTTCCAGGAAGCGCGCAAGATGTTTAAACTCGAAAAGGAAGTAATCCATATCGCTCGATGCGATCAGAAGATTGCTTCCTGCTATAACGAAATCGGCGATGGCGAAAAAGCAATCGATGCCGCACGTAAAGCTATAGATGTCTTTGAAACTGCTCATGATCATGATCGTGAAACTTTTGCGCTCTTCGAATTCGGAAAGGCTGAAATCCTTCTCGGAAAACTTGACGATGGACTATCTACCCTTGATGGGGTCCTGCAAATCGTTGCCGAAGATGAACCAAAAGATTTCGACTTCATTCTCGATATCGAGACCCGCATGGTGACAGTAATGCGCCAGCTTGGCCGAATGGATGAAGCCGATGAAGTGGAACGACGTTTAACATCGGTACGCGAGGCACTTGCAGAAGACCCAATCAGCGAAGCAGATCTGACTTTAAACGATTAAATGCTTCATAACCTGAGCGGGAACGATCTCGCGCTCTTCATCTCCGTCTTTCTCGCTTGCGCTGTCGAGGCGGTTGAAGCGGTAACAATTGTCCTTGCTGCAGGTACATCCCGAAATTGGCGATCAGCATTTCAAGGTGTTATTTCAGCACTTTTTGTCTTAGCTGGATTGATTGTGATTCTTGGTCCAAGTATCGAAAACCTTCCCAAGAATACTTTGCGGTTAGCGGTAGGCGGACTTCTTCTTGTATTTGGAATGCAGTGGTTACGCAAGGCAATACTGCGCGCAAGCGGATTTAAAGCTCTGCACGATGAAGATAAAATTTTTAAAGATGAAGTAGAAGCAGCAAGGAAAGTCGCAAAGGTCTCTCGATTTGCTGTCTCAGATTGGTATGCATTTACTCTCTCATTTAAAGGCGTGCTGCTTGAAGGGCTTGAAGTTGTATTTATTGTTGTGACATTTGGAATTATTCAAAAAGGATCGAACCCACAAGCTTTCTCACTTGCAATCTGGGCAGCCGCCATTGCAGTAGTTCTCGTAACAATCGCTGGATTTGCTATTCATAAGCCGCTCTCTAAAGTTCCAGAAAATACAATGAAGTTTATTGTTGGAACCCTGTTGACATCTTTTGGAATCTTCTGGGGCGCCGAAGGTGCTGGAGCACAATGGCCACATCAAGATCTCTCACTACTTGCAATCATTCCATTTGTTCTACTTGTCTGTTTCGGATTGATTGAAATACTAAAGGTAAGAAAATCTAAGAACTTGCCGGTTCGCAAACTCAACCTTCCAACTTTCTCAGAACCAAGTAAAGATAGTTCGCTACTTATTCGTTGGGTCGGGGGATTCTTATTCTTCTGGTATGACTTCATCATTGGAGATGATTGGCGGGTAGCTGCAGGCGTTGTCGCTGGCTTCTTCGCTTTGCATGAAATCGGCGCATCATCGTGGTGGTTGATGCCCGTCGTTGTTGCGCTGATGTTGGGCTTTACCTTGTTGGAGGCAACGCGACCTGCAAAGGTGTCGTCTTAACTACACCTGACGCGGCAAGTGTTGCAGCGCCCAGTGATACATAGCTATAGCCCCAGCGGCTGAGGCGTTCATAGATCTTGTCGATCCATATTGTTCGATTGCATAAAGAACTTCGCAGACAGCAATACCTTCATCTGACATACCTGCACCTTCTTGGCCAAAGAGCAGAACGCATTCTTCGGGCAGGTTCGCTCCTTCTAAATGTTTCGAAGAAGGAACATTGTCGATACCGATAATGGGTAAATGATTTTCTCTGCACCATGCTGAGAAGTCGCTGATGGTTGGGTGATGAATAACCTTGAGATATCTGTCGGTAACCATTGCGCCACGCTTATTCCAATCGCGCTTACCAACGATATGCACTGCGGCCGCATTAAATGCATTTGCCGTACGAACAATGGAACCAATATTTAAATCATGTTGCCAATTTTCAATAGCAATCTGCAATTTATGTCGTTTGCTATCCAAATCAGCGACAATCGCCTCGACCGTCCAATAGCGGTAATGATCCAAGACATTTCGGCGATCTCCATTTTCAAGGAGTTCTGGGTCGTACTGAGGTCCCACTGGCCATGGTTTTTCATGAGGGCCGACTCCGACAACTGGAAAAAACTCACCCGGTCCAATGACTGCAGGTGTATTGATTTCCATAGATGCACTCTAAACTTAATACAACATAATTACCAAGGAGACCCATGAAAGCCTTTTACTACTCAATATTTGGAATACATATTCTCTGTGTTGTCGCGATTTTGGGAATGCTGCTCTCACAGATAAAGAAGAGTGAGAAGAAGCTCAACCCAGGAGTCGTCCACGCAACGCTCACCGCCTTGATTGCAGGGGGAGTAATGGTTGGTCTTTTTACAAAGGTTCATCCCAATGAAGTCCTCAACCATACAAAATTTGGTGTAAAAGGATTAGTAATTCTCGTAATTCTTGCTTTGGGTTATACCAATGTGAAAAAGCCAGTATTGAAGAACTCGGTATGGGCAACCATGCTTGGCCTGACTCTGCTCAATGTAGTTATTGCATCAGCCTGGAAGTAAGAATCTAATGAAGAAGTTGGTTATATTGGCATGCCTGATTTTTGCCACCCCCAATTTCTTTATTCAACAAGCATCGGCTCTGGATCCTAATTCTGTAGCATCAATATTTGATCGCATCGTCACCAGCAAATTTTTAGCTGACCCTTCTGTGATTGTGATTGATGAAAAAACGGGCGAAGTAGTCTTCGAGCGTAATTCGAACTCACCACGTAAACCTGCATCAGTTCTCAAGCTACTCAGTGCCACAGCCGCATATTCCTACCTTGAACCAACGCATCGATTTACTACTTCGGCTTGGGTTGGTGTTAAAGATAAAAGTTTAGTCATCCAAGGTTCGCTCGACCCTTGGATGAGTCTGAGTGATGTTCAGGCAAAGAAGATGAAGCGCACATCGATACCTCGGATTGAATACAACTCTTTAAGCGCACTGAAGAGAGCGAATTCCGGTTCTATCCGAAACTCTACGATTTATTACTCAAACTTGTATTCGCAAGATATTGCAAATATGAATGTCTTCTTTCTCAAACATGGGGTTCATGCAATTTTTAAACATGTCAGTTCTCAGGATGCTGTGGATTTATCGTCAGACCAGATTTTGACCTCTGATTCACCTGAACTACAAGAGATCCTGGCATTTACATTGACCTGGAGCGATAACCTTTTAGCTGAACGAATTGCGCGCCTGGCATCTCTTGCTGCGGGACACTCACTTGATGATGCAGGAGTCTCTCAAACTTTTAACGAGGTTCTCAATAGTTTTGGAATCGAGACTAGAAATCTGGTAACTCAAGATGCCAGTGGGTTATCAAAAGAGAATCGAATAACAGCTAAGCAGGTAGGAACCTTACTTCTGAAAATTCGCGAAAATTCCAAATTCGCACCGCTTATCGGAGGCTTGCCCATCGGAGGAGTTACTGGAACTTTAAAGAACAGATTTCTATCGACAGCACCTCAGGCAATTGGACTTATCAAAGCTAAGACGGGAACCTTAAATGGAACTGCAAATCTTGCAGGGTATGTTGAAAGCGGCGATCGTGAGTATGCATTTGTAATTCTTGCCGATAGATTAAGTAAAACGAGCAGAGCAGAGAATCGAGCACGAGACACAGTAGATCGCTTGCTTGGAAAGATTGCCTATCCAATATTTCCTGGAATTATTGAACAGCCCCAGGACCAATTAGCAATTACAGACGTTTCCACGAACTAGTCGTCGTGGTGTTCGCCTTCGCGACCATCTCCGCCTTCACGATGATCTCGACCTTCTCCTTCACCACGTTGTGGAACTTTGGAAACAGTTGGAGCTGGTAGTGAACTTAGGCCGCTAGTGCTCTTGCTCGTTGCAACTGGTGCTGGAGCAGACTGTGAATTTAGCCCGCTAGAGCTCTTGCTCGTAGCAACTGCTGCTGGAGCAGATTGTGAATTATTTGGTTGGCTAGCCGCAGCAGATTGAGTTGCTGTAGGGGTATCAGCTACCGCTGATGGTTCATTGTGTGTACTGGCAAAGATTGAGCCAGCAGCAATGATTGCACCTGCCGCGAGAAGTGCAACGAAAGGTAATTTCTTATTAACTTTACGAATCCCAGAAGATGCATCTTGACCTTCTGTCATTTCAAACCATTCGGGCTTCTTCGGTGTCATTGTGGGCCCCTTTCGTTAGTTGAAAGATAGGCCAGCATTCTTAGAGAGAACTGAGAAAAAACCCATTGTGGACTGTTAATTGTGGGTACCCTAAGCGTGTGTCACTCCTTCGCGCCTATGTAGACCTCATGAAATTGCGCGTAGTTGAGCTTCTCATCATCACAACCCTTCCGGCAATGGTTTTAGCTCAGAAGGGCCTGCCTTCATTCTCTCTGGTCGCAGCAACTCTGATAGGCGGAACTCTCGCAGCTGGCTCATCGAATGCATTTAATATGGTGATTGAAGCAGAGACAGATGCATTGATGGCTCGCACATCAAAGCGGCCACTTGTTGTCGGCACAGTAACAAAAGTGCAAGCAACAATATTTGCAACACTTCTTGCGGCGCTCTCATTAACAATCTTTCAGATCTTTACAACCACTCTTGCAACACTTCTCACGGCACTCGCAATCTTTTATTATGTTGTTATCTACACAATTATTCTTAAACCCAATACTGCGCAGAACATAGTTTGGGGTGGAGCTGCTGGATGTATGCCTGTACTTATTGGTTGGGCTGCTGTCACTGGAGATCTCACTTGGGTTCCGGTTGCATTCTTTATGGTGATCTTCTTCTGGACTCCGCCGCACTTCTGGGCGCTCGCAATTAAATATAAGGATGATTACTCAGCAGCAGGAATTCCTATGCTTCCATCTGTTTCTACACAAGGCGTTGTCATTAGCCAGATGTGGTTTCACACCATTGCGATGGTTGTCTCATCCGCTGCAATGATTCAATTGGCTCATTTGCCTGTATGGGTATTGTGCGCAACAGTATTTCTCGGAGCAATATTTACATTCCAACTCTTTGCACTTAAAGAGAACTCAGATAACTACAATAAAATTGCTGCAGGAATATTCCACTGGTCAATTACTTATTTGAGTTTATTTTCCGTCTTGCTTGTTGTTGCTCAGTTAGTGAGCGCTTGAGTTATATCTTTTAATAGGTCATCAACATGCTCGAGGCCAACTGATAGACGTAAGACTGAAGGGGTAATTCCCATCTCAGCTTGAACTTCAGGTGCTAGACGGCGATGCGTGGTTGATGCTGGGTGCGTGATGAGTGATTTGCTATCGCCTAAGTTGTTGGAGATATCAATGACGCACAAAGCATCCATAAAGGCGAAGGCATCTTTCTGTGTACCGGCAAATTCGATGCCGATTGTGGTGCCGCCACCTGTCATCTGCTTCTTAATCACTTCGCGATCAGGGTGGGATTTAAGGCCGGGATAGCGAACACTCTTAATCTCTTTTCGAGTTTCAAGAAACTCTGCAATCTGTTGGGCGTTATCAACCATACGCGTAACTCGAAGCTCCATGGTTTCCAGTGACTTCACAAGTACCCAAGCATTAAATGCGCTGAGTGATGGTCCTGTATGGCGAGTAAAAGGAATCAATTTTTCATATATGTATTCAAATGAACCAAGAAGAGCTCCGGCAAGAACGCGGCCCTGTCCATCAATATGTTTTGTCGCAGAGTACATAACAACATCTGCACCTAGCGCTAGTGGCTTCTGCAATACCGGAGATGCCATCACGTTATCGACGATAACTGTTGCTCCAACCTTATGAGCAAGATCGCTAACAAAGCGAATATCTACAATCTCTAAAAGAGGGTTACTGGGAGTCTCTATAAATACTGCTTTTGTTGCCTTTGAGAGTGCTTTCTCCCATCCAGCCTTATCGTTTGCTTTAACGAGTTCGTACGTCACTCCCCATTTCGGAAGAATTTCAGTAATGACAACGTGACAAGAGCTAAACATTGAGGCAGATGCAACGATGTGATCACCGGTTTCAACGAGACAGGCTAGGGATGCAAACATCGCAGCCATTCCTGACCCGGTTGCTACGCAATGGTCGGCACCTTCAATTGCAGCCAATCGCTTCTCAAACATGGCAACGGTGGGATTATGGAAACGGCTATAGAGAAAGTGATCTGTCTCATCGGTAAAAGAATCAACGGCTTCCTGAGAATCTGCATAGGTAAAACCGCTATTGAGATAGAGAGCTTCAGAAGTTTCACCGAAACCAGAGCGCGCTAACCCTTCTCGCACAGCCGCTGTCTGAGAATTAACCTCCCAGTTTGGCTCACGACGTTGTGGGTGTTCGTGATAACCCCATACCTCTTTACTCACAGACATATCTTAAGGTTTGCCCGCTATATTGCACATATGACCACAATGGCTATCTCAGTACGCGACCTCAGTAAGAAATATGACTCTGGATTTGCTGTTTCACACGCAAATTTCGAAGTTCCACTCGGCACGATTTGCGGCTTTGTCGGCCCCAACGGTGCAGGCAAGACAACAACAATTCGAATGCTTCTGGGTCTGATTTCACCAACCGGAGGAACTGCAGAGATTCTTGGCGAATCTATAAAGCATCCAGATAAATATCTTTCACAAGTTGGCGCAATGATCGAAGGACCAGCTTTTTACCCAGCGCTATCTGGAGAAGAAAATCTCAAAGTCTTAGCAACTCTTGGTGGTTTCCCAATTGAAAGAGTTGGCCAATTAATTAGTGAAGTCGGCCTCGAAGGTCGCGGTGGATCAAAGTACAAAACCTATTCACTTGGAATGAAGCAGCGCCTAGGAATTGCTGCGGCGCTTCTGCCCAACCCAAAGATATTGATTCTCGATGAACCCACAAATGGTTTAGATCCTGAAGGTATCCAAGAAGTTCGAGATTTACTTAAGCGCTTGGCAAGTCAGGGAACTACAGTATTTGTTTCTTCACATCTGCTATCCGAACTCGAACTTATAAGCGAATACATTGTGATGTTGCGAAAGGGCGAGGTCGTTTTTGCAGGAACAATGAATGATCTTCTTCTTGAACAACAACCCGTTATTTTAGTGAAGACTGAGAAAGAATCAGATCTTCAAAAAATTATTGACATTGCACACAGCGATGGACATCAAGCGACGATTCGTTCGGGTGTTGCGCATATTGAAGGCCCTGCCGAATGGGCAGGCACTCTTAATCGCCAAGCATTTGATGCTGGAATAGTTCTTACCCAATTGGCACCACAGCTACCTAACCTTGAAGAAACCTTCTTTGAAATGACTGGAGATCGCAAATGATTCGCGTCATCTTCGCCGAATGGCGCAAACTTCGTCGCCCAACCCTCTTCTTCGGAACGATTGGTGCATCACTCTTCTTCACTGGACTCACAACAACCTTCCTTTATCTGATGATTGATTCCCAGCGAGGAAATTCAGATCGTGGACGTCAGGTCAGCCGTGAAGTGTTAAATCTTGCAAGTGGTTCTGTCTATGGATTTGCATCTGTCGGTGGGTTACTCGGAATCATCGCGCTCTGCGTCTTTGCAGCTCAAACTGCTCAGGAATATACATACGGCACTTTCCGCAATCTTCTCGTAAGACAGCCTGGTCGTATCCGAATCTTGCTTGGCAAGCTAATTGCTATGAAGTTATTTGCGCTCATCTTGGTGGCAATTGCTGCCGCAGTCAGCATCTCACTCTCATATTACTTATCTGATCGCGCCAAAGTTACAACAGACCTTTGGTTTACATCAGCGGGCTATCACGCAATCGGACAGACGCTACTAAATGTAACTATCTCTGTTATTTACTTTGGAATCATGGGAATGATTTTGGGGCTCTTCCTCAGATCTCCCATTTAAGCAATCTCCATAGGTGTTCTTTGGATTTTGATTATTGAAAATCTTTTGGGGGCCGTGAAACCAACTTTCCTTAAGTGGATGCCTGGCAACCAACTTACAACAATTGCTCAAGGCGGCAGCCCAGATGTTTCATATTCTCATGCGCTTACTTTGGGAAGTCTGTATGTATTAGTTGGAGCAATAATCGCTGCTGTGCTCTTCACTCGACGAGATGTGAGTAACTAGCGACACTTGCCAGATAGCAACGCTTTGACAGAGTCGCTCAATTATTCTTAAGCAATGCAGCGTAGAAAGAGATTACTGAGCCTTGCAATTATTGCTGGCCTGACTTTTTCGACCTCGCCTGCAATTGCAAAACCGAAGCCAACTCTCGCTGAAATTGAAGCAGCGAAACAGGCTGAAGCAGTAAAGAAAGCAGCGGCCGATGCTGCAGCGAAGAAACTTGCTGCAGCGAATATGACTCTTAAACAACTTACAGCTAAATCAAATGCTGCACGTGCCCTCTATGTTAAAGCGCAGCAAGAGTTAGCAATTGCAACTTCGCAAGCAGCAGCGGCAGCAAAACACGCAGCCGAAACTGCCGCAGCTGTACAAGAAGCACACCGCATAATCGGAAAGTTAGCTGCGAACGCATACATACTTGGTGGAAATATGAGCGATATCCAACCATTGCTCAGTGCAAATGGGCCGCAGGAACTCGTAGATCAACTTTCAACGCTAAATACTTTAGGTGCCCGCAATACAACAGCGCTAGAGCGTTATAAAGCTGCTGAGATTATTGCAAAAGCTGCAAAGCAAAAAGCTGACGATGCAAAAGCTATACAAGTCACTGCAACTGCAAAGGTAGCGGCTGCAAAGAAAGTTGCCGATGATGCACAAGCGCTTCAGAAGAAGGAAGTAGATAAACTTCAAGCAGTTCAGAACAAATTGATGCAAGAACTTGCTTCCGCTCGCAATGTGCGTGTGACACTCGAGCAGCAACGCCAATTGGCGCTTCTTGAAGAGAGCCAAGCAACTATTGCAACAACTGTTATTAATCAGGCGAAGGTCTGGCCAGATATCGGATTTAAGGGCCGCTCAACAATTCGCACAACAGAGGCACAGCGTGCAATTGCAGTTGCATTTGCAAAGAAACAAGTGCAGGCACGTAAGCCGTATGTCTGGGGCGCACAAGGTCCAAACTCATTCGACTGTTCAGGCCTTGTCTATGCTGCATATAAAGCAGCTGGACTTGATTGGCCAAATTGGGATCGCCTCAATGCAGCTTTATATGCAGGGTATACAAAACATGTCGCGCTGACTGAGCTGCAGCCAGGCGATTTACTTTTCTATTCCTATAAGGGAACAATCTCAACTATTCATCACATCACCATTTATGCAGGCGGTGGAATGATGTGGGAGGCCAATTCCACGAAGGTCGGCCTTATTTACTCCAGCATTTATAGCGTTAAGGGCCTTATGCCATTTGGTGGTCGGGTCTAACCTTCACCTATGACTGATGCCACCGTTGCTATCCGCAACGCTGTGAAACCATTTCTCCAGCAATGCGAAGCGGGCGATGTTGTACTTGTCGCAGTTTCTGGCGGAGCAGATTCATTGGCTCTTGCTTATGCAATTCTTAAAGAATCTGGGCCACTCGCTATCACAGCAGTTGCAGTAACTATTGATCATCAACTTCAAGAGATCTCAGCAGTACAGGCAGAAAAAGTTCAACAACAGTTAGAAGATATGGGCTATCTAAAAGTTATTATTGAAAAAGTTATTGTCGATACCAAGTCCGGCATCGAAGCTGGTGCTCGTGATGCGCGCTATCAAGCTCTTAACGCGTGCGCTTCGAAAGAGAATGCAAGGAAAATCTTCTTGGGCCACACTCGCGATGACCAAGCAGAGACAGTCTTACTTGGTTTGGCTCGAGGTTCAGGCACTCGTTCACTTTCTGGAATGGCGAGTGAAAATGGTTTATACGTGCGACCACTACTTGGCATTACTCGCGCACAAACAGTTTTAGCATGCGAGGAGATCGCAATTGAATTCTGGAACGATCCGCATAATATGAATTCAGATTTCTCTCGAGTCCGTGTTCGCAATGAAGTCCTTCCATTAATGGAAGAGAAGATTGGTCCAGGAATTTCTGCAGCTTTATCCCGAAGTGCATCACTCTTGCGTGATGATGCCGATGCTCTTGATTCAATTGCTGATGCTGCAATCTCACACCTAGACCTCACCGACCTTGATTGTGAGAGTTTGGGGGAGCTATGCCGAGCAATCCGTACCCGCATCATCCGAACAGCTCTCTATGCCGCTGGAGCGCCTTCAGGCTCAATTACCTGGGATCACGTGGCAGCAGTTGAGGCGCTCATCACTCATTGGCACGGCCAAGGGGCTCTGAGCCTTCC
>Ga0007801_10000790_pt1 | contig 10344 bp, 13 predicted proteins | sample CryBogmetaGMA2M_FD_60372 | JGI IMG/M metagenome (GOLD analysis project Ga0007801, IMG submission 60372) | Freshwater microbial communities from Crystal Bog, Wisconsin, USA - MA2M | ecosystem: Environmental > Aquatic > Freshwater > Lake | place: Crystal Bog, Wisconsin, USA | collected 2009-07-06
CTAAGCATTCTGGGTTGAAGTAAGGAGATAAATGGTTTCACGGGAAATGTCTTTCTAAAAGATAGCCATAATATTAACAGGATCAGGTCATTCTGATTGCGATAGCCACAGTAAAATAATCAGATGTGCGTTCAATACCTCACCACCGCTAATGTTGCATGGGTCAAAAGTCACTTTGATTTAGATTTGCCTGTCTCCGCAGCACATGATGTATTTCCAACTTATCCAGGTGCTATCGTTCTGAAGAGCCATAACACTGGGCGCACTGCGATTGGCTTAGCCCGATTTGGACTCATACCATCTTGGGCAAAAGACGAAGAATTTGGTAGAAAAACGTATAACGCTAGATCTGAAACCGTCAGCGAGAAACCGTCTTATAAAGCTGCGTGGTCAAAGCGCCATTACGCACTTACCCTAGCCGATAGGTTTTATGAGCCTTGTTATGAATCAGGCAAAGCAGTGCGCACAGGGATCAAGCAGGCAAATGGTGAACCAATGGCGATTGCCTCGATCTGGGATACCTGGACAGAACCAGAATCAGGGGAGTTGATTGTTTCATTTTCAATGCTGACGATTGATGCAAGCGATCATCCAGTAATGAAGCGCTTTCATAAACCTGAAGATGAAAAGCGTACCGTGGTACCACTAAGATCTGATTTATTTACAGAGTGGCTAAATGCAACTCCAGAGACAGCACAATCTTTGCTGCAACTTCATTCAATGCCTGAACTCAGCTTTGCCTAGTTACATTCTATAAATTAACTTAGAAAGTCATCACTGGTTGCATTGGCTGATATGGATCTGCTGATTCAGTTTCAAGAGATTCAGCCTCTTCTTCACCCTCGGGCTGTCTGAAGTACTTAGAATTAATAGAGGGCTTGTTCTTGGGGCTCAACACTTGAGCGCCAGGCCCAACAGGACCCATTGGCCCCTCCACAGGAAAAATAGGTAGCGTGTTTAATTCTTTCAGTTGTTCAGGTGTATAGGGGGAATAGGTTTGCATGCCTTGATTTGGCTGTGCCCGCAGGTGAGGCGTAATAGCGATCAAAATAGAAAAGCCGTAAAACGCTAAATAAGAAGTTTTCATGCATTCATTGTAGGTGACTATTTAGTAAGGAAATCAATTTAGAACTGATTAGCGCCCAAAGATCTTTTGCAATCTTACCTTAACGAAAGGCAGGCGAAAAAGTAGCAACCCAAAAATGATGCTTCCATAAACCAATACAGTTGACACATCATTCTTGCCAGCCTTATGCCACCAATAATGGAGTAATGCGGTACATGCAATGAAATAAACGAGCTTGTGTAAAGCACTCCAACGCCGACCTAATTGATGTACCGCCCATTGATTAGAGGTAAGAGCCAACGGAATAAGCATTAAAAGTGTCAGAAAACCCATGGTGATAAATGGACGCTTTAAAACGTCAGCCCACATTGCTTGAATATCAAGTCCCTGATCAAGCCAAAACCAAATCGTGAAATGAACGCAGGCGTAAAAGAAACAAAATAAACCTAGCATGCGACGTATTTTGATCCAAATTGACTGCCCCGTAAGTAATCGCAGTGGAGTCATTGCTAGACTCAGACATAGAAATACCAAAGCCCATGTTCCAGTTGATCGCGTAATAAATTCAATTGGATTGGCCCCAAGATCATCCTGTAATCCAAACCAAATCAAGCGCGCTATAGGCAGCAGCGCCACAATAAAAATGAAGGACTTAGCGAAATACATATGACATATTAGATGATTTTCGATACTGAATAGGGTCAATTAAAAAGGCCGCATCAGCGGCCTTTTTAATGATTGCTTAATCCACCCTAAGCCAAAGTTAGGCCTTCTTTACTCAAGGGGAAGTTTCGAACAGGTCGACCGATTGCGGCAGATACGGCATTGGCAACTGCAGGACCAACTACACAAATCGTTGGCTCACCAACCCCGCCCCAGAAATCATAAGTTGGCACTAAGACCGTCTCAATGCGAGGCGTCGATGACAACTTCAACAATGGATAGGTATCCAGGTTCTGCTCTTTAATGCGGCCCTTTTCTACGCTAATCTCTGGGAGGAAAATCGCCCCTAAGGCCATAGCAACAGAGCCTTCGATTTGTTCGCGAGTCAAATAGGGGTTAACGACATGCCCCGAATTTAAAGCGAACACCAGGCGAGTCACCTTCACTACATTGTTCTGAACTGTTACCTCAGCAACACATGCAGAATAGCTGGCATAACCCATGAATTGAGCAACGCCCCTAAAGGTTCCTGCTGGCAGTGGCTTATCCCAATCAGCTTTTTTAGCAACAGCATCAAGTACACCTAAATGCTTTGGGTGACTTTGCATCACTGCACGTCTAAATTTAACCGGATCTTGCCCAGCCGCTTTAGCGCACTCATCCATAAAGCACTCCATGAAAATACCATTTTGATTGGTATTGACGCCACGCCATGGACCCACAGGTACATGGGTGTTCTTCATCACGTATTCAGTCAACAAGGTTGGGAAGGTGTAGCCTAACTGTGCGTCAGGACCGTTCTCATATAAGCCTTGTAACTGACGCTCATCCTTACCGTCCTTAATTGCTGATGGAGCAAGAGTAGCATTGATGGATTGGCCTGCAACTTTAATATGCATGCCAGTCACGTTACCAGCCGTATCCAACCCAGCAGTCATTTTAGCCATCGCAATGGGATGATAGAAGTCGTGCGTCATATCTTCTTCACGACTCCAAATTACCTTAACCGGCACGCCAGGATATTTTTGCGCGACCTTAGCAGCAAATGTAGTGAAGTCCTGGGTGGCTCCACGGCGCCCCAGACCACAGCCAGAGTCCAGTTTATAAACTTCGCAATTGGCTAGCGGAATACCAGTCGCCTCTGACAATGCAGCATGTGATCCCTCACCATTTTGTGTTGGCACCCAAGCTTCTGCCCGATCACCAGTAATTTTGACCGTAGCATTCATGGGTTCCATGGTGACGTGAGCACGGAAAGGTGTGAAATAAATCGCCTCTACTTTTTTGGCGGAGCTATTAATTGTCTGTGGTGCATCCCCAACTTTTCGTTGCCAAAAATCGCCTTGTTCATCCAGGCCTTCGCGTAACATTTTGTTAATGTTATCTTGTGACACATTCGCAGACTTGCCTTCATCCCACACAATCGGCAAGGCCTTTAATGCCGAATTAGCATGCCACCAAGTATCAGCCACCACCGCTAAGGTGCTGTCATTAATTTTGACCACACCTTTAAACCCTCGCATGTTTTGAATTTTTGCTTCGTCATAGCTTACCAACTTTCCACCAAATACTGGGCAAGCTTTAATGGATGCACACAGCATTCCAGGGAGCTGTAAATCAATTCCATAAACCTTAGACCCATTAACCTTATTGGCGGTATCTATGCGAGCATAGGGCTGCCCTGCAACTGTCCAATCTCTTGGATTACGTAAGGTGATCGACTTAGGATCGGGCGGCGTCAATGTAGAAGCTAATTCTGCTACCTTGCCATAGGTTGTTTTGCGCCCAGTTGGAATATGAGTAATAACACCCTTGTCCACCTTTAATTCACTGACAGGCACTTTCCATTGATCTGCGGCCGCTTGCAACAACATTATGCGTGCTGCGGCTGCACCTCTGCGCACATAGTCCTCGGAGGTGCGGATACCGCGACTTCCACCAGTACCATGCTCTCCCCAAACTCGCTTACGCGCCAAACTCTGTCCGGGGGTTGCAGATTGGGTTTTAACTTTTTTCCAGTTGCACTCTAATTCTTCGGTCACGAGCTGCGCTAAACCAGTCCGTGTACCTTGCCCCATCTCTGAGCGAGCAATACGAATGAACACTGTGTCATCAGGCTTGATACTTACCCAGGCGTTTACTTCAGCTTCCCCATACTTTGTTGGTGTATTGGGATCATATGCCATACCCGCTTGTGCGAATGCATCTGGTATAGCGCCAATGCCCAACATTAATCCACCGCCAAGCATCGTACCCTTAATAATAAAGTCACGACGGGAGTTATTTTCTAAAGAATGATCTTGATTTTTCAATGTCATATTTTTCTCCTTAACCACGAGTTGCAGGAGTAGCGTCATACATCGCCAAGACGTCTGCCAACTTCTTTTGACCAGAGGCAACATGAATGCCATCACGAATCTTCTGATAAGTTCCGCACCGGCAAAGGTTGCTCATTGCATTATCAATATCAGCATCACTTGGTTTTGGATTCTTTTTCAACAAAGCAGCAGCAGCCATCACTTGACCGGACTGACAGTATCCGCACTGCGGTACATCAAGAGCAATCCATGCTTGCTGCACTGGGTGAGTGTTATTTTTGGAAAGCGCTTCAATTGTGGTGATCTTAGCTGAGCCAACGGCCGATACCGGAAGCGTGCAGGAGCGAACGGGTTCGCCATTTAAATACACAGTACAGGCACCGCACTGAGCAACACCACAACCGTACTTGGTGCCAGTTAGACCTACCACCTCACGAATCGCCCATAACAAGGGCATATCTGCCTCCACATCAATATTGTGGACCTTGCCATTCACATTGAGCTGCATACCGTCTCCTATGGTTTTATTGTTAAAACACTATAAATCATTATTGATTTTTTGCACATGCACAACGATTCATCTAGCTTATCCGCATCAGAGGCAAATTCGAGCCCAAACTAGTGAGTTAAACACCAGAAAAAGATATTTATTCCTATCGAAATACGGCGTATTTTGCTATTCTGAGGGCTCTACCAAGGATATATATGACCGAAGAAAATCAAAGCCAAAACGATGAAGATTTTGACTATGGGTGTGAATGTGCAATGACCCTGCTCAATGAGCCTACTGAAGATCGTCTAAATGACTTAATTGACGAGCTAGATGAGGACGGCATGATTTCTACAGAGGTAGTTTATGGGCTACTGGCCACGATCTTGATGAGTATGAATGAAGAAGAACATGAGGGCGAGGATCACTAAAACCGCTAACTCTTTACTTGGAATTGCCGAACCAAGTTATTCATTTTCTGAGCCATCCGAACATCTAGCTCAGTAAGGCCACCACTGGAATGGGTTGTGAGAATAACCCTCACCTCATTCCACGAATTATACCAATCAGGATGATGACTGATCTCTTCCGCATATTGCGCACTGAGCGTCATAAATTCAAACGCTTGCCCGAAGTCTTTAAATATAAATTTGCGTTCAATAGACTTTCGATCAGAGTGAACAACCCATAGGGGTGTACTCTTCTCAAAGTCAAAATGATCTGGCAATAAATCCCGTTTCATTTAGGCTGATACGCTTTGAGATAGTTGTTTCAAATCCTCTGGATATAGCCAGCGCCATCCACCCTCAGCTAAATCAGTTGGCATCACATAAGCACCTATCTCCACCCGATGAAGTTTTGCTACATGATTGCCGACCGCGGTCATCATTCGCTTCACTTGGTGGTAACGTCCCTCAACAATTGTCATCGCCAATACATTTTCAGAAATCAATTTGCAGGCTGTGGCAAAGCATGGCTTTGGATCATCGTCCAAAACGACACCATTTAATAGGTGATCCATTTGACTTTGTGTAATAGGATCTGGCGTGGTAATTTCATAAACCTTGCCAATGTTTTTCTTAGGGGTTGTCATCTTATGTATAAACTGACCATCATCAGAAATGAGTAATAAGCCAGTCGTGTCATAGTCTAACCGTCCCACACACTGCAAGCCTCTTTCTATAAAAGGGATAGGTAATAAACTGTAAACACTGGGGTGATGGGTCGTCTTGTGTGAGCACTCATAGTTAGCAGGCTTATTAAAGGCGATATATGCCTTTTCGTGATATTCCCAATCCTTATCTTCCACATTGAGAACAAGCCCCTCCGTGAGAATGCGCTCTTCAGGATCTTCTGCCAATACACCATTCACTTTAACCAATTCAGCGTATACCAGATCACTGCAATAACGTCGTGTGCCAAAGCCCTGGCTAAAGAGAATTTTTTCTAAGGAAATTGGTTTTGCCATATGCTCCAAAGCATACTACAGGGCATTGATTGCGTATTGATTATCATTAGAACTACACCCTTAACCAATTGCTCATCATGCTCTCTATTCCCCAGCCTCGCTCTCTACTTCATACCCGAGAAATTACATTTCGGGGATACGCGCGTGAAGATGGCTTATGGGATATTGAAGGGTGCCTCAAGGACTGCAAGACCAATCCATTTGAGACCAGCGCCAAAGCATGGCAGCCAGGCGAAGCATTTCATGACATGTGGGTTCGGGTGACGATAGATGCCGATCTTGTCATTAAAGACATTGAGGCCGTTATGGATGGACATCCCCATGCTGAATGTCCTGCAGCCATTCCCCCAATGGAGGGGCTCATTGGAGCACGCCTAGGAAAAGGTTGGCGCAAAACCATTGATATGCACCTTGGCGGGATTAAAGGCTGCACTCATTTGCGGGAGCTTTTAACTAGCCTAGCAACTGCAGCATTTCAATCTGTTCCAGGCGCATTTTTTGATCCGAGCGGTGAAAAACCCCCGCTCTACTTGGGAACCTGCAAGTCCTGGGATTTTGACGGCCCCGTTGTAATGCGCGTGTTTCCAAAATTTTATAAATGGAAGCCCAATCAATCTTGATCAATAAACCACAGCAGTAAGTGCAGTTTATTTATTGAACTGGGCGTAATCCGTTATAGCTAAACACCTGCGCTCCAAAGCGAGATTTTAGTAGGGCGATATAAGAAGATATCTCGGATAAAGAAGGGTCTTTGCACCATAAAGAATAGCGTGTAGCTAACTCAAACTCTGGAGGAAATGGTCCAACTAGCGAACTGCGATCAGCTTGTATCACCTCACTCATTTGTGTCACACCTAGTTCTACTTTTTTAGATAGAACCAATTTCATGGTTTCCACGCCATCACTAGCGAGCGTCGCTTTTGCCATCACTTCTTTATCAATACCCAATTTCTTAATCATCTCTTCGAAATGCTTACCTACCGTAGCACCTCTGGCGGGATCAGAAAACGCAATCGATTTGGCGTTTAATAAGGCATTGCGCAGTTCTTGGGTGTTGGCAATTTTTGGCTTTTCTGTCCTCGATGAAGCTAAGCCAGCCAGCGTGTCTGCCAACGGAATTTGATCTTGACCCTTTAGGGCGCCAGACTTCATAGCGGCGTTAATCCTAACTTGAGTGGTGACTAAACAAGTGCTCTTAGGGTCCTCTAAAAATTGCTTCTCTGCAGCACCAGCAGTGTCAAAATAATTCTCTATCTTGCTACCGGAATGTGTCTGATTAAATAACTGCGTTAACTCAATCAAGGGAACTTTTGCGCCAGCTGCTGAATAAAAGCGATATTCAGCAGCGTGTGCACTAAATGAGAGGGCTAGAGATCCACTGCAAAATAGACCTACTAAAACCCTCGTTAACATTTAAACAATTTTCACAACTAAATCTGGCAATCCGGCAATCGTGCAACGCACAACGTCTCCCTTAACAACTGGCCCCACATTTTCTGGAGTTCCGGAATAAATAATATCGCCAGGAAAGAGTTCATTTGCTTCAGATAGTTTGGCAATTTGCTCTGCAACAGACCAAATCATCTGACTGAGATCGGCACTTTGCTTGGTAACACCGTTCACCGAAAGTGCAATGGCACCATTTTTAAAGTGTCCTACCTTATCGACCGTGTAAATAGGGCCAATAGGTGCGGAGTAGTCAAATGACTTGCCAATTTCCCAAGGTTTTTTCTGGTCGCCCATAAAGCGTTGTAAATCTCTACGCGTCATATCCAATCCAAGAGCGTAGCCATAGACATGCTCTAAAGCCTTCTCGACGGGAATATTTTTTCCACCCTTATTCAATGCTGCTACTAACTCCACTTCATAGTGATAGTTTTTAGTCAAGCTTGGATATGGATGGTCAACAATCTTGTTGGGAGCAACAAATTGAATAGCATCTGTTGGCTTTTGAAAAAAGAATGGTGGTTCACGAGTTGGATCAGACCCCATCTCTCTTGCATGCGCTGCATAGTTTCTGCCGATACAGTAAATTCTTCTTACCGGAAATTCTTGCGAACTACCTGCAATTGGAATATAAACCTGACTCACAGCAAAGGGGGTCTTTACCTCGGCTGCTTGTGCCTGTCCTGCAGCACCAGCTGTTGCAAGAGTTGCGAGACCGACACCCATCTTCATGGCGTTGCGCCGGCTAGCTTGACTATTCTGATCTGACATACCGTCTCCTTAATTAGTTTTTATGTACGACTTTAATTTGCTTACTAATAACTTTACCCTAATCCCTCTTAAAACTCACCGCGGTGGACATTAAAGGCATTAGATGCTTGCTGGACTGGCATTACCTCCAACACATTGATATTCATATGGCTAGGCAAAGTGGCGGACCAGTAGATTGTCTCAGCAACATCATCTGCGCTAAGCGCCTTTACCCCGGTATAAACCTTCTCAGCCTTGTCATCATCGCCTTTAAAACGAACATTAGAGAACTCTGTGCCTGCACACATACCTGGCTCAATACAAGTTACCCGCACTGGAGTACCAATTAAATCCGCCCGCAGATTCAGACTGAATTGCTTTACAAATGCCTTAGTCCCGCCATAAACATTTCCGCCTGGATATGGGTAGTTTGCAGCTACCGATCCCAAGTTAATCACGTGACCACATTTGCGCTCCACCATACCCGGTAAAAATGCACGACTCATATGCGCTAAACCTTTGATATTTGTATCAATCATCTGATCCCAATCACTTAAATAGGCTTTATGTGCCGGCTCTAAACCTAAAGCAAGACCAGCATTATTAACAAGTACAGTTACAGCAGAAAATTCTGCAGGAAGAGCACTGGCTAAAGCATCAACCTGTGCGCTATCGCAAACATCCACCACCATAGTGCAGAGTTTCTTTTGTTGTTCAGCAGGCAGTGAGTTTTTTAGCGCCTCTAAACGCTCAGCCCTTCTACCAACTGCCACCACCTTATGACCATTAGCCAAAAATCGTCTTGCGGTAGCTTCTCCAAAGCCAGCTGTTGCTCCAGTAACTAAAACAGTGTGTTCCATATACCCTCGTCAAATCTTGAATGAATAATGCTTTGTTTTTTAATATTAAAGTCTACATTGAATCCTAGGCGAATTATTCAGCGCTAGCCCACATCCACCAAATAGATGCCATCAATTTTTGCCGCCCCCGACTTTATAAGAGACTTGGGCAGCCATGAAGCAAACTCCTCCATATCCATATTCAGAATATTGGCGACACTAACGAGGGCAGGCGTATTGGCAATCCACTGATTTACCGAATTGATATCTTGCTTGCGCCACTCTAGGAGTCTGTACTTCAATAACACCTTTGCGCCGTGACGGGCATTCCGATCAGAATCTGAGGCTAGATAATCTAATCGGGAGCGCGCTACAGATAGAGCCTTGGCAATATCCACAAATGGTTTGCCGTGCCCTGGAATAACCAGACTTACTGGCAGAGTCTCAATTAAATCTAGAGTTTGTGCCACCTCTTCAAATCCAGGCTCACCCCAGAGCTCAGGGAAAATGACCCCAAAACCTTCCTCCCATAGAGCGTCAGCTGAAATTAAAATGCGATGATCAGCCTGATAGAGCATGATCGAATGAGGATCATGCCCAGGGGCGGCTAGTATTTGCCAAATGTATCTACCTAATAATATCTCTTCGCCCGGAATCAGCAGACCATGATGCGAAAACGGTGGGCATTCTTGACCAAGATTTTCGTAGCTTAATAAACTCTGATCCCAATTTTTGACCGCCCCCTCTTCCGCAGCAGGAATATAAATTTCAGCATCAAATGTTTTTTCTAAAGCGGCATTGCCGCCACAATGATCAGAATGTAGATGGGTATTAACGACCTTATTTAGTCCAGCTAAGTGATACTTTTCTAGTGCATGCCTCACTAAAGATAGCGTGAGACTTTGATGAGCGTGATACCCGCTATCCACCAAGGACACATCGGCGTCACCGTAATGTAAGATGTTATTCGCCGAAAGCCAGCCTCTCTCAAAGACTTCAATACCCGGCGGTAATAAATGTGTGGTCACAGTTTACTGATTACTCTTCTTCTTGCCTAGACTCTAGCTTTTTCTTATTTGAGTTATTTTGAACCGGCTTGGGTAGTCAACTCTAATTTGCGTGTATCAAATAGCTGTGTCTGCAAACGTTGTAGCAAATCATCGTAAGTCTTTTTGTCTAACTGTGGGGTACGGGATAGTATCCACAAATACTCTCGCCGCGGATCACTAACGGCGGCAACTTGATATTGCGGGTCCAAATCTATAACCCAGTAATCCCCCCAGACCATAGGCAAGAATGATAGC
>Ga0007801_10000792_pt1 | contig 10339 bp, 8 predicted proteins | sample CryBogmetaGMA2M_FD_60372 | JGI IMG/M metagenome (GOLD analysis project Ga0007801, IMG submission 60372) | Freshwater microbial communities from Crystal Bog, Wisconsin, USA - MA2M | ecosystem: Environmental > Aquatic > Freshwater > Lake | place: Crystal Bog, Wisconsin, USA | collected 2009-07-06
TCTGGACGGACGATTGCATTTCCGTGCTTTGTGGAAATTTCTAGTGGCATCCGGGTTATCAGTTTCTGGAAAGCCAACCTAAGAGAGGCAAGAAAACATGGCAAACCGTTTACCCTTGACCGATGAAGAAGGTGAAGTCCGTGAACTCGACAAAGAGGATTTCAGTCAGGCTGTGCCGTTCTCAGCACTCCCCAAATCATTGCAGGTCAAGCTTTCCGTATTGAATACTCGTGAACCTCAGAGAGAAGTCGCCAAGGAGAGGATTACCATCCGCCTATCCCGCGATGTGGTTGAGCACTTCCGTGCGACAGGGGACGGATGGCAAACACGCATTGACGAAGCCTTAGAGGATTGGCTGGACCATCGCCAAGGGACTGGGCAGGCATAAGGCAAGACACTAAGACTAGTTCGGCTCATCACCTATCCAAAGCGCGACGGAGTTTGCAACTCCGTCGCTTACGTTTTGTGCATCGGCGAAGACTTTCAAACGTTACGGTCGGGGTTGCAAACCCCGACCGCCTTTGGACCGGCTTTGCAAACAAAGCGCGACGGAGTTTGCAACTCCGTCGCTTACGTTTTGTGCATCGGCGAAGACTTTCAAACGTTACGGTCGGGGTTGCACTTTCAAACGTTACGGTCGGGGTTGCAAACCCCGACCGGCTTTGGTTTGCAAACTCCGACCGGCTTTGGACCGGCTTTGCAAACCCCGACCGGCATTGTTGCAAACCCCGACCGGCTTTGGATCGGTTTGGTTTTGTTTTGACGACATGAATCCCTACGCCACCAGCATCACCCGGATGGCATCCAAGCGCAATTGCGCGGACTGTAGATGACCGTGCAACTCAAGGGTGTTGGATTTGACTTGGTCCAATTCTTCCTGGCGCACATACGGGTTTACTTTTCGCAAAGCGGAAAGCCGCTTCAACTCCCCGGTGGCATATTCCAACATCTGCTGGTTGGCGACATTGATAATGCTTGCCAGGTTCTGTTGCGCAATCTGACCTGCCTGTTTCAACATACGCTCTATGCTTTTGCGCTGCCTGCGCAACAGGTTGGCGACCTCCTCCTTGTCAAACGGGGCTTGGATGACTTCCAGGCTATCGAAGGGCAGGATGCTAATATCCTGCAATTCGGCATCTAATAGAACGCGGATCAAGGTTTGCGGTAGGTAGCGGCCCGCGCCTAGACGCTTTGGCGCGGAGCATTCAACTAGTAAGATTGCCTCAAGCAATAATTGGCCGGCATCCAAATCATCCTGGCGGACCAGTGCAAAAGCGGCATTGCCATGGGCGTTATTGAGGATAAGATCCATGGCGCCTCGCACCATGGGGTGTTCCCAAGTCAGAAAAAGCATATCCTCACGGGCCAAACCGATGTTCCGCATCAACGTGACCGTGGCACCGTCTTCGGGCAGTTCTGGAAAATTGGGTACACGCATATGGTCGCCGGGCAGTAGAATATGGCAATGCTCGGAATGCTCCTCTACGTTGATCCCATAGACCTCAAACACTTCTTCTAGATAAGGCCACAAATCTTCCCTATCTTCTTCCCTTCTGATAAGTTCGACTAAAGCCTCTGCTTCATTGATACGGCAGGAATTCAACTCCAGTAAGCGGTCGCGCCCCTGATGCAATTCCTCCAATATTTCAGTGTTTAATTGCTTGGCCAAAGCAATCAGCTCGGTGAGCCGGGTTTTGTCGGGTTCGCGCAAGTGTTGTTCAAGTTCTCCGTGTAAACGTGCGAACACCGCAGAGCCAGCAGGATTAGTCAGATTAAAAGCGTTCAAACCTTGGCTGTACCATTCAAACAGAACCGCCAAGGCACTATCTTCCAGCCGTGACACATGAATCTGGATGGTCTGTGTCTGACCAATACGGTCAAGACGGCCAATGCGTTGGTCCAACTGGTCGGGATAAAGCGGCAAGTCGAACAGAATCAAGTGATGCGCAAACTGGAAATTGCGCCCCTCACTGCCGATCTCCGAACAGACTAAGACTTGCGCCCCACCCTCCTCGTCGGCAAACCAAGCCGCTGCACGGTCACGCGCAATGATGGACAGCCCTTCATGAAAGGCCGCCGCATTGATGCCGCCAAGGACGCGGATGGCATCTTCCAGATCGACAGCCGTTTGGGCCTTGGCACAGATTATCAATGCCTTGGCAGGCTTGATCTTGTTGAGTATGTCCAGCAACCAACGAACTCGAGGGTCAAACCGCCACCAGACGGGGCTAGCCCCGGACCGACGATAGCGGGTTTCAGGATAAATCAATTCTTCCAGTGTCCCGGTTTCGCCTGTCGCCGATGTATACTGAGGCGGATTTGCAAGCGCCCGGACATGTACATGCCGTTCGGGAAACCCTTTGACCGTGGCACGCGTATTGCGGAATAGGATACGGCCTGTGCCATGCCGGTCAAGCAGCAGGCGGATAAGACTGTCTTTTGCATGTTCCTTAGTGGCTGGATCGTCCAGTTGACCCAGTAGCTCCTCGGCCCGGTCATTAGCAAGCAACGCCTTCAAGCGTTGCAGAACGCCAGAGGTTAGAGGATTGTCACTGACTAGGTGTTCAATAAGATTGGCAAGCGGCTCATACCGCCTTTCCTCGGCAAGAAATTCGTCAAAACTAAAGAAACGATCCGGGTCTAAAAGCCGCAGACGGGCAAAATGGCTGTGCTTGCCAAGCTGCTCCGGGGTGGCGGTTAGCAATAACAAGCCTGGCACGACCTTCCCTAGTGCCTCCACAAAGGCATAATCTTCGCTGGGTTTGTGCTCCGACCATTCCAGATGGTGAGCCTCATCCACCACGCACAAATCCCATCCTGCAGCGAGTGCCAGTTCGCGCCGCCTAGGTTCGCCACGAAAGAAATCCAAACCGCACAGAACCAGTTGGGCTCCTTGGAATGGATTGCCGGATTCATGTTGGAGATACCGCTTGTCGTCAAACAGGCTGAAGCGAAGATTAAAGCGACGGCGCATCTCCACTAGCCATTGGTGCTGCAATGTCTCCGGCACTAAGATTAGGATTCGGTCGGCACGCCCGGTCAACACCCGATGGTGCATGATGAGTCCGGCCTCTATGGTCTTGCCCAAGCCTACCTCGTCGGCCAACAAGACGCGCGGCGCATAGCGACCAGCCACTTCATGGGCAATGAACAATTGGTGGGGAATCAGGCTTGCCCGTGCGCCGCAAAGCCCTTGCACCGGGGACTGTTCCAATTCACCCAGCTTAAGCAGCGTCCTATAGCGCAACTGAAAAACCGCAGACGGGTCAATCTGCCCCGCGAACAGCCTGTCTTGTGGTTTGTTAAACTGCATGAAGTGGTTTAACTCCACTTCGTCAAGGCAGACTTCCCTATCCTCATCATCCAAACCCATGTAGGTCAGAAGCCCTTCCTTTTCCTCGACCTTGTCTACTATGAACGACAAGCCATCCACGCTCTCGACCCGGTCGCCCTTGGCGAACAACACGCGTGTCAGCGGGGCGTTGTCAGACGCATAGGTTCGCCTTTCGCTACTAGCAATGAACAATAGGGTGGCGCGGTTGTATTCGGAGGAAATAACAGTCCCTAAACCTAATTCAGGCTCAGTTTCACTGATCCAACGCTGTCCAGGAACGAAATTTGCCAAGTGAGGACTCCTGCTTGAAGGTAAATTCTTAATTATTTTATGATGTTGCGCATGACACCAGAAGCAGGCCGGAATAAGTCCACCCCGGCTGGTGTTTCCGGCGAAGCAAGCCGTCTTGTCCGGGAAATCCGATTGCCGGAAACGCCCGTGAACGGGCTTATTCCGGCCAACGGTGCGTAACATCAGTTATTTTAGCTTACCGCTTCATCATCGTAAAAAATTCAGCGTTGCTTTTGGTGTCCTTAAGCTTGCCTAAGAGAAATTCACTGGCCGCCACTTCATCCATAGGCTGAAGGATGCGCCGCAAAATCCACGACATTTGCAGTTCGTCCTTAGGCACCATGTACTCTTCCCTACGGGTACCGGAGCGGTTTATGTTGATGGCCGGATAAACCCGGCGCTCTGCGATCTTTCGGTCCAAGTGCAACTCCATGTTTCCTGTGCCTTTGAATTCCTCGTATATCACTTCGTCCATCCGTGACCCCGTGTCAACCAGTGCCGTGGCGATGATAGTCAGGCTACCGCCTTCTTCAATATTGCGGGCGGCTCCAAAAAATCGTTTGGGGCGCTCAAGAGCGTTGGCATCCACGCCACCGGTCAGTATTTTGCCGGAAGAGGGGACAATGGTGTTATAGGCCCGTGCCAACCGGGTAATCGAGTCAAGCAATACCACTACATCGTGTTTATGCTCGACCAGATGCTTGGCCTTTTCGATGGCCATTTCGGCCACCTGAACGTGGCGGGTGGGTGGTTCGTCAAAGGTGCTGGAAACTACTTCGCCCTTGACGCTACGCTGCATTTCCGTGACTTCTTCGGGGCGCTCGTCAATCAACAATACGATAAGGTAACATTCGGGATATTTCTCTGAAATGCATTGGGCGATATTTTGCAGAATCATCGTTTTGCCTGCCTTGGGCGGCGATACGATCAAACCCCTCTGGCCTTTGCCGATAGGGGCAACCAGATCAATCATGCGTCCGGTCAAATCTTCCGTGGAGCCGTTGCCAAGCTCAAGGACAAACCGCTCAAGCGGAAATAAAGGGGTTAGATTGGAAAACAGGATTTTGTGTTTGGCGTTTTCGGGGGGCTCGAAATTAATCTGCTCGATTTTGAGCAAGGAAAAATAACGATCACCCTCTTTCGGTGGACTGATTTTACCCGAAATGGTGTCGCCAGTATGGAGGCTGAAACGCCTTACCTGGCTAGGCGAAACGTAAATGTCGTCTGGCCCCGCAAGGTAAGACCAATCGGCCGAACGCAAAAAGCCAAAACCATCAGGCAGTATTTCCAGTACCCCATCCCCAAATATGTCCTCACCGCTCTTCGCTTGTTTTTTAAGGATGGAGAAAATCAAATCCTGCTTGCGGCTGCGGGCCACTCCCTCGATCTTTAGGGATTCGGCTATATCGACAAGCTCGGAAACGGGTTTGCGTTTGAGGTCGGTCAGGTTCATAGGGTTTTTAGATTACGGGGGGATGCTTAAGATAGGCCTGCCACCATTCCAATAGTGTTTCGGCTTAGGATATGGCTAATCGTTCGAAACACCATATGGCTTTAGGGATTGTAAGTTCGCAAACCTTTGGGATGATGTGGTTTGCAAATTATTGCAGGTAAATTTATTTGCCGTTTCAAAAAGAAGCTTGCCACACTTCCCTGTGCATGGCTTCCCTTTTATCGGGCCGACGGGTGAGAGTTATCGGCGACCTCGGCCACCACTTCGGGTGCCTTTGTCCAAGGCAACGTAAATGGTACTGCCTAGAAAATCGCTGCCATCAAGTCCAGAAATGGCAGAACGGGCCTCATGCCCCTCCATATTGACGGTGGCAATCCCACGCGCCTTGCCGGTAAAAAGATCCCGGCTCAATTTAAGATCAAAAACTTTGCCGTAGCCGCCAAACAACTCAGTCAAGCTGGCTTCGGTAGTGTTTGGCGGCAGTCCACGGACAAAAAGCGTCAACATTGGTTGGCACTCCTTAATAAATTCAAGGTTAGACCGATTGATGCGCCAAAACGCATCCAAACGACGAGGAAAAGTCAGGCTGTTTTTACGGCCTGACTATTATTATGGGGACGCTGACCAAGCTAAATCACAGGACAACAACGTTTTCAGCTTGGGGGCCTTTTTGACCGGCCACTTCAGTAAAACTAACAGGTTGACCTTCGACTAAGGTCTTGAACCCCGATCCCTGGATGGAACGAAAATGCACGAACAAGTCGGTGCCACCGTCCCGCTTGATAAAGCCAAATCCTTTGCTTTCATTAAACCACTTTACGGTGCCTTTTTGCTGCTGTGACGACATATGAAATCTCTTGAAAAAACGCGATATTCTAAACAACCCGATCAGTACCTAGCAGTATGATCGAAGTATAAACGGGGTAATATGGGAGAAAGGGCAGTTGGAGCAGGAGTTTGTCAAAGATTAACAAAAAACACATTGCTTGGCGCGGACCTCTATACACCGTTGCTGAATATACAGGAAAAGCAACAACAAAACAAGCGAAATATTTCTTGCTTGGGGCTTGGCTGAGGGCATATGATAATCTGATTGCATAAAAGCGAGTGTTTAATGTCATCTTCCATCTTAGAAGCACTTACCCAGCAGGGTGTCATTATTGCCGTGGCCGGGGCTAGCGACAATCCCGACAAATTCGGCCATGCCATTTACCGCGACTTGAAACACAAGGGCTACCGTGTTTTCCCGGTCAATCCCAACAGGGAGACTGTGGATGGTGACCGCGCCTACCCGACAATCCAATCGCTACCTTATTCACCCGACATCGTCAACCTGGCAGTCCCGCCCGAAGCTTCCTTGGCGGTGGCACAAGAGTGTCTGCGGATCGGCATGATGGATATCTGGTTACAGCCAGGGGCAGAAAACAACATCGTTTTGAATTACCTTCAAGAAAACGGTTTCAATTATGTTGCGGGGGCTTGCATTATGGTCAAGACGCGAAGGGCGCGATGATGCCGATGTGCAACATCAGTGAATAAAAGACCGGCCCTGGTCATCGTTCAGCCCACCCAATCTGGAGTGCGGCGACTCGTCGCCGCTTTCCGAACCATGCGGCGACGAATCGCCGCACTCCACAAACTCACCCATCGGGCTGAACGATGACCAAAGCCGAAAGACCTCACTGATGAATTTTTTGGTTCTCATTTTCCCGGTTTCGCCAGTTTTCTTTAATCTCCAGCAGGCGCGGCAAGCAAGCTTCGAAGACTTCCATAAGCGTCGGATCGAAATGCCGCCCAACCTCCCGGCGCAAGGTTTTTACAATACGTTCAACTGACCAAGCGTCCTTGTAGGGGCGCTTCATGCTTAATGCGTCGAATACATCGGCAATCGCGACGATGCGGGATGGCTCCGGGATTGCCGTACCGCTCAAACCGTCGGGATAACCCGTGCCGTCCCACTTCTCGTGGTGGTGCAGGGCAACTTCAGCGGCTAGTTGAAACACCGGCGCATGGCTTTGGATAAGAATGTCGTGTCCAATTCTGGTATGGGTTTTCATGATTTCCCACTCGGACCCATCCAGTACGGCAGGTTTCTTTAGGATTTTATCGGGAATGCCGATCTTGCCAGTGTCATGCATGGATGCGGCCAGTTCCAACAGGCCAACCGACTCGCCATCCCAGCCCGCCTGTTCCGCCAAGGCACGAGTATAAGCTGCCATGCGCCAAATATGCACACCGATATCGGTATCGCAGTAATGTCCAGCCCGCCCAAGCATGTAGACGGCCTCCCGGTAGCTATCCTCCAAATCGGCAGCGCGCACCAAGGAAATATGAGTGCGCACACGGGCCAGCACAATAGGGGGGGATATTGGCTTGCTCAAATAATCGACGCAACCCGCTTCAAAACCGGCTCGCTCGCTGCGGGTATCACTGCTACCTGTGACAAAAATGACCGGAATTTTTGCGGTGGAGGGATTTTTTTTTAGGCGTCTGCAAACTTCAAGGCCATCCATTCCCGGCATGATGATGTCGAGCAGAATAAGTGCGGGGCGGATTTTTTCAGCGACCGCCAATGCCTCCTCCCCAGTGCAAGCGAAGCTGAGTAGATAATCTTCCCTTAGGATTTCACCGAGCAAAGCCAGATTATGGGTTTCGTCATCGACGACCAGCAATTTACGGTTGGACACGGACTTTAACCTAGAGAGTTATTTTGAACCTTTCCGCAATGATTGCGACCGCTTTTTCCGCTCCCCGGAAATCGAACTCGTCCAACCTTTCCTGCACAGCAAGCAAAGACAGGCTGGGCAGATGCGCACTCAACTCAGCCAGCAGAGGCTCGGCACAAAATGGACTGTTTTCAGAAAGGCATTTTAACACAGCTTGCAAAAGCTGTTTGATGACTGTCAGGTCAGCAGTTTGGCAGGAAGCCGATATAGACAAGTCTGCAGGGGCAGTGGCAGGAGGCGACAGTTCCGACTCTTTCATGTAGCCGTGTATTTCAGCCAAACTTCTGGCAAATGCCAATCTTAAAGCGTTCGCCAAACATGCTAACGTGGTCTGCGCAGTATCATGCCGAGCCAAAGCACTATCCAGTTCCAAAATGGCTGAGGCGAGATACATAAGCCCTAAAGTACCCACAACCCCTTTAAGTTTATGGGTTTGTTTGGCAGCTGCACGAATTTCGCCCGAAGCGATCTTAGCGGCTATGTCTTCGGCATAGTGAGCATAATCCTGTGCGAAGCGGACCAAGAATTTCTGATAAATTTTCGGCGTGGGTAAATGGCGCAGACCCTCTTCGACATCTAATACAGGCAGTGAAGTAGGGGCGGGGGCTGAACCCAATACTGTCGAATTAAGGGGTAGGTCGGCATCCCTATGCCGACTGGGTACACGGTTTGTCTCGTCGGCAAAGGGTTGCCGCCCTACGATTTGGGCTGTGAGCGTACTTAATTCAACAGTATTGGCGGCTGAACCTGCCCCTACATTCAACTCCCTGTGGCAATCCCTGCCGGTGTGGATGGCTGTGTCAACAGCATTGTGTTCTGGGAAAGAACTAGGCTGATGGCAATCAAAAGCTTCAACCGCGTTGCACCCTCGTCGAGGAAGCCATTGCAACAATTTACGGTAAAGGACATTCGTATCCACCGGCTTGGCGATGTGGTCATCCATGCCAACCTCCAGGCAGGCGGCGCGATCCTCACTAAAGGCATTGGCGGTCATGGCTAAGATTGGCGTGACCCTATGCACCGGGAGGCGGCGAATCGCTCTGGCGGCTTCCCTACCGTCCATTTCCGGCATTTGCACGTCCATAAGGATTAATGCATAGGGTTTCTGTGATGCCATTTCCAAAGCTTGCCGCCCATTCTCCGCTAGATCGACAACGAGTCCACTTTCCTGCAACAGAGCCAAAGCCACTTCTTGATTAAGCGGATTATCCTCGGCCAGTAGGATGCGAACGCCCCGTAACTCGCTGAACCAGAGGTTTTCATTGACTTGGGGCATTATTGAGGGTGCGGCAAGGCCGGCACACTTGCCCAATCGCGCAGTGAACCAAAAGGTGCTGCCCCGCCCCGGTTCGCTTTGCGCACCGGCATCCCCCCCCATCAGTTGGGCCAACTGGCGGTTGATGAATAACCCCAAGCCGGTTCCACCGTATTTGCGCGTGGTGGAATCGTCGGCTTGCCTGAACGCGTTGAAAAGCTGCTCCAATTGCTCGGGTGTGATGCCAATACCCGTATCCTTCACCTCAAAACGGATCAATAAATCGGTTTCGCTTTCTTCTACGATTTCGGTTTTTAATCTGACGCTACCGTACTCCGTGAACTTGATTGCATTAACAATGTAGTTGACGAGAGCCTGACGCAGGCGGGTGGCATCCCCGCACAACACGGGCGGTAAGCCATCAGCATCGAAATGTAACGCCAGTCCTTTGTCCTGGGCTTTTTCACTGACCAGTGACGAAACCTGTTCAAACAGCACGGCGGGATAAAAATCGGCCTTCTCTAGGGTCAGCTTGCCGGCCTCGATCTTGGAGAGATCGAGGATATTGTTAATGATATCCAGCAAGTGGTGGCTCGCCTCTTGTATTTGTGCGATGCGTCCACGCTGGCCCGGTTCAGTGAGGCTGCGGCCAAGCAATTGGGCCAGCCCTAAAATAGCATTCATGGGAGTGCGTATCTCATGGCTCATATTGGCCAAGAAAGCACTTTTGGCGCGGTTGGCGGCTTCGGCATCTTCTGCGCGCTGCGCCAACTCGGCATTCAAACGCGCGATTTCCGCTGCACGTTCTGCCAAAATACGGTTGGCCTCCTGAAGTTGGCAGGTGCGCTGGTCAACCAGTTCTTCCAAGTTGCGGCGGTAACGGTCCAGTTCCTCCTCGTTGCGCTTACGCTCGGTGATGACATCAAACACTGCGACAAAATGCCCGGGTGCCAAGCCATAAACTGACAGCGAAAACCACATGTCCAAGGCATTGACGTACATCTCGAACTTTTCCGGTGGGCCTCCATCCGCCACCCGGCCATAAATGTAAAATAACTCCGCGTCCTTCTCTCGTATTCCAGGGATGACTTCGCTGACATTTTTACCAATCACATCATGCAAGCCTGTCAGTTGCCCGAAAGCGGCGTTGACATCAAGATAAGGATTCGGTAAAAAACAACTTCCCGAAATTAGCTTGCATGAGGAATGGCGCGATAATTCCATTTCGGAAGATAGCCATCAAAAACAATCCTCATATTTTCGAGAAAATCCGCAGCGCA
>Ga0007801_10000793_pt1 | contig 10336 bp, 11 predicted proteins | sample CryBogmetaGMA2M_FD_60372 | JGI IMG/M metagenome (GOLD analysis project Ga0007801, IMG submission 60372) | Freshwater microbial communities from Crystal Bog, Wisconsin, USA - MA2M | ecosystem: Environmental > Aquatic > Freshwater > Lake | place: Crystal Bog, Wisconsin, USA | collected 2009-07-06
TGCCAGCACCGGCGGCGATCCGCTGCGGGTTAATGCCGGCTACATCTACACGTTCAACAATCCCTATCTGCTCTATGACAGTACCACCCCGCCGCCGGCTCTGGCATCGCCACGCAACGAGGTTTCGCTGGGCGTGAGCACCAAGCAGGCGCGCTGGCAGTTCAGCGCCAACGCCCGCCAGGACGTGCGCACGCGACAGATGGTGGCGGTTGGGCTCGGGGCCGCCTATGAAGACGAATGCTTCATCTTCGACGCCACGGCGTTCCGTCGCTATACGTCTATCAACGGTGACCACGGTGCCACCACAATCCTGTTCCAGGTCACCCTCAAGACCGTCGGGGAGTTCGGCTTCAATGCCCACTGATTGCCTGCGTCCGCTTACGTTCCGTCGCGCCGGCCAACTGACGCTGGCGCTTGCCGCGCTGCTCGGTGGCGCCGGATTGGCGTCTGCGCAAACACCCGCGCAACTGCCGCATATCATGTCCGCCGCCGATGCCAGCCGCATCGCGGCGGTGGTGAACGGCGATGTGGTCAGCTATGGCGACATCGATGCCCGCCGCCGCTTGTTCGCGGTTTCGGTCGGGCTGCCGATGTCGCCGGATGTGCTCGACCGGCTGACCGCCCAGGTCACCCGCTCGTTGATCGACGAGCGGCTGCGCTTGCAGGAAATGCAGCGCCGCAAAGTGGTGGTTCAGGATGCGGAAATCGCCGAGGCGATTATCGGCATCGAACGGCGCAACAACATGCCGCCAGGCACGCTCAAGCGCCAGTTGGCCTCGGCCGGCCTGAACCTGCGCAGCATGATCGACCAGTATCGGGTACAGATCGGCTGGACCCGGGTGCTGCACGACACGTTGGGGCCAGCGGCCGAGCCGACGATGAGCGACATCGCTGAACGCACGGCGCGGCTGAAGGCGCTGGTGGGCCAGACCGAATATGAGATCGGGGAAATCTTTATCCCGATCGCCGAGCCGAACCAGGCCGGCGAGGCCCAGCGGTTTGCCGATCTGGTGATCCAGCAATTGCGGGCTGGCGCGCCGTTCCCGGTCGTGGCGGCCCAGTTCAGCCAGTCGCAGACGGCGCTGCAAGGCGGCGATCTCGGCTGGGTGCAGGCACCGCAGTTGGATGATGAGGTGGTTCCGGTCGTTAATCAGATGCCGGTGGGCGCCGTGAGCAATCCGGTGCGGGTGCCGGGCGGGCTGTCGATCGTCGCCCTGCGCGGGCGGCGGGAAATCGGCAAGGAACTGGCAATGGTGGCGAGCATTCGCCAGGTGCTGCTGCCCTTCGCCTCGGCCCTCAACCCCAATGCGCCGACCGACGAACAGCGCAAAGCTATCGACACGTTGCGGGCGCTGTCCGGCACGCTGCATGGGTGCGACGGCATGGAAGCGGCAGCGGCGAAAGTGCCGGGCGCCAAGTACACGGCCACCCCGGATGTGCGGGTGGATGGCATCGGTAACCCCGCTTTGCGGCAACTGGTCTCCACCTTGCCCGTGGAACGCGCCAGCGAGGCGCTGATTGCCCAAGATGGCGTCGCCGTGATGATGGTTTGCGCCCGTGATACCCGCAATGTCGGCTTGCCAAGCCAGAAGGAACTGGAATCGCAGTTGTTCGTCGAACGCATGGAGTTGCTGTCGCGGCAGTTGATCCGCAGCCTGCAACGCCGGGCGGTAATCGACCAACGCGCGTGAGCATGCTGGATGGCCTGCCGTCGCTGCGCGATGTGATCTCGCAGTATGGCTTGGCGGCCAAGCGCAGCCTGGGCCAGCATTTTCTGCTGGACCCGAACCTGCTCGACCGTATTGTGCGCGCCGCCGGTGATCTGGCCGGGCGGCATGTGGTGGAAGTTGGCCCCGGCCCTGGCGGGCTGACCCGCGCTTTGCTGGGCAGCGCGGCGGTCTCGGTCACATCGGTGGAACTCGACGATCGTGCCGTGGCGGCGTTGCAGGATGTGATCGTGGCCGCCGAGGGCCGCTTTACCCTGGTGACTGGCGACGCGCTGCGCCGCGACCTCGCCGCTCTGGTGCCGGCGCCGCGCCAGATCATCGCCAATCTGCCTTATAATATCGGGGCGCCGCTACTGGTGGGCTGGCTGCGACAGGCGGCGGCGTGGGAACGGCTGACCCTGATGTTCCAGTTGGAAGTGGCGGAACGCATTTGCGCCGCGCCGGATACGACGGATTACGGTCGGCTGTCTGTGTTGGCGCAATGGATTTGCAACACCGATATTGCGATGCGCGTGCCGCCGGAAGCCTTCGTGCCGCCGCCAAAGGTCACCTCCGCCATCGTGCGCCTGACCCCGCGGGCCGAACAGCCACCGGCGGATTTGTTCATCGCGATGGAACGCCTGACCGCCGCCGCGTTCGGCCAGCGGCGAAAAATGCTGCGCGGTTCGCTGAAGGCGCTGGGCGGCGAGAAACTGCTGGCGCGCGCCGATATCGCCCCCGATCGTCGGGCTGAAACCCTGTCGGTCGCGGAGTTTGACCGACTGGTGCGCCAACTCTGAACAGGCTGAAACCCCGATGCTGATCCGACCTGCCGTCTTGGCCGATCTGCCCGCCATGCTGGATCTGATGCGCCAGTTGCATCTTGATGACCCGGCGCTATCGCAGCCCGAGCCGATCTGGCGCGCCATGCTGGCCATGTCGGGGATGACGGTGCTGGTCGCCGATATCGACGGTCGGGCGGTGGCGACCTGCACGTTGAATATCATCCCCCACCTCGCCCGTGGCGGGCGGCCGTATGGGTTGATTGAAAATGTGGTGACAGATGCCGGCCATCGCCAGCAAGGCCTGGGCCGTGCCGTGCTAGACGCCGCCTGCGCGTTGGCATGGGAGGCGGATTGCTACAAAGTCATGCTGATGACCGGCTCGAAGCTGGAGGCGACCTTGCAGTTTTATCGCCAGAGCGGATTCACCGCCGACAAAACCGCCTTTCAGCGCCGCAACTAGAGCGTAATCCGTTCAGATTGAATCGTCGGACACGCTCTAGAGTTTCTGTTTTACGATCATCTTTATCCGCTCGAATAGGCAAGCCGACCGGATGATGCTCGCGTCAATCGGAAAACGGCGTTTTCGTTGCCACCATGCTCGGTCTGGCTTGAAACGCGGTCAGCCAGCCAGTCAGACCCGGATGCGCGTTCAGCATCGCCGCCAGTTCCGGCGCCCGTGTTGCCATGCCCAATAGCGGTGCCAGCATCAGGTCGCTCAAATCGGGGTTATCGGCGGTGCGTCCGGCCCAGAGTTCGGCGACGACGCGAAGGCAATATTGCGCGTCCGGCAAGGCGACCGCCACCGCTGCTTCATCGACCGGGCGGCCGAAGACCGGGGCGACCACGCGGGCAAATACGATTGGACGACTGACCTGCTGGAAAAAATACCAGTCAACCACGCCGATGCGCTGGTTCATGCGGGCCTCGGCTTGCGGGTCGGCCGGCACCAAAGCAGGGCTCGGCGCCCGGCGTTCGAGGTAGCGCAAGATCGCCTGGGTTTCGTAGAGGGTAAAATCGCCATCCTCCAACACCGGCATGCGGCCGAACGGATGGCGGGCCAAATGCTCCGGTGATCGCGACGTGCCTGGCGCCAGTTGGGCGACGCGATAGGGCAGGCGTTTTTCTTCCAGCGCCAATCGGACCGCGCGCACATAGGGGCTGCCGAGGACACCGTGGACGATTAGGTCTGCCATAGGGTTTCTCCTCAAGATGTTCTTTTTGTGTACAAAAAGAATCAGAAAAACGTTTCGTCAATCCGTTGCCGTTGGTGTAATCCCAGCGGACACAGCACGCCAACGACAACCAAATCATAACGTTTTTTGCTGCTTTGTTTTCAAACAAAGCAGCGCTTATCCCGCCCGCTTTCGCAACGCCGACACATGCGCCACCAGCAAAGCCGGATCGTCAATCATCGCCGCCGCACCGGCGGCGGCAAGCTCGGCCTGTCCGCCATAGCCCCACAACACACCAATGGTTTTGATGCCGTTGGCATGCGCGCCCTCCACATCATGCAGCCGGTCGCCGACCATCACGCAGTCGGCCGCGGTCAGGTTTTCGCGGCGCAGGATATGCGCGATCAGATCCGCCTTGCTGTCCAGGGCGCCGCCGGGTTCGCTGCCGTACACGCCGAGGAAGCGCGGGGCGAGGCCGAAATGCTCAATAATGCGGGCGGCGAAATCCCGCCGCTTCGAGGTGGCGAGCACGAGTTCGTTGCCGGCCTGGTAGAGCGCTTCCAGCGCCGCCGCGATGCCGGGATACAGCGTCGCGTCATAGAGCCCGGTCAGCCCGTAATGCTGACGGTAGAGGGTGATGCCGTGCTCGACGCGATCATCGCCGAATTGCGCCATCAACCGAGCCCAGACTTGCGCCAATGGTGGCCCGACCGCCCAGGTCAGGTCGCCGGCGGCGGTCGGGTCATGCCCGAGTTCGCCCAACGTGGCGTGAATGCTGCCTACGATGCCAGGCCGCGAATCCGCGAGCGTGCCGTCGAGGTCCAGTAAGACGATATCGGCCATCAGGCGCCCCCATGTACGTGTTTCGGCCAGCGGCGATGTAGCCACAGCCACTCTTGCGGTCGCGCCCGGATCCAACGTTCCAGGGTGGCATTGATGGTGGTGGTCAGTGCCAGGATATCGGCGTCGCGGTCGCCGGTGGCCGGCAGGCTATCCAGCAACTCCCACACCACGCGCAAATGCGCCGGACCGAGCCGCTCGCAGCGGGCGAAGGCGACGGTGGCGTTGAACCGTAGCGCCAGTGCGGCCGGAGCCGGGGCGGTCATGGCGGGATGGCCGAACAGCGGCACGGCGATCCCATCGTTCAACTTCTGGTCCACCAGCATGCCAATCACGCCGCCTTTGCGCAGCAGTGCCACTCCGGCGCGCGCACCCGCCGCCCCCTTGGGGAAATATGGCACGCCCGGGGCCGCACGCAGGCGCATGGCCTGGATCATGCCGTCAATCGCGACATTGCTGGCCGGACGGTAGAAATTACCCTGCTTCATGCCAAAGCGCGCCAACACCTGCGGCATCACTTCCCAATTGGCGATGTGGCCGGTGATCAGGATGGCGGGCTTACCGGCGGCGGCGATAGCGCGCGGGATTTCCGGATGCACGATGTCGATGGTGAGGGCGGCGAGATGCGGGAATTCCCCCACATTGCGGCCAAGATTGTCCCACACGCCGCGGATGATGCGCCGGCGGGCGGCCTGATCCAGGTCCGGCATGGCGAGGCGCAAATTGGCGTCCGCAATCTTCGAGACCGGCAGCAGCGGCCCGAGGGTGCGGGCGATCGTGGCGGCGAAATTGCTGGCGCGGATCGGCCCCATGGAGCCCAAGGCCGCCAAAGCGAGGCGGGCGACAGCGGCTTCCAGCCGAAACAACAGGGATTGGGCGTTCATGCCGGCGACCCAAGCACACGCGCCAGCATGGCGTCGAGCGCCGCTTCGTCCGACCAGACCAGCCGTACCCCAACGACGGTGATGCGGTGGCGCAATTGCGGCGGCAGCCGCATGGCATCTTTCGGCGTGGTCACCGGGGTGGCGCAAAGCCCATCGGCGGCCGCCAGCACCAGCCGGATATCGGCATCGCTATAGGGGTGATGATCGGGGAAGCCGTGCAAGCGCATCACCTGAGCGCCGGCAGCGGTGAGCGTTTCGGCGAATTTGGCTGGGCGACCAATGCCGGCGAAGGCATAGAACTTGCGGCCCGCCAGATCGTCCGCGTCGGCCCGCAAATGGGCGGTCAGTACCGGCAACGCGCCGAGCTGTGGGCGGACGCCCGCCAGATCCGCCCCGATCAGTACAGCGGCGTGGCAACGGGCGATGGCGGCGGGCAGCGTCTCGCGCAGCGGGCCGGCGGGGATGGTGCACCGATTGCCGAAGCCCACCGCACCGTCGACGACCAGGAAGGTGCAATCCTTGGCCAGGCCCGGGTTTTGCAGTCCGTCATCCATCACCAGCACATCGGCCCCGTCGGCGATGGCCAGGCGGGCGCTGGCGGCACGATCGGCACCGGCATAGGTGGGCGCGGTGGCGGCCAACAACAGTGCCTCGTCGCCCACGGCGGCGGCATCCTGGGTGGTAACGCGCAGGGCCGCGCGCTGCTGGCCGCCATAGCCACGGGTGATGAAGGCCGGGCGGCGGCCACGCGCGTGCAAGCGGGCGCCGAGGTCCAGCGCCAACGTTGTTTTGCCGCTCCCACCGACGGTCGGATTGCCGCAGCAAATCACCGGCACACTGGCGCGAAACCCTGGCCGGGCCATGCGGCGCGCGGTGATGCTGGCATACAGCGCACCGAGCGGGGCGAGCGCGCGCGCCTGCCAGTTCGGCGTTGGCAGCCACCAGAAATCCGGCGCTTTCATCCGCCCACCAACGCCAGCAGCGTGGCGGCGAGTTGCGCCGGCAGCCCGGCGGCACCGGCGGCAGCGGCCTGCCCGGCCTCTCCCATCGCGATGCCGCGTGTGGGATGGTCCAGCATATCGCCCACCCAGGCCGCGAGGGCCGCCTGATCCGCGACCACTGCCAGCGCGCCGGCGGCGTGGAGGGTCGCGCAAGCCTCGCCAAAATTGCCGGTATAGGGGCCAACGGCGACGGCACAGCCCAGGCGCGCCGGCTCAAGCGGATTTTGCCCGCCACCAGGCGGCAGCAGGGATTTGCCGACGAAGACAATCCGGCAGGCGCGGAACAGTAGCCCGAGTTCCCCCATCGTATCCGCCAGCCATATCCCGCTTTCGGTCGGCGGCGCTTGCCCCTGGCTGCGGCGCGGTGCGGCCAGGGGCTCGGCCAGTTCGGCGCCCCGATCCGGATGGCGCGGCACGATAATGGTCAGCAGCCCCGGCCGGGTGACGGCAAGCTCGGCGTGGATCGCGGCGATCAGGATTTCCTCGCCGGGATGGGTGCTGGCGGCGAGCCAGACTGGGCGGGCGCCGAGGCTGGTTTGCAGCACGGCGAGCGCCTGCGCGTCGGCAGGAAGCGGCGCGGCGGCGAATTTCAGATTGGCGACCGGCAGCAGGTTGCGCACCCCAAGGTCCGCGAGGCGGGTGGCATCATCCGGCGATTGCGGCTGCACCTGGGCGAAGCTGCCGAACAGCGCTTGCGCGGTGCGCGGGGCGCGGCGCCAACGGGCGAAACTGCCGGCGGACAAGCGGGCGTTGATCAGCATCGTCGGGATACCGCGCTGCTGGCAGCCGCGCAGCAGGTTCGGCCAGATCTCGCTTTCCACGAAGCCGGCCGCGTCCGGTTGCCAGTGGTCCAGAAAGCGCGCCGCCCAGGCTGGCACATCCAGCGGCACAAAGCGGTGGCGCACCCGGTCGGCAAGCCCGAGTTGCGGCAGCCGGGTGGCCAGCAATGCGGCCGAGGTGACGGTGCCGGTGGTTAGCAGCACCGCCAAATCCGCCGGCAAGGCCGCGAGCAATGGCAGAATAGCTAGCGATTCGCCAACGCTGGCCGCATGCAGCCACAGCAGCCGGCCGGGCGGGCGCGGCGTCGGGTCAATCCCTTCGCGCTCTGGCAGGCGCGCGGCGATTTCCTTGCCGTGCCCGGCCCGGCGGCGCAGATGGAGGCGCAGCAGCGGGGCGGCGAGGCTGGTTGCGGCGGCATACAGCATGGCCAGCATCACAGCATTCCGTCTGCGCGCGCGGTGGTGGCATCAATCGCGGCTTTCAGCATCGGCAGACTATCAATCCAGCCGGTGCGTGGCACCCTGATCGGCGCGCCGCACAGCATCACTCCGCGGCCAAATGGCAGCGGGAACACCATCCGGTCCCAACTCGGCAGGCTGATCCGCCAGCGCAGTTGCGCCGCGCATGGCACCACCGGCGCACCGGACAGCGCGGCGAGTTGCGCCAGACCCGGTGCCGGTTGCCCGGCCGGGCCGCGCGGGCCATCAGGGGTGAGGGCGACGACATCCCCGGCCGCCAGCCGGGTGAGGAGCTGTCGCAACGCCGCCGTGCCGCCCTTATCCTGCCCGTCGCGCGCGGTGGAGCCGTTGACCACAGCGAGGTCGAAGCCTTGCATCACCGCACCGATAAAACGGCCGTCGCGGTGGCGGCTGGTCAACACAGTCACCGCAGGGTCCACCCCACTGCGGCGGGAGAGCGATTTCAGCGCCGGGATCAGTGCCAGGCGCTGGTGCCAGAACGCCAAGACGCTGGGCCTGTGGTCCGGCAACGCCAGATGTTCCAACCCCACGAGTGTCCACCGCGTCGTGCCGAGGGCGAAGCGCAGATACGCCACCAGCACGCGCGCTAGCATTGCCTGCACCCCAGGCCGTTGCAGCCAGCGTTTCACCGCCCGGCGCCTATGCCCCAGGACCGCAGCAGCGCGGCGGTCGGTGTGCCGGCGGATTGCGCCATGCCGAGAAACCGCAGCAGGTCCGCGGGATGGTCGATATCCATGCCAATGCCCGGCAACGGCACAATGCTGGGCGTGATGCCGGCCGCGCGGGCGGCTTCGAGATGCGGGAAGTAGCTATCCTCGCCAAACCGCAGCCGGACCGACAATGGCGGCGCGCACAGCACCGCATTGGAGCCGAGTTCGTCATGCGCCGGCACGATGGTGAAGGCTGGCGCCGGTTGGGTCGCGGCCAGCACGGCGCGCACTTCCTCCGGCGTTACCAGCGGGATGTCCCCCGGCATCGTCAGGATGCCGGCCTGGCCCTCGGCGGTGAGTACACGGCGGGCACCATCGACGGCGCCGGTGTGGCCGTCTTCGGCCCCTTCGGTGATCACCCGGGCGCCGAAACGCTGGGCCAGTGCGGCGGCGTCCGCATTCACCGTCACCACGGCGATGCCTGCCAGTTGCGGCACATCGGCCAGCGCCGCCAGCACGGCCGTTGCCATGGTGCGGGCGAGTTCCTGGCGCTGCGCCGGCGCCAGCAGGCCGGACAGGCGCTGTTTGGCGTAGGCGAAGTCTTTGATCGGCACCACGGCCCAAATTGTCTGCGTCATCACGTGCGCGCGGCGTCCAACACCAGCCGGGCGAGGGCGATTTTGTCGTCCAGCGTTTTCATCAGCGTGGGTGCCAGCAGCACCCGGCAATCGATGGCATCGGCTTCCATCGCGTCGCCGCTGTCCAAGATGATGGTATCGAGCAAATCGCCGTAACGCGCGGCGACGGCGGCCGAGGACGGCACCATGCCGAGTTCCTGCATCATCTTTGCCGTCGGGCCTTTAACCGCCTGCCCGGCGATGATGGGGGAGACGGCGATGATCGGCGCGTTGCACGCCCGCAACGCCGCCCGCACGCCCGGCACGGCCAGAATGGGCTCGATGGAAATAAACGGGTTAGACGGGCAGATCACTACCGCCTCCAATCCCGGGTCCGCCAGGGTGGCGAGAAAGTCCGGATGCGCCCGCGCTTGCTCAACCCCGTGGAAGGCCAGATCCCGCACCACCGGCTTGCATTGCTGGCCGACGAAATAATCCTGAAAATCCAGCCAGCCGGTCTCACTCAACACGCGGGTGCGCACCGGATCATCCGACATTGGGATGCCGCGCGGGCCGATGCCAAGCGCCTGCCAGAAGCCGGCGGTCACCTCGGACAGCGTCTCCCCAGCCCGCAGCCGGCGCGTGCGTTCAACATGCACCGCCAGATCGCGATCGCCCAGGCGGAACCAGGACGGGCCGCCAAGCGCGCCGAGCGTTTCCATGAACGACCAGGTTTCATTCCGCCGGCCCCAGCCGAGCACCTGATTATCGAGCCCGGCCAGCGCATACATAAGCGTGTCCAGGTCCGGCGACACGGACAGGCCCAGATGGTCGAAATCATCGCCGGTATTGGCGACGATCAGCAGATCTTCCGCCGGAACCACATGGCTGAGCCCGAGCGCCAGCTTGGCGCCGCCAACGCCGCCGGAGAGTGCCAGCACCTTCACCGGAACAGATCCTCCGCCGCTGGGCGCACCAGGGCCTGCGCACTGCTCTCCTCCGCCGTCCACCGCGCCCCCCGCACGAGCACGACCGGCTGGCCTTCAGCGGCCTGACCCATCAGCAAGGAGGCGGCGGCGGCGATTTCGTCGGCAAAGCCGATGATGGAAACCTCCAGGATGCGGCCGAACAAATCCGGGTTGCCGCGCAAATCCACCAGCGCCGGCAGGCCGGCAACGCCAATGGCGATGCCAGCGGTGCCCCGCCGCCAGGCGCGGCCGAAGCTGTCGTTGATCACCACGCCGAGCTTGGCGCCGTAGCGGGCGGTAAGCTGGGTACGGATCGCCTGCGCGCTGCCATCCGGGTCTTCCGGCAGCAGCAGTACGCGGGCTTTGCCGTCGCGTCCATCAACGTTGGATTGGTCCACCCCGGCGTTAGCCATCACGAAGCCGAGCTTGTGCTCCACGATCAGCAGGCCGGGCC